>Ga0114934_10001470_pt1 | contig 15355 bp, 18 predicted proteins | sample 4SBtaG_2_FD_99695 | JGI IMG/M metagenome (GOLD analysis project Ga0114934, IMG submission 99695) | Deep subsurface microbial communities from Kolumbo volcano to uncover new lineages of life (NeLLi) - 4SBTROV10_white metaG | ecosystem: Environmental > Aquatic > Marine > Volcanic ... | reverse complement strand
TAATAAAGAACAAATTGAAATAACGGATTTCAAAAAAGCCAAAAAATAGGCTGAAATGTTCTGTGAAATGCATGAAATAGCTAAAAGAGAACATGAAAAAAATCCTGATGTATTATATTTCAAAAAAGCTCATGCAAAATGGCAACATTATTTATTAGAAATGGAAAAATTAGAAATAATGAATAAAAATATAAATAAAAATGATTAGAAATGGAATGAATGTAAATAGAGTAAAAACATTTAATAAAAAACGCTATAATGCTTGTATTTTATCTTGCTTTCCAAATTTTCATTCAAGCGGAAGTATTACAGGGATGAAAACATTATTTTATGGTTGGGGAGCTTTATTAGTACGTTGTAATGGATTTATTTATAATGTAACTTCAAAACCGGATATTTATAATTATTTGTCTTATTAACTTAAAAGTAATCATCATAAAAAATATTAATCAAAAGCATTAAAAGTTAATTAATTTTATAAATAATCTAAAAAAAAATATATAATAAATAAAAATATATTAAAAAGATTATCTATATTTGCAAAAAGAACTTTTAATGCTATTGATTGAATATGAAAATGGAGAAATAAAAGGATTTGAATTTACTCCAATTCAAGAAAAAGTAATTGAATGGATGTTAAATAAGATGAAACCGGATTTCCCATACAAAATAACGCCTTCTCAGGCCGAAGCTATTAAAAATGTTTGGGAAATTGTTCATAATGAATATATTCAAACACAATATTATTTTGTTTTTAATGATAATTTTACCTTTATAAAAAAGAAAAATTATGAATATACTAATGTTAACCAAGGAGATAAAGAGCAAAAAAAGAAAAGATAAAGAGATGGTTAGATTTGATAAAAAAAATACAGACCATTACAATATCTTTCAAAATGCGAATAAAATCAAAACGAAAGAAAATGCAAGATTGTATTTTTTTGATTTTGTCAAATATTTATCTACTCAAGATATTACAGTTAAATCAAAAATGAATTTTGATGAAATAATTGAATTAGCAAAATCAAAATTAAGACTCTATTTTAAAGTTTATGGAAATAAAGGAGATTGGGAACGATTTAATAAACTGTTTGAATTATAGTATTTGAATTTGATTATTAAAAAAAACAAATATGCTGGAAGAACTTTTAAATATTTTGATTAATCATTTTCAAGAAAAAGGGAAAAAATTAGAAACCAATTTTATTAAATATAAAAAAGATGATAACATAGTGTTCCAATTTACTCTTTGGTTAGATAATAAAAAAATTACTCTAGCCAGGTATGCAATTCGAGAAGAAGATTATCAAAAAGAAATGGAAATTTCAGTTAAGACAAGATTAATTTTAACAACAATAATTAATTTAAATATTATGGCAATAAACAAATTATCAAATAAATAAAAAACATATGGCTACGCTGGCATTTGAAATTAAAGAATTGAAAAAGGTTATTAAAAAAGTAGAAGACATAGGAGATAATACTATTATTTTTAATAATACAGGTTCTGTATTTACAAATGATTCAAATGGGAAAAAGAGAGAAGGTAAATATTTATGTGATCTCCCATATAATCTTTTAGATGATCCAAATGAAGAAGCATACTGGCCGGAAGTTAAATACAAATTTGTAATTTCTAAAAAATATTTTAAAAGCAAATACAAATGAAAATAGTAGAAATATATACCGATGGTTCTCATATTAAAGGAACTGACAAAATAGGATATGGAGCCTGTTTTGAAGATCCTGATAATAATGAGAAACTTTATAAGCTTTCTAATAAATTAAATATGAAAGCATTTGAAAAAAGATACCATGAAAAAGTATCAAATCCTACTACTGAGTTAATTGCTGTTTTAATGTCAATAAAATCCCTGGTTGGATTAAAAGACCATGTCTTTATTGTTTATTCCGATTATGAAGGTGTTCAGAAATGGTTAAATAAAAAATGGAAAATTAAAAAAAAATACATTCTTGATATTGTTAATGAAATTCAAAGACTTTTAAAAGAACATGAAAAAAACAGAGTCTTTTTTGCCTTTAAATGGATAAAGGCACATTCAGCAAATCCAATGAATGACCTGGCTGATAAATTAGCCAAAAAGATGTCCGATGAAAATACTTTTCATCAATATTTAAATGAAAATTTAAAAACTAATTTAAATGAAAAATGGGATTAACAAATGTATCAGAAGGATTATCAATTATATCAAAAAAAGAAAATAATTTTAAACCAACAGAAGACCAGAAAGAAGCTATTCGAATAATTGAAAATTTCTTTGCCGGCAATGAATCCGAAATGGTTTTAATCGGAGCTGCCGGCACAGGAAAAACCTTTGTAACAAAATATTTTATTGATTCTCTTCCCAAACCATTGGTTCTCGGAGCTACTTTATCACATTCTGCAAAAGAGATTCTAATTAAAAACCTGGATGATGATGAAATAAAATGTTACAGTATTACTTCAGCACTTGGTAAAAGACCTGAAGAAACACCTAAAAATGCCAAATTAAATTTTATTTATAACTATCGAAAAAGAGCTCCGATAAAAGATGCTTATTACATCATTATCGATGAAGCCTCTATGGTAGATAAAAAAATCAAAAAAGAAATTGATTCTTTAAGACCAGCTGGTTCCAAAGTTATATATATTGGAGATGATTGTCAATTACCACCTGTTGAATCCAGTGAAGATTCACCAGTATTTAAAATTAAAACCAAAGCAATCCTAGATAAAACCATCAGGTTTTCAGGGCCGATTTTAAAAGTGGCAAATTATTATCGTGAAATAATAAAATATCTGAAAGCTACAGGGGATGATAAATTTGATAAAGAAAAAATGCTTTACAGATTTATGCCCCGAATAATTGAAAACGGTTCAAGAGTCTATTTTACCAATAATACATCAGAAATTTTACAATATGCCAATGAATTCTTCTTAAAAGAGCCATATCAAACACGTATCCTGGCTTATCAGAATCAAACTATTGATAATATTAACCAATCCATGAGAAACCTGTTCTATGATGAAAACGAATATATATCGGTAGGAGAACAAATTATTATGAATGCTCCATTTCATAAAACAAAAAATGGTTCCATTAATATTATCAAAGCAATTCAAAAATCTTTTAAAACGGTTTATTTGAATTTTGGAAAAAATTATAAAGAAAGAAAAGACCCGGATAAATGGTGGAAGAAAAATAAAGTCTTTTTTAAAACATATAAGTTATACCTAAGTAATGGTGATCATATTGAAATTTTACATGAATCCGAATTAGACAGATATAACAAGCTCCGTGAAAAAATAAAAGAAGAGGCTAAAAATTCTCCGGCTTATTGGGAACAATTTAAAATAATCAATACATCTTTTGCATTAATTTCAAGAACTTATGCAACTACTACACATAAAGCCCAAGGACGTTCCATAAACAACGTTTTTGTCTTTGCTAATGAAATTTTAAACACTAAAAAAACTTCCAATAGAATTAAAATGCAAAGTTTATATGTCTCAATAACAAGAGCTAAAAAAAATCTTTTTGTATTGTTTTAATTTAATTTATTATGCAAAAAATTTATATTATTTCTGATTATATATTCCCTGTAAATGAAATTTACCAACAAATCAGTCTGGATAAATTTTATGAATGGCATAATCAGATAAAAGGTTATCAATTGGATATTATCACCAATGGAAATAAATTTATTTCAAGAAGAGAAATTTATTTTATTCTGTTTGGAGACCTGACAAGGGATATGCAATTTATTGTAGATGTTTATTCCCTGAAAAAAAGAGGAAAAGATTTTGTAGAAAAAATTTTAAAAGATAATTCCAAAAAGAAATTTGTTCATGGAGGATTAAGGATTTATCCGGATATTAAATATCTCTATAATGTAGAAATAGATAATATCTATGATACTCGTTTAATGCTTCAGGTAATTTTAAATGAACAAAAAACCAATGATATATTTGAGTTAAAAAATTCAATCTTCTATTTTTTAAAACAAAAAGCTGAATTTTTTGAAAAAAAAATAGAGATAAATTCTTTAACAACAAAACAGATTTGGTTAGCTTCAAATAATGTCAGATACTTATTTATATTGTATTTATTTTTTAAAAATCAAAAAAATTATCAATGGTATGAAAATGTAATAACATTAGAAAACAAAGCATTAAGAGCATTCGGAGATATAATGTGTAATGGTTTTCAATTTGATGTTAAAAGTTGGAAGAAAAATATTGAAATCATTACAAAAGAGTATCAAGAAATAAAAAAAGAATTTGAAACCTATTTAAAATCAAATTATTATGATGAATGCGTTAAAAAAGGATTTATTATTAATGAAAATTCGGTTTTAATAAAATGGACTTCAAGAGAACAAAGAGAGAAATTATTCAAAAAATTGTATCCCGATATAATTAATTTTACCAAACCGGCCCTTAAAAAATATGAACTGAGTCTTAAAGAAGATGAAAATGTACTCTATTATTATGTGAATGGAGAAATAGAGAAATTAAATCGTTTTCTTATTGAAAATCATTTAGATATTTTAAAAGAAAACAATTGGTATCTTGAAAAAGAAAGCCTTATAATCAATTTTAATTCACCCGGTCAAACCTTGGAATTATTACACCTTGAAAATCCGGAATTGACATCATCTTCTATTAAAAAACTGAATCCCTCCATGGGAAAATTGGTTTCATTATACATCCGTTTTATAAAAAAATTTAATTCAATAAAAAGTTATGGAGAAGATTGGTTAAATCATGTGGAAGAAGATGGAAGAATAAGAGTAAAACAAATTAACCAAATTGTCAGTACAGGACGGTCAACTCTAATGGATCCTCCGATTATGACATTAAAAAGTAATCAAAAGGATGATAAAATTCAATATCATAAATCATTTCAGGCCCGTGAAGGCTTTGAAATTGTAAAGGGGGATTACAACTCACAAGAGCTGGGAATTGTGGCTTATTTGGCCCAGGAAAAGTCTTGGCTTAAAATTTTAAAAGAGAGGAAAGACCTTCATTCATTTTGTGCAGGAACTATTTTAAAAGACCAATGGATTAACAGCGGGGGAGACCCTACATACAAACAGAAACCGACCACATCTGAAGCCATTCGATTAAGAAAATTATTTAAAACAATAAATTTTCAATTAATCTTTGGCGGAGGATACAAAAATCTGGCTGATAAACTTGAAATTGAACCGGCAAAAGCAAAAAAACTATTGGAAAAATATTTTCAGACTTTTCCAAATGTAAAAAAATACCTGGATACACAGACGAAATTTTCTTTGGCTCACGGATATGCTTTGACAGCAGCTCCATTTTATCGAAAAAGGAATTTCATTGAATGGAATAAAAATCTGCGATTAAGGTCTACAGAAGCCGCTTCAATTCAACGTAAAGCAAAGAATACGCCTGTTCAGGGAACAGCAGCTGATGCCATTAAATGGGCATTGGTAAAAATTAAAGAATATATCAAAAAAAACAATTTACAAGATGTCGTAAAAATAAATTTTGTCTTATACGATGAAATAATAACAGAATGTAAAAAATCCATTAGTGAATCATGGATGAAAATTCTTGAAAAGATTATGATGGAAGCACATGCTGTAAATGTTCCCGGAAACATCATTTCAGTTGAAATGAAAAAGGCAAAATTTTGGGTTAAATAAATTAAATCTTAAAACAAAAATTAAAAATGGAAAAATTATTTTTCTACGACCTGGAAACAACCGGTCTTGATTTAAACAAGCATGCAATTCATCAAATTGCAGGAGCTGTTTTAGTAAATAATAAAATGGAATACTTTAATTTCAATGTAAGGCCGTTTGAAGGGGCTCTTATCGATACAAAAGCCCTTGAAATAGCTAAAGTAACAAAAGAACAAATCATGGCTTATCCCGACATGAATACAGTCTATAAACAATTAATAGAATTATTAAGTACCTATGTTGACCGGTTTAACCGAAAAGACAAGTTTTTTCTGGTGGGATATAACAACCGGTCATTTGATGATCCATTTTTCAGAAAATTCTTTCAACGAAACAAAGACAAATATTTTGGCTCCTGGTTTTGGTCAGTATCTTTAGATGTAATGCCCTTGGCAGGTTTGATTTTAAAACCAGAAATAAAAAACATGGAGAATTTTAAACTTGTTACAGTAGCCAAAAAACTTGGTATTAATGTAGATGAATCCAAATTACACGATGCACGATATGACATATATCTGACTAAAAAGATATATGATAAATGTACTGAAAAATTAATTTAAAACTAATATAATAATAAGATTATGATTGTGTTTAAAAATTCAGAAGAAGCAGAAGAGAAATTAAACAGTGTACCTCTTCCGGAAAAAGAAAAAAGATATGTGCCCATATCACATAATTTTTTAATTGAAAACATTTCAACTGTTTTTGAATTGTCAGGGCATATAATAAAAGAAAAAAAATATAAAGCAGATATGGATGGAAAAATTATGTCTGCTAATTTCCTGTTTGAAGGGACCCCCGGCTCAAAAAGTAAACCATTATTATTTTTCCAAAATTCTTATAATAAAATGGTTCCGGTAAAAATGGCGGTAGGACTTTATGAAGATGATGGTTCCAATTTGTTAATTAAAGATTTTAGATTTTCAAGAAAACATACAGGAACTGTAAAACAGGAATTAATTACCGGTATTAATGAATTATCAGCTCAATTCAATGATTTAACCGAAAAACACATAGAAAGAATTAAGGTTTATAAAATCCTTAAACTGAACAAAGAAGAAATCATTGAATTAACCGGTAAAATAATTTACAACGACATCCTTAATCTTAGAATGATTCCCAAATTAATGAAAAGAATCAAAGAAACCTTTGAAGAAACCCTGGTTATTAATGGTTGGGAATTTATTTCATTGGCTTCAAATGCATTAAGGACTTTAAGCAGTCGGCAGGAGCTGACCAAAAAATTAGAATTTTATAAATTAATCCAAAACGAATTTAAAATTTATTAAGATGAAAGATTTCAAAATCCCGGAAGGAATTAACATTGAATTTAATTTTGTAAAAACCGAATTAGACCCGAATGGCAGGCCTACATATCGATTAAAATTTCTGGAAGACCAATATATTAAATGGGCAGATAAAGAAACTTATTCAAAATCTGATCCAAGTTGGAGAGTAAATGCTTCCAAAAAAATCCGGAATGAATATCCGTTAGGCACAATCTTCAAAATAAAAGCCTGTAAATTATTATCTTCCTCAACAGGGAAAATATGGGCACAATCCATAGACAGCAATTATATGGAAGTGTCGGATGAAAAAGAGGCTGAAGCTTATATTAATAATATAAAAAATCTCATTGAAGAAAAAACCTTTTTCCCGGATGAAGAACCGGAAGCAGACGAAGAGGAAGAAAAACAAAAAGAAGAACCAAAATCGACCTCAAATTTAACGTTTATTCAGTCTTTAATGAAAAAATATCCAACCCCTAATATTAAAAAGAATAAATTTTGGGTAGATAGAAAAGTCTGGAGAGACCTACTCCGGCATACTGCCAGGAAGAAAAACATTTTAATACGTGGGGAAAGTGGTATAGGAAAGACCGAATTACCCTCTTTTATTGCCAAAGCCTTCGGAATGGAATTAAAAATCTATGACATGGCTGCTGCTCAAGACCCAATTGCTACTTTAATGGGAGTCCATAGAATTAATAAAGATGGAAAGTCTGAATTTGACGTGGCAGACTTTATCCATGATATTTCAAAACCTAATTTTATCTTATTGGATGAAATAAACAGGGCCCCGCAAAATGCAACCAATATTTTATTTCCATTATTGGATACCAGACGTTCTATTAAAATGTCATTGGCATCCAGTACAATGAAAAGAGATATTCCGGTTCATCCTGATGTAGTATTTTTTGCAACAGCCAATGTTGGTTCTCAATATGTTGGTACGGAATTAATTGATAAAGCACTGGAAGACAGATTTGTTATTATCGATTTAGAAATACCGTCACCTAAAATGGAGAAAGCACTTTTAATTTCCAAGACCGGAATTGATATGGCAGATGCAGACAAAATCGTAAAAATTACTTCAGCAGCACGTATGAAATTTCAAAATGAAACCGTATCACATAATGTTTCAATAAGGGAATCATTGGAAATCGGTTTAATGGTGGCTGATGGTTATAAATTAAGTGAAGCGATAGAACGATTATTAACTCCACATTTTAAAGAGGAAATCACAGAAATTAAAGATATTATGCAATCTTTATAATTTATCATTATGGAAAATAATTTATTTTCAGATTGGATTAAGGATCGGGACCATAATACTTATGTGTCCCGATTTGATAATGAAAAATCCAGACTAAATTGGGAAGAAAAAATCGATAAATCGAACGGATTCAGTAGTTTTCTTTATAATTTTAAAGAAGATGAAAAATCAGCTAAATTATTGGAAAATACTTATAAAGTAGCAAGAACCCGATTAGATTCGATGGGCTTATTTAAATATGAAATTAACTTGTCAAATGACAGTAATTTTACTACCGGGAAAAAAAGTATTACTATAAGTACAGATATTTTAGACCGGGAATATTTAAAAGCCAATGAAAAAATAGATGTTATCCTGGGAGAAGTAGTTCATGAAGCAGCTCATTGTCTTTATACGAATTTTAATAAAAAAATTAAACAAGATGATATTTTAAAATTAAAAGGCACACAACAAATCGTTTTTGATTATATTTTTAATATAATTGAAGATGAACAAATTGAACGAAATATTGGAAAAAATTTTCCAGGATATGTAAATTATTTGGCTCAAGTAAAAAAATTTCTTTTAACAAAAATAGAAGATATTACTACTACCTCGAAAAAAAGTACTCTCATGGAAATTTTAGAGGTATTTTTTTATATGATTCGTTATCCTAAAAAAATAAATACGGATTTAGTAATAAAACATGAACCATTAATAAGAAAACTGAGAGAAATATTTGAAGGAAAATATCCGTCAAATACAATCGAAAGTTTACAAAAAACAATTAAAGTTTTTAATTTATTGGCTGATTATATTAAAAAGAAAAAAGAGGAAGAAGAAAAGAAAAAAGAAAAAGAAAAAGATTCTGAAAATAATTCAGATAATAAATCCGATGAATCTGATGAAAATGAATCGGATACAAATAAATCGGATAAAGATGAATTAGATGAAAATGAATCCGGTAAGGATGAATCAAATGAAAATGAATCCGATGAGAATAAAACCGGTGAAAATAAATCTGATGAAAATGATTCAGAAGAGAAAGAATCTGATAAAAACGAATCGGGAAATAATGGAACGTCTAAAGATACATCAGGAAATAATTCAGGAAAAGACAAAAATTCTGAAATTGATTTAGACCAGGATTATTCCGATGAGAAAATTGAATCAAATATAGATAAAGATGAAATAAAAAAAGATAATGCAAAAATTGATTCAATTAATGCATTATTAAATAGTTCATTAGATAATTCAAATAAAAAACGAATTGATGAAACAACAAAAATTTCTTTAAAAAAAATTCTTCAGATTCAAGGAGAAATTTCAGAAGGAGTAGATAAAACTTATTTTATTAATAAAATGCCGAAAGGAAATCCTACTGAATATAAAGAGATTAAAAATAAGTATTTATCAATTATTTCAACGGTATCAAAAAAATTAAATTTTGATAGTTATTCAAAAGGAGGGAAATTATATGGATTAAAAAATGGCAACCTTGACACATCAAAATTGGCAGAAGCTGTTCAAGGAATTCAAAACGTTTATAACATAACGAAAAAGAAAAAAATCAAAAAAAACGTCATTGGAATTTTAATAGATGAAAGTGGTTCCATGTTAGAATTTATTTCTGATGAAAATAAAACAAAAGCCGAATTGGTAAAAGAAATGGCAATCATTCTAAATGAAGCTATTTCAAAAACCAAATCTGAATTATTTATTTATGGCCATACCGCAGATAGAATTGATATTGGGTTAAAATCTCAAAAGGTTCGAAAAAAAATAAGTAATGAATATGAAACGTATATTACAGTATATAAAGAACCAAATAAAAATTTTGATAAAAATCAATTAACCCATATTGATGCAAGAGCAAATAACAGAGATGGTGTTGCCATTTATAATACGGTAAAAAGAATCAGAAATTTTACTCAGGAACCATTGATATTATTTGTATTATCAGACGGATATCCAAATGCCTATGGCTATTCAGGTGTAGAACATACCCGTACAATGGTCAAACAAGTTCAAAAACTCGATAACACAACGGTTATCGGAATTGGGATTAAAGCCAATTATCCAATGGAAACAATTTATGACCATTATCTGAATTACAGTAACCTTAAAAATTTTCCAATCGAATTAAATAAATTAATCTTAAAATTATTAAAAAATGGAACAAAGTCAATTTGAATTATTCATGAATTTGTTAAGAAGTAATGATTACGACCAGGAAGAAATCTCAGACTATTTAAGTCTGCCTGATTTTGACATTAAAACAAATTTTTATGAAGCAATAAGTTATATTGCATTACAAACAGATGATGTCGAAACTTTTAAGGAATTCGTATCTCATCCCTCTTATAAATGGGATAGTGTTATGGGTTTTATTTTGACATTTCTGTATGACAATAAAAAACAAGAATTTATTGATGTACTCCTTGACATGAAAGAAACAGATGTCAATGCGTTTGATGGTTATTTATTGACCAAAGCAGCTTATTTAAATGACTATGAAATGGTTAGAAAATTAATCATAAGATTAGATTTGGACTTTAATGTGGCGCATGGAGTGGCAATAGCCTATTCAATTTATCATAAAAACAAAGGAGACGACCAATTATATGCATTATTAAAAGCCGACGTGAGAACAAATAAAATTTTTTCAAAATTTGAAGATAATAATTAAATTAATTATTATCTTTGTTAATCTAATTCAAATACTTTTTTTACAAAGGTGTTTGGATTAGATTAACTGATTTACAAGATGAAAAAAATGTTAAATTAAGAATTAAAGGATAATGGAAGAAGCAAGAGTATTAAAAGAAAGAAAAGTAACAAAAAGAGGGCGAAATCTTTTTAATATTCAACAAATTATTAAAAAGATTAAAATGCAAAATGAAAATGCAAAGATCACATTTTTTCATCGTTATATCTATCAGGAAAATGACCCGAGAATTTTAATAGCTATTTATAAAAGAATTAAAAATAAACTTATTCATATGATGATTTTATCAAAAATCGATAATGAATATAATGAAGAAAATTTGAAAAATGCCATCGAACAATATGATAACAATAACGAATTATTCTATGTAAATAAAAACAAATAATATTTTAATTACATTATTTAAAATAACAAATAATATGACTATAGAAGATGTTGTTGAGTTGAGTGCTAAAAATAAATTTAGCGCAACACAGATAATTTATCTCTATTATCGTGAAGAAGGGCTTGAATACAATGCCCCGATTTCAAAACGTGAAATAGGAGAGCTGAAACTAAGCGGATTATTGGACAAATATTATAATCCGACAAAAGAATGGACATTGTTAAAATCAAACCGTGTTCAACGTAAAATTTCTTTTAAAGCCATGCCTGAATTGGATGAAGTAATTATTAGAATCAATAATATTTTATCTATTACAAATGTGCGTAAAACTTTAAAAGAGGCCGTTAAAAAATCATTTTATAATAATGATGAATTGGCTAATTTTTATTATACCTGGTTATACCTTTTTCCGGCATCAGGAATGTCTGAAAATAATAAATCCTGGGAGAAACTTTTTAAAGTGAAATACACCGGTGTTCAAATTCGAAAGAATACCAAAACTTCCATGTCGAATTTTAAAAAGTTAGCCCGGAGAAAAGATTTTGACATGAGCCTTTATATCATTGCCACATTCCTTTATATAAAATCGCAGATACATGGAGGCAAACCCTACATTAAAAAAATGAGTTCTTTTTATGAAGAACAATTGGAATGGTATGAGCAAGCGGAAGAATTATTGGAAGAAAATGGGCCGGAATATTTCTTAAAAATGATTCAGTACAAATATGAAATCAATTTTTCCGATTCATTTAATCCCATATTTACCCAACTATATAAACTTATTAGACTAAAAAATAATGATTTACCTTCATATATCACCCTTGAAAAACTTTTGGGAATGAATCCGGAATTAATTCCTTTTATGGAAGTGATTATTGGATTATTCCCATCGGAAGAATCCGAAATCAACAAAGGATGGGAATATTTATTCGGAATCCCATTCAATGGTACTTCCAGAAGATTGGTTTCAAAAGAAGTGATTAATCATATTAAAGGATTATTTCTAAGAAAAGATTTCAGCCCCGAAACTTATATCATGGCGGTTTACTTATATATTAAATCTTCCATTAAAGAAGGGAAATCATTTGTTAAAAACATTTTAAACTTCTTTAAAGATGAAGATGAATGGTATATAAAAGCCGGTATGCAAATAAAAGATAAATCTACAGATGAAATTCTGGCTTTGTTTGAAAGAGATGAAAATTTAGTCAAACCAAAAGAAAATGAAGTTGTTTCAAACAAAACCTTAATTTAGGATGAGCAGTTTATTTAATCAATTTGTTGTTAATAAAACAAAATATAACAGAAAACATGGCTCATTATGTATCCCGTTCAAATTCAGCCCCAAACTAACCAGTGTTTTAGATGGAATTAAACGGTCTTATTATTATGCAATAGCAGGAAGGGACAGTTCCGGTAAAAGGTCATTTACAGATTTGAATTTTTTATTTACTCCATTTTTCTGGTGGATGATAAACAGAAAAAAAGGAGCAAAATTGAAAATTCTATATTTCAATATGAGTAAACCGGTGGAAGTTAAATTGCAAAAATGGCTATGTACTTATTTTTGGATTTACTATCAACGATTGATGGATATTGCCACCTTAAACGGAACCAGTAGTAAAATTTTTGATTTAGACAATAAAGATGAAGAAATCATCCAATATGCAGAAGGTTTCTTTAATCTATTATTGGAAGAATCAGAAGTATTGGAAATCTTTAACGGCCCTTTACATCCCACAGGGATTGCCAATAAAGTACATGAATATATGAAAACCATTGGTGGAATTGAAAAGAAACAGTATTCATCGGAATATATTTATGAAGAATCCTATAAGAATCAAATTACAATTGTCATTATTGACAATGTAAAACGAATGAAAAATGAATCTCATAATGGAAACTTCTATGATGAAAACGAATTGCACAAAAAATTAAATGAATATTTAATTGAGTTGCGTGATTTCTATAAAATAACACCGGTAGTTATTGTACCCTCATTTAATATCCCCGGGATTAACCGGCCTACACAAATGACTGCTGACATTCGGGAATTTAAATATTATTTTAGTGACAGTAATGTAGCCATTCATTTGACCAATCCACATCGACTTCAAATTGAAAAATTTGAAGGATATAAAATAAAAGACTTTATGGCTGATGATGGTATTCCAAGATTCAGAGCAGTAACTATTTTAAACAATTCAGAGGGGAGAGATAATTTGATTATCCCACAATGGATGATGCCTGAAAATGGATTACTATTCGATTTACCAAGAATTGATCAGGATGTGGAATTAACTCAGGTAATGGAATTTATTGAGAAATTAAAAGAAAATCAAAAATCTTTAAGAAACACCATTTAAAATTTTAAAATTATGGAAGAAATAATTCAAAAAGAAGAAACAACTAATGTAAATGAAAAAGTGAATCCGAATAAAATAGTTTATGAACCGGATTCAAAAGAAACAAATGAAGATGTGATTAATATAGGGGATGCCTCTTTAACTATTAATTTGAATTCACCTATTGAAGTTCTTCGTAAACAAGCAACCATGATTGCCGATTCCGGAATTGCCGGGACAAATAATCCGGAAGCCATTATGATTATGTGGTTAACCGGTAAAGAATTGGGATTTAAACCAATGGCTTCACTTACAAATATTTTTGTAGTCAATGACCGGCCTGCATTAAACAAACATATTATTAATGCATTGTTACAAAAAGAGGGTTGGGTGGCTTCATTAGTAGAAAATTTTGTCAAAGTTGAAGGAGTCAATGACCACCGTACAACCTACGAATTTCGAAACGTAAAGAAACTAAAAGAGGTGGTTGCCATGAAAATGGACTTGGCAAAACAAAAAGATGTTAACGATGAAATCAAAGCAAGCATATTAAAAGATTTGGATGAAATTAGCAAAGCTTATATTCAACGTTATAGCTTTACACATAGCCAGGCATACAGGATGAAGCTTTTGGAAAAAAGTACATGGCAAAACATGACAGAAATTATGATGCAATCACGGGCCCTGGTATTGGGAGCAAGACAAGTGGCTCCACGAGCTTTAATGGGCATGCCGGAAATATCCGAAATTGCTGATGTCCATAACGTAAATTATGAATTGGATGAAACAGGTAACGTAACAATTCAACAATAATAATTAATCATTTTAAGAACAAACAAATTTTTTTTAAACAATTAAATATTTATTTATTATGGGTTCATTATATTCAAGATTAAAAAAAGAAACAACTGCAAATAAACTAAAATTTGGAGTACATGAAAATGTTGTAATTCGTGACATTTTCATCGGGAAAAAGAAAAAAGAAAATTCGGCAAACTATTATCCCCAGGAAATATTTCTGACATTTACCAAGTTGAATGAAAAAAATGAGGTAATAGCAGAAAAAGAATTCAGTTTCTGGAAGTTCGACCCGTTTTTTTCGAACACAAAAACAAGTAATATAGAACAAAAAATTAAATCACAATTAGATACTTATTACCAGATTTTATTTTGCTATTATCCATTTGAAACAGTAGAGAAAATCTTTGATCCAACCGGTATTGTAGGAATTACAGACCAAACATCGGATGAAGAAATTATGAAAATTCTTCGTTCAAAAGAAAATCTCGACAAAATCAATGAGTATATTAAACAAGCTTTTAAGAAAGCAATTACGCCATTGATGGGATTGGATTCCAAATACCGGTTCAGATTAAAAGTAACTTATGATAAAAAAGGTTATTTGAATTTGGGATATGGAGACTTCATTGAATCAATGAAGATTCCAAAAGAAGCATCAAAATTGTATGAATTCAGTATTACCGAATTAAAATACAAAAACAATGCTGAAGCCAGTATTAAAGCTGATTCGGCTCCGAGAATTGGACAACCGGGGATGCCATTGCCTCCTATCCCTGGAATACCAGATGGAATTCCGGGAATGCCAGACCAAAATGGCGAGAAAATAAATCAGGAAGACCC
>Ga0114934_10001468_pt1 | contig 15363 bp, 21 predicted proteins | sample 4SBtaG_2_FD_99695 | JGI IMG/M metagenome (GOLD analysis project Ga0114934, IMG submission 99695) | Deep subsurface microbial communities from Kolumbo volcano to uncover new lineages of life (NeLLi) - 4SBTROV10_white metaG | ecosystem: Environmental > Aquatic > Marine > Volcanic ... | reverse complement strand
TTCATTAAGTTTATTAAAAAAATTATTTGGGGTACAAAAAACATTCCCGTGAATATTCTCAAACATTGTTTTAGACATTTCCGCAATCCCTCAGCATTTACAATTTTTATTATCACCCTCACACAAAGGACAGCATCCGGTGACAACACAATCATTAACAGGCAACATAGAGTAAGCGCAAGTGTATTGCCAATCATCGTCTGGCCAGTCTTCTCCAGGATGACTACGTTCAAAATCATCTCTAGTTATTTTATTTTGAATTGTTGCTTTGCTTTTGACTTCACCATATATGATGCTGTTCATATCCTGTTCTTCTCTCCAGCCACTGTCATCTTTCAAAGACTCTATTCTTTCCTTACACCAGGCACTAGCATCTTTTTGAGAATTAAAAATTTCAAAATCTCCCTTAAACTCATCTGCTGCAAACCACATAATAAACCTCTAAACCCTTTTCCTTAAAGACATTGCCACAAAAAGCTTCTCTATATTTTCGTCAGTCAAGGAAATATTTAAATGATATTCAATTTGTTCAATCCTATAGAATGGTTCTAACCCGTTATTCTCACGTTCCTTGTTCACAAGATTTAAGAGCTGTTTAAGTTTATACTGTCGCTTTTGTGGATGTAATTTACTCATTTATAGCCTCACTGTATGTTTACAATAACTCTACAAACACAAGGTCTTTACGTCAACGCATTACTTTGTGTGATGACCAATTTCATTTTCAGGCATAGCACGGCCATTCTCTTTTACGGTCAAGGAGATTAGGAGGCTTTTCAAACAAACAATACTGAGAATGAAAGGATAAAGTAATTGTGGGCCGTCATCACCCACCATTTTGTTTACCGCGTAGAAGGAGAGAAACTGCAAAAGCTCCCCAGGTAGATCAAATCCATCTGACTTCCCCTATACCCAAACCGATCAAACTTTTTTTTGTTTTATTTTTATCCTGTTTAAATTAAGAGTTATGACAGTCACGCAGGCCTAGTGCAGTACGTGGACATAGCTTTGATCTTAATCTCTCCAGACGGCATCCTGCCCCTCACATTAGTCAGATTTTTCATACTTGGTAGAAACCTGTCTAAGAAAACCAAGGTAGATGATAAATTAAAAAAAATACTATGTAAACACGAAAGGTCTTGACTTATTGTGACAGTTATAAGAAAAATAAATTCCTACCGCAAATAGGAACTTTTTTTTGTACTCTCCTGGTACTTGCAGGCCAGGAGAGTTTTTTTAATTATTGTCCTACTTTAAAACTAACATCCTTCACAGACTTAATCTCTTTTCTTGTAGCCTCTTGATGACCTTCTACTGCTCGTCTCTCATAGATTTCACCTTGAGGATTGCTAGGGCTTTTTTTATCTTCCTGGGCAGACTCTCGGGTTAAGGATTTCAATTCAATTTGATGCGCTGGCAAACTCTCCAAAGTGTCATACTCCTTAACGTAGGTGCTAAGATTGGATAAAAGAATTATCTGTGACTCTGACAGCTTCTTAGATGTTTTTTCAGATGACTCTTTTATTATTTGAAAATACTTGCGTAGCTCAACTATATCCACTTCACAAAGCTTTTTACCTTTAAAGCCACCCAGCGGAAAAATAAAATCTCTATTTGGTATTAGTGAAATTAGCTGTGCCTCTTCTAACGCCTCTTGAGAAGATCCAGAACTAATGACTTGTGCTTCTGCGATATCATCAATGCTAGTGTGACTTTTAACGTCATCCGGTTCAGCAATAGTGTTTCTGATATCTCTAATTGATTTTGAAAATTTTTCTTTATCAAATTCTGGCTCATCCACAGTACCGTCAACGGCCTCTTCTGGTAGATAAACATTCATTAAAACATCAGGAAAAACAAACCTAGCCGCCTCTGACACAGCTCTCCATGTTAGCATGTTGGTCGGTTGCTTGCGCCAGTTGTCTTTTCCTGTGATGCCCATTAGCTTGGCCCTCTCAATTGTCCAAACTGATTTAAAAGAGTCATCAGGAAATTGCTTGTCACGGCCCATGGTACACTCCACCCTATTAGCGTCCACCCTATCAATCTTTATAAGGGCACTAGGAACCTTTGAACGAATCATGGCAAGCATTGTCCTACCATTCATTGTAGGATTGCCCCTAATCACGTTTATTGAATTTAGAGACTGCATAGGCTTAAGGCCTAGTTCTATACCTGTCTGAAGTATAACCATGATATCGGCTGGCTTACCCCTCAGTGCATCAGGAATTATTCCAGACTTTGAAAGTTTTTCTGCAAAAGAGAAAGCCCTCTCTAGTGCATCAGTGTTAAAAGTTGTTAATTCTGTGTCATTCTGTGTTATAAGATCCATTATTTTTTCCCTTTGTTAATATATTTTCTCAAAGATTTATTTTTAGTAACTAGTGCCCCAGGTATCTCCAGGCCCATTGCTATATCCTCTTCAATTCTTTTTCTATCAATTTCAATAGTCACTACCTCTTGTTTATATTGATCGGGTATAAGGCCTTCCATTAAGTCAATACTTGGCTTTGTGTTCTGAAGTCTAAAATAATAATCATTGCCGTCAATCTTATCTTGCTTGAGATCCTTCATGGCCGCCTTAATAGCTTCTTTGAGTCTTTTCTCAAAATCCTTTAAAGATTTTTCAACATTATAAAACTCTTCTTTTTTCTTCTTCCAGTAAGACTGTTCATGTTTTATTTGGTCAAGAAAATAGGCATAGTTGTCTACCTTTTTTAAAAGTCCGTCTGAAACAGTGGCCAAAGACTTTTCAATCTCTGGTGAAATTTCACCCCCGGACTCAATAATTTTTGATGTGATTTCTTTTGACTCTAATACTAGTGAAAATAATGATTCTGACATAATGAAACTCCTTGATATATGCCTATTAAGTAATGATAGGAAGTGTATACCAAGGAGGCAGCTAGGGCAATTCCTAACAGGTTTTTTTTGATAATTTTGAATTAAAAAAGAACAACTTTTTCACTAGGCTTTATCTCCCATTTCACATTTTTAAAAACTTCATTTAAAACTTCATTTTGTGCTTTTAATTTTTTTAATTCATTTAATTGGTACTCATTAAGATTTTCTTTATGAGTCAAATAAAATGACTGAAGTTTTTTTTCTTTTTCAATTGTGCCAGCTCCCCACTCTGTAATTGAGCTGGATATAATATGGCCATCATTATTTAGACCTAATACAATGATTTTAGAATAACTGCATTTTTTTATTGCACACCATTTGCCAGATTTTGGATTTTTGGTCATGTAGCAAATTCTTTGGCCATAATTAGGCCTTGTCTCTACCCAGTATTTCCTCTCAGTTTTTGTTTTAAAGCCCCATGGATAATTGCTTACAATAAATGAATTTTGTTCACTGTCATGGCCATATAGATATCTTGAAACCATTTTTTAACTCCCTGTTGTATAATGTTAGTAGTGACAGAATGTATATACACAAACATTAAGAAAATAACAATGATTTTTGAGGCCATACAAGATGATATAAGGCGAAAAAATGACACCACCATGTGTCATTATCTTTTTGAATTATGCTTTTTTGGATTTTCTAAATTCTGCTAATTTTGTTTTTCTTAATCTTTTGTTGAAATCCAACAATTTTAAAACTTCTATAATTAACCTCATTTCCTCTTCAATCTCTTCATTTTCTTTTCTTGTAACCCATGCTTTTTTTGCTGCATTATGTCTTGAATTATCATTTGCTCTTCTTGTTTTCCATGCTTTCATTGCTGCTTTTTGAGATTTTGACATTTTCATTTTGAAACCCTTTGTTACATTGCCTTATTGCAATGTGTTAATTAATTATAACACATTGAGCTGGAAAAGCAACAAAATAACAGAGAAAAATGGTATTATTTTGCCCAGCAAGTCATTGAAATCATTATGTTTTTAATAAACAAATATCTTTACCTATTGTAATGACTGAATTACAATATTTTTGAAACAAAAATGAGAGAAATTGCAATGAAGCAAATTAAAGACAAGAGGTGTCAAATTATGGAAAATGAAAAAAAAAATCGGACTACAGGAATTGAGTGGACAGATCACACATGGAATCCATTTATAGGATGTAGCAAAATTTCTGATGGGTGTCATAATTGCTATGCAATAAGAACAGCATATAGATTGAAGTCATTTAATAATCCACATTATAAAAATGTAGTTTCAAAAAAAAATGACAAAGTAAATTGGACAGGCAAAATAAATTTGAATTCACAAAATGTTTTGAATAAGCCAAATAAAATTCAAAATGATTCAATTATTTTTGTTAATTCAATGAGTGATTTTTTCCATAGTAATGTAGAATTTAAAAATCAAAAAATGGCATTAGAGGTCATGATGGAAAATTCAAGGCATCAATTTCAAGTTTTAACAAAGAGGCCAGAAAATATTCAAAAATTTTTGAACAAGGCAAAAATGAAAAAATTCCCAGATAATGTTTGGATAGGGACAACAGTAGAAGGCCAAAAAGTAAAAGACAGAATTCAGATATTAAAAAAAATCAAGGCCAGAATAAAATTTTTATCAATTGAGCCATTAATAGATGATATTGGAAATGTTAGTTTTAAAGGAATAGATTGGATAATTACAGGTGGTGAGAGTGGGCCAAATGCAAGAGTAATGAAAATAGATTGGTTAAGAAAATGCAGAGACATTGCAACAAGAGACAATGTTCCACATTTTTTTAAGCAGTTTGGAAAACCAACAAATAATCCTTTGTATTGGAGAAAAGTAAAAGGTGTATATATTCCAAGAGATAATGCAATACAATATGTCAATAAACATGATCCAATAGGCAAAGGTGGTTCAAAATTAGATGGCAGACATTGGAAAGAGATGCCAAATAATTTTAAAGTTTCAAAAGTTTATTCAAAAAATCAACAAAGTGTTTTATTAAATTAATTTATTTTGGTGTTAGGTTCATACCAATGTAAAAGGTAGAGGCTTTATTTCTGCAATGGGTAAAGTCTTCAATTATAAAATCTTCATGAAAATATTTATACCAAATTTTTGGGTATTGAGTAGCTAAATGACGGCCTGGTGACAGGCCTTTCACATTTTTAAATTTTTTTGGAATTTTTCCTCGGATCTTCAAATCCATTGCATTATCTGTGATAATTAAAGAAGTTTTTTTATTGATCTGAGGCAAAAATACATTTAAGTATTGAGTCGGATTACTCCAAGCGTCCATATCAATTAGGTCAAATTGGGAAACGTCCATACCTTTTACATAGGTAGTCACATTGTAAAATCTATAGAGCTGTTTCCACATTAGGCCTTGACTTCCATACACCTCTAGGATTTTAGGATTTTCATAAAAGGAAATGAATTTTTTTCTAAGTCTTAGTTTTGCATTTATACCTGTATTGTCTTTTCTGGTGTAACTTACCTTAACCGTCATATTTCACCAAGAATCCACATTGAGGACATTTTTTACCATTAATATTAATTTCGGCCTCTTCTTCGTCTTTTATTGTGTCTAAAGGCTCATCTTCTAAATCCTTTGCAGGTTCTAAAGCAAAATCTTTAATTCCTAAATACTCTAAATCAAAGTTTCCATCAAAAGCTGCCATCTCTTCATTTATTTTCCCAAGGTCCTGGGTACTCCATTCGGCAATAGCATTATCAGCTACCATGTCAGCATATTCTTGGGCCTCATCTATATAGCCTTGGTAGTCTACAGGTGCAGATTTATAACCAGATAATTCTAGGGCCATTAATCTTCCGTGACCTTTTGTAATAAAACCGGATCTCTTTGAAACTACTATAGGCTGGCGCATACCAGTATAATCGATGATCTTGGCCAAAGCTTTTATTTGATCCATTGAGTGATGGTTGGGATTTTTTGGATTTTTTACAAGCTTATGTAATTTTACCATTTTATTATAGGAGCAATTAACAATTAACTTTTTCTCTTCTTCTTTTTCAGTTTCGATTTCAGGCGGTGCTGTAGTTTCTTTCATGAGTTCTCCCAATTAAAATTAATGTATCAAAATTTGTGTCGATTTAAAATAATTTACTTTTCAATTTACCATTGGTATTTATTAATAGGGAGAAAAAAATGGAAAAAAAATCAATATTGAAGATCACCAGAAATAAAAAAAATAAAAATTTAAATCTCAAAATTAATGCTGGTGAGAAAAAACTGATGCAACAAAATGCAGATAAATACTTTGGTGGTAATTTATCCGGTTGGATGAGGTATAGTGCGATGTACCTAAAACCAAAGCAAAAAGATTTGGTAGATTACGTAGACTAGATTATTTTTTAAATAAATTTGTCACATGGTCTTCAACTAGAAGGCCTTTGTCGTTTTTAGTAAACCTTTGTATCAAATGTCCCTTACCTTTACATACTGGACAATCTAAAGTGTCGTCTCTCAACCAAATGAAACCCTGTCCACAACACCGTTTGCAAGTCTCTCTTCTAATCTCTTTGTTTATTTTCAAAACAATCTCCAAATAAAGTTTAAGGATAAAATGATATAATATTGAAATGGAGAAATGAAAGTGTTATTTTTAATTTACAAAAAAATAACACCAAAGGTAAGTAAAATGAGTAATGAGAATGATAAAGATAGCAAAGAACCAAATGTTGACCTGGTAGAAGTTGATAAAGAACTTAAAGAATTTGAAAAAAATTCCAAAATGGGTAGGCCTCTAAAATCTATAGATATTGATAATCTTGACTCATTATGTGAATTGGGATGCACAAGAGACGAGATCGCTTCTTTTTTTCGTTGTCATCCAAACACCATTGATAGACGTGTGAAGAAGCAATTCGGGATGACATTTGGTGAGTATTACGCATTGAAAGAAGGGCGTGGCCTGATATCTTTAAGGCGTACAATAATGCAAGTCGCTCAAGGCAAAAGAGAAGTCGTGCATCGTGGAGATGATGGGCAGGAAAAGGTTCTGCATAAGGGTTCCAAGCCAAACACTCTAATGCTTTTACATTTGGCAAAAACTAGATTGGGCTTGTCTGAAAAGATTCGAATGGAACACTCTGGACCAGATGGAACAGAAATAAAATTCAGAAATAAAACTGATGACGAAGTGCGAGAAGAGTTAGATGTGCTAATGGGTTCAATTAAAATTCTACAAGAAATCGAAGAGAGGAAAAAAAACAAAGAGTCGCCTAATGAGTGACATTAGGTTCGCCTTATTTGATGCTTATAATAAATCAGAGAATTTTTTAAAAGAAAAAGCAAAAGAAACCATGATGGGTTTTACTCTTTATACAAAAAGAGACTATAGGGTCAACTGGCATAATATACATCTATGTCAAAAATTAGACTTGTTCGCTCAAAAAAAAATAAAAAGGTTGATGATTTTTATGCCCCCTAGACATGGTAAAAGCGAGCAAGGATCTAGGAGGCTACCAGCTTTTATTTTTGGCAAAAACCCAACCGCAAATATTATAGCAACAAGCTATTCATCCGACCTTGCAAGTCGCATGAATAGGGACGTGCAGAGGATAATTGATACACCAGAATATTATCAAGTGTTTCCCGAGAGTAGATTAAACTCTTCAAATGTTGCAACAGTAAGTCAAAATTCCTGGTTAAGAAACTCAGAAATGTTTGAGATAGTTAACTTTGGCGGTGCTTACAAGTGTGCCGGAGTTGGTTCTGGTATTACGGGAATGGGTGCTGATTATTTATTAATAGATGATCCATTTAAAGATATGAAGGAAGCCAATTCTGCTACGATAAGAAATGGCGTCTGGGACTGGTACACCTCAACAGCTTATACAAGATTAGAAAAGGGTGGCTGTGTTCTCCTTATTATGACTCGTTGGCATGAAGATGATTTAGCCGGTCGCCTTTTAGAAAAAGCAAAAAAAGATCCAAATGCTGATCAATGGGATGTAGTAAGCTTCGAGGCTATAAAGGATACAAAAAATAATTTAGATGATCCAAGGAAAGGGGGTGAAGCATTATGGCCATGGAAATATTCAGAAGAGAACTTGGCCTCAATAAAAGCGTCGTCGACTGCAAGAGTCTGGAATGCCCTCTACCAACAACGACCAAGCGCCCTTGAAGGCAATATAATAAATAGGTCAGATATAAATTTTTACGGTGGCCCAACAGGGGTAGACCTTCCGGAGAGATTTCGTCAACAAGTTCACTCATGGGATTTTACTTTTAAAAAAAGCGACACTGCTGACTTTGTAGTTGGTACTGTCTGGGGTTCTTATGAGGGGTTCTGGCTTTTAGATTGTGTTCGAGACAGGATGGGATTTAACGAGTCTTTAAAAGCAATTAAGGCCTTAATAAAAAAGCATCCAAAATATAATTCAATTTTGATTGAGGCCAAGGCAAATGGCGAAGCTATAATGGACATGATAAAAAAAGATGTGAAAAAAATAACTCCTATAAATCCTACAGACTCAAAACTTGCAAGATTTGAAGCAGTGAGTCCAATTTTTTCTGAGGGAGACATTTGGTTCCCTCATCCTTCTATAGCGCCATGGGTAGAGGGCTTTATAGACGAGCTATGCACGTTTCCAAATGGGGCCAACGATGACAGGGTTGATTCTACTTCTCAGGCATTAAATCATCTTGATAAAAAGTCGAGATCGTCCTTATACAAACTTTCAGAGTTATAATGTATGATAAATAAAGAGAGGGTAATTATATGAAGACGTATAAATCAGTTCTAAGTAACATGATGGGTTTATCTCAAGCAACCAGAAACGATGCTAATAAAGGTGGTTGGGTTAATACCCTCACTGGATTGGGCCAAGAGGGGCGTGATAAAAGATTGGCCTCTGTAGTGAACTATCAGCCACTGCAAGAAGTCGAAGTAGAAGAACTTTTTGGTCAAGATGACATAGCTGGTCGAGTCGTAACACTCCCAGCTGAACTTGGGACATGCAATTGGATAGAAACAAAATTTTCTGAAGATGGTGGCGGTAAAGATTTAAAAGAAAAAATAGACGATGAGTTAAAAAGACTGAATGTAAAAGAAAAAATGAGAGATGCTTGGCAATGGTCAAGGTTATACGGTGGAGCTGGTATTTTTATTTCAGTAGACGATGGAAAAGATTTATCTTTACCCCTGGATTTAAAATCTTTAAAAAAAATAAAAAACTTCACAGTGCTAAGTCGATATGAGTTACACCACGGTGCAATAGACTTTGACTTGGAGAGTGACAACTTTATGAATCCTCTTTGGTATTGGTTAGGGCCAAGAGTCGGGGGGACTTCTTCAGAGCAATTGTCCAAGGCCATACACTACACTAGGATAATAAGATTTGACGGAGTAAAGCTTCCAAGGCGTTTACATATTCAAAACAACTATTGGTCAGATAGCGTTCTAACAAGGCTTTTCAATGTTTTGAGAAACTTTAATTTAGCTCACGATTCCACTACATCTATAGTACAAGATTTCAGACTAGGGATTTTAAAAATTAAAAATTTGGCTGATATAATTTCAGCAGGTGAAAGTGATGCTTTGAACAAAAGAATTGAGACAATGAATTTATCCAAAAGTGTTCTGGGTACTATTCTTTTGGATAGCGAGGATGAATCTTTTGAAAATCTTACTTCTACTCTGTCGGGCATGGATGGGCTTTTAGAAAAAGTAAACCAAAGGCTTACTTCTGCAACAGGTCTGCCCCATACAATAGTGCATGGAGAAGGTGCAAGCGGGTTCCTATCAGGTTCTGGAGATGCAGAGGACAGGCAGCTTGTAAAATTTATAGAAGCCCTACAAGATAAGACTCTGACAAGACCTATTGACCGTACCTTTGAATTAATTTTTGCTCAAACTGCAGGCCCGGCAAATGGCAACGTGCCTGAAGGTTTTTCCTGGGAGTTTAAGCCTTTGGTTGAAAAAACAGATGATCAGAAAACTGAGGTAAGATCAAAACAGGCAACGACAGACTCTCTTTATATAGCCGATGGTGTTTTATCGCCAGATGAGGTCAGAGAGTCACGCTTCGGTGGGAAAGAATTTTCTCTTGAAACAAAAATATTTGAAGATGATAGAGAGGATGCTGTAAAGGACCATGGACACGGCGATCCATTGAGTGGCTACACAGGCGGAGCTGTCCTGGGTGATGGGGTTCCATCAAATCCATTAGATCCAAACCATTTACATCTAAGACCAAATGGAATGATGACAGGGCCAGCAAATTTTCTTCCATCAGGAATTCATTTTCATAGCGCAGGTGATAGAGAAACTTCTCCATCAATGACTATTGAGCAAATTGCCGAGATTGAATTATCTATCAGTAAAAATGAAGGGCTTAAATGACTCCAGTAGAACAGGCCATTAGGCTAAAAAAAATATCTTCCAATAGGAAAGTCAGATCCAAGAGACAGCCGAGGCAGCGTTCACCAAAGCGCATTGAAGAAGAGTACCAAAGAAAATTAAAATGCATCTTTAATAATATGCTGAATTGCATTAGGGAAAATGTTATAAATAATTTGGAGGATCTGACAGATGAGGCTAAATCAGAAAAAATCAAAATTGACTCCTTCAGGTATGACAACTTAACAGAAAAACTCACCAGTTTATTTAAGGCCACAAGAGCAGCAGTTTCAATCGATGCTGGAGAAAAACAACTGACAGCAGCAGCCCAAGAGTTTGCAGAAAAAACAAATTCAATGAGTAGGAAAAACTTTATCAAGTCTGTTAAAAAGGGTATCGGGATTGATCTTTTCGCTGAAGAACCGTTTATCTTAGACTCTATGTCAATGTTCGTGGCAAATAATGTTAACTTAATTACCAACGTCCAAAACCAATTTATGTCCGAGGTTGAGAACATAGTCTTTGACGGAGTTCAGAGAGGTGTTCGTCCTGAGATATTAAAAAACAAAATTCTAGCAAGAGTAAAAGATAAGGAAGGTTTTAAAGGCCGTTTTAAAAAATCTATTACTAGGGCAAACCTGATCGCCAGGGATCAAGTAACTAAATTAAATGGCGCACTGAATAAATCCAGACAGGAAACCGTCGGAATAAAAAAATATATCTGGCGAACGACTAGAGATGATCGGGTTAGAGATGACCATAAACTTGAAGGAGAAGTCTTTTCTTATGGAAAAGGCAAATCCGAATCAGGAAAATCAAAACCAAAGGGGTCTCTTGATCCAGGCGAAGATATTCAATGTCGATGCTATGCAGAACCATTTTTTGATGACCTTCTGGATTAAATTATATAAACTTAAAATATGACTTCACGATTAGACTTCAAAAAAATTAATTTAGATCAAATTGAAATGACTCCTCAAGGGTTTTTGAGATTTCCAGTGTATGCGGGAAAAGTTGGTATCCAAACATACAAAAATGCTGATGGGTCTATTACAAGGGAGTTTAGACCACCGGAGCAAGTCTTTAGACCTGAAACTATGGACTCTTTAAAGAATGTCCCAGTAGTAAACGATCATCCAGAAAATATGGTCAATCCAGAAAATGCGAAAGAATTAACAGTTGGTTTTGGCAGTGAGTCAGTTGAGGCTGTCGATAATAAATTTCAAAAAACATCTGTCACCGTGTTTGATAAAAATGCAATTGAAGATATCCAAAATGGAAAAGTTGAAGTTTCTCTTGGCTATGATTTAGAACTTGAAGAAAAATCTGGCACCTTTGAGGGCCAAGAATTCGATGCCATTCAAAAGGATATTGTAATAAATCACCTGGCAATTGTTGACCGAGGCAGAGCAGGCCCAGAAGTTAGGTTGAGATTTGATAGATTTGATGCGATAATGTATTATAAAGAAAATTCAGACGAAAAAAAATATAAGGAGAGCAGCATGCCTAAACTTAAAATCGGTGATCAAGAATTTGAAGTTGAAAAAGAAGTTAAAGATGCTGTTGATGGCTTTATTGAAAATTTGAGTAAAAAAGTCAAAGATGCTGAAGGTGCAGCTGAAGAAAAAGAAGAAGAAAAAGACGAAGCCGAAGAAGGAAAAAAAGCAGCAGAGAAAAAAGTTGATCGTCTACAAGGTAAGAACGATGCCCTAGAAGAAAAGATCGAAAAGCTTGAAAAATCTCAAAAAAGTAAAATTGACTGTGACGATATTACCAAATTGGTAAAAGCCCGAAGGGACGTTGAAGACGTTGCTACAGCTCTTGTCGAAGAAAAAGAATTGGATAAAATGGATTCTATGACTGATAAAGAACTGAAGATTTTGGTAATTAAAAAATCATCAAAGAATGAAGTAAAATTGGATGGGAAGTCAGATGACTATATAGATGCTCGCTTTGACACTATTAAAGAAATGTCAGACTACAGTTCAAAAGAAAATAAAGATGCCTCCAATGCATTCAAAAATAAAATTGAGAATGAAGATGGAGAAGTGGTTGATTGGCGAAAAGCTCAGAAAGATAGCATGAAACGTGACTCTGAGGGTTGGCAAACTCCAATAGGAAGAACAGCATCTAAATAATTTTTATAAACGAAACCGAATATGATTTTTAAAATTAAAAAAACAAAACCTTTTAAGGGAGAATATAATGTCACAAATAGTCGTCGCAGAACAAGATGCTTTCACCGAAGGTCAAATTGTAGATTTAGGAAATACTGATATTGTTTCATTCCTGGCAGAAGGTGGTGCAATACCATTTGGTCGCTTCCTTGAATTAGGAACTGATAAAGAAAAGCAAGCAAAAATTGTTTCCGCTGCAACTGGCATCACTGATCCAAAAAAGATCGCAGGATTTGCCGTTAGGCAACACACTATAGAAAATCCTTTGGTAGGAAATGTTGGGGAGTACCTTGACGAAGCATCAATGAGTGTAATGAAGAAAGGCCGTATCGCAGTTATATGCGTGGACGCATTCACTCAAGACTCTGTTGTTCATATTGGATTTCAAAATTCTGAAGAAGGCCTTGTTTTTGGTAGTAACTCAATAGACAGAGACATATTAGCAAATGCCAGATTCTTAAATTCCGGTGGAGCAGGAGCATTTGCTATACTTGATTTATCTTTGGTGTAATTAAGTAATATGAAAGTTTTTAATTAATTTTTTGAAGGAATTCCCATTACCTTGGAGTAAAAAATGCCAAAACGATTTTCAAACTTAGATGCCGACCAAAGGAATGATGGAGCTGAAACAGCATTTTTCCTTCGTGAACTTGAATTTATTAAAGCTAGAACATTTGATAAAAAATATCCCGAGCTAAAGGCCAGGCAGATATTTCCTGTGTCTTTTGAAGCAGGTCCAGGGGCTGAAACAATTACTTACAGGCAATTCTCTCAAGTTGGATTGGCAAAGTTGATAGCAAACTATGCCGCTGACTTGAACCGTACAGACGTACTGGGTAAAGAGTTTACTTCAAAAGTAAAATCTGAAGGTGCATCTTACGGTTGGAATATTCAAGAAATTAGAGCTGCTCAAATGGCAGGGCGACCACTTCAACAAATGAAGGCCAACTCTGCCCGTAGAGCAATATTGGCACTAGAAAATCTTATTGCATTTTTTGGCAATGCTGCCGCAGGACTTGGCGGTTTTTTTGATAATCCAAATGTAACAGACGTTGCGATTCCATCAGATGGACCAGGTACAGATTGGGCCAGTAAAACACCTGATCAAATTATTAGAGATATTAATCTTCTTTTTAGAACTGTTCACACAGTTTCAAAAGGGGTAGAAATTGCAGACACTCTTTTACTTCCTCTTACTCAATACAATCTTATTTTTGACACTCCACGAAGTGCTCAATCTGACTTCAGTATAGGAGAGTGGGTTTTAAAAAATAGCCCACACTTAAAATCAATTGACTGGTTAAATGAACTTACTGGAGCGGGTGTAGGAGCAACTGACTTGATGATCGCCTACAAGCGTGATCCAGAAAAACTTTCACTTGAGGTCCCTCAAGACTTTGAACAATTCCCTGTTCAAGAAAAAGGCTTAGAATTTATTGTTCCGACTCATTCACGAGTTGGTGGGGTTTTAATTTATTATCCTCTATCAATTGCAAAGGGTGATGGAATTTAATTAGCACCTAGCTCAATCCTGAGCTGCGTGAATATCTGGAGAGACTATGATTGTTGATTATACAAAAGAAAATGTTTGGGCCATCGGCATTGCAATGCCTCAAGTAAAAGGTAAGCCTTTTGCATCACGAACTGTAAACTTGATTCCTGGTATAAATACAATAGATGATAATGACTGGCCAAAAATTAAAGATCATCCAATGGTATTAATGGCACTTGAAAATAAGGTGTTGATCATAGTCACAAAAGCCGATGCAGATATAGAGAAGTCAGTAGAAGCTGGTGTCTCTCCACAACTAGCAAGCCTCAAAGGAAAAGTTCAAGAAAAAATTTCAGTCATTGGAAAATGTTTGAATAAAGAACTCTTGGAAAAATGGGCAGAAGAGGAAATGAGTCCAAAAATTCAGGCAGCGTTACAAAAACAACTCAAAGTCCTTGAACTGACTGACGAAGAACGAGAGGCAATGAAAGGATGACCTATGTCACTAACTTCAGGCAAATTCAAAGTTCTTGCTCAAGGATTGGCATCTGAGTTACAAAATACTTCAAATCAAATTTTAGATGTTGTCTTAGTAGAAGTCTTAAAAGAAGTTCCATTTTCTGTCTGGGGCGACCGTGAAGAGATAGGACAATTTTATTTAACTTCCCACATGTTAACCATGGGACAGCGCAAAGGTCGTGTTGGTGGGATATCTGGCGAGTCGACAGGATCAATGTCAAAATCTTACGGTGGTGTTTCTAGCGTGAATGGTTCTCTAGATTTAACATCTTATGGAATAGAGTTTCAAAGAATAAGAAGGCAATTGGTAATATCTCCATTTTACGTGGGATAGATATGGGCAAAGGAAAAGTCACAACAAAAGAGACTGATAAAGGTTTTAAAAGTCTTATGCTTGAGTTTAAAAAACTTGAGGCAAAACCTTTTGTAAAAGTTGGACTGCCAGAGGGTAAGCCAAAAACCAAAGCCGAAAGAGATGGAGTCACAAACCTTGATATAGCCGTTGTTAATGAGTTTGGGGCAGGTCCTGCTCCAGAACGATCTCATATCAGAGCAGCATTCGACCAGAATAAAAAAGAGTTAAATCAATTCACAGAAAAACTCATGATTAAAATCTTAGATGGTAAAATGAAGGTAGATGCTGCCTTAGAGTTGTTGGGCCTTAAGAAAGTTTCAAATATTCAAAAGTTAGTAAGGTCAGGCTTAACCCCACCTTTAAAAAGAAGAGAGGGTACACCCCTGATAGATACAGGTGTTTATATCAGCTCAATTACATTTGCAAAGATAATGAAAGGTAAAAAATGATAGAGACATTTTCCACTGGAAAAATTAAAGTCACCAGGTCCATAGGTTCCGGTCAATATGTGGGAGGTAAATATCTACCTCCAAAAACTAGGACACTGTTTATAGACTCA
>Ga0114934_10001466_pt1 | contig 15364 bp, 14 predicted proteins | sample 4SBtaG_2_FD_99695 | JGI IMG/M metagenome (GOLD analysis project Ga0114934, IMG submission 99695) | Deep subsurface microbial communities from Kolumbo volcano to uncover new lineages of life (NeLLi) - 4SBTROV10_white metaG | ecosystem: Environmental > Aquatic > Marine > Volcanic ... | reverse complement strand
TTTTAACTGTTCAGGTAGCCACCAAGACACAAAGACACAAAGAATAGATATGACTTTTACCCCTTTATCTGAAAAGGAAGAACGTATTTAAAGAAAGATAGTAGATGCGGCATATGCTGTACACTATGCATTAGGACCAGGTTTTCTTATCAACTTACATTTCCCCCTCATCAAAAAGGGTATTAAGAGAATAATTCTTAAATCTTAGAGCCTTGGTGTCTTAGTGGCTGAATAGTTACCGATTATGAAACCTCATTGCGCGATGGATCTCACATGAATCACTAATACCTGTTTCCCAAGGGTTTTATATATCACTCTATTTGATTAAGGCCTGCATTTGAGTTATAAATCTATTGAGGAGGATTATCTTGATTCGATTTGGAGACATCGTAGAGCGAATCGAGGCATACAATCCCGACTACGATGAGGGGCTTATCCAAAAGGCCTACATCTTTTCTGCAAAGGCGCACAAGGGACAGATCCGGCTCAACGGTGAGCCTTATCTTATCCACCCGCTTGAGGTTGCCGGCATCCTTGCAGAAATGCAGCTTGACGAACAGACCATTGCCACGGGTCTCCTTCATGACACCATCGAGGATACTTTTGCAACCTATGACCAGCTTAAAAACCTATTCGGGAAAGAGGTTGCAGATCTCGTTGATGGCGTTACAAAAATCAGCAAGATGACCTTTGAAAGCAGCGAGGATAGGCAGGCGGAGAATTTCAGGAAAATGATACTGGCCATGGCCAAAGATATTCGTGTAATCCTTGTCAAACTTGCCGACCGTCTACACAATATGCGGACATTAAGCTTTCATACACCGGAAAACCAGCAAAGAATAGCCCAGGAAACCCTTGGAATCTATGCCCCTATCGCAAACCGGCTTGGGATTGACTGGATGAAGTCGGAACTGGAGGATCTTTCTTTTAAACATATTCTGCCAGATGCATACATGTCTCTCAAAAAAAAGATTGCAAAGAGTGAAAAGGAACGCAACCGCTATATCGAATACGTCAAGGCAATTCTCGCGGAAAAGCTAAAAGAAAGCGGAATCTCTGCCGAAATCTCAGGACGCCCGAAGCACCTTTACAGTATTTTCAAGAAGATGCAAAGTCAAAATATCGAGTTCAGTGATATTTATGATATCACGGCCTTTCGGGTTATTGTGAACACCATCCCCGAATGTTACGAGGTCCTTGGCGTCATTCACAACCTGTGGACCCCCATTCCCGGAAAGTTCAAAGACTATATCGCACTACCAAAGACCAATCTTTACCAATCCCTTCACACGACCGTCATTGGCCCAAAAGGTGAAAGAATCGAGATTCAGATTCGAACCAACGAGATGCACCACGTAGCGGAGATGGGAATTGCCGCCCACTGGAAATACAAAGAGAGCATCAATCTTGGAGAAAAAGATGACAAACGCTTCCGCTGGTTACGCCAGCTTTTTGAATACCAGAAGGACCTGAAAAACAATGCAGAATTTCTTGAAACCATCAAAATCGACCTTTTCCCGGATGAGGTTTTCGTATTCACCCCCACAGGCGAGGTCAAGGAATTCCCCAGAGGTTCCAACCCCATAGACTTTGCTTACAGCATCCATACGGAAGTAGGCAACCATTGCAAGGGGGCAAAGGTCAACGGGAAAATTGTCCCCCTTAAATACATCCTTCACAATGGCGATAGAGTCGAAATTATCACCCATCCCCAGGCTCATCCAAGTAAGGACTGGCTGAAAATCGTCAAAACTTCCAGGGCAAGAACCAAGATCCGGCAATGGGTTAAGGCCCAGGAAAGGGAACAAAGCATTCAGTTGGGTAAGGACCTTCTGGAAAAAGAAACAAAAAGATATTCAGTTAACTTCAACCGCCTTTATAAAGACGGTTCACTCAAAAAAGTGGCAGATGCCTTCAGCCTTCATACCGTTGACGATCTTCTTGCAACCATAGGTTACGGGAAGATAACGCCCCGCCAGATCATCCGTCGTATCCTGCCTCCGGAAAAGCTGGAAACTGAAAGTATAGAGGAAGAGGAAAAACCCCTTAAAAAAATCATCTCAAAAATAAAACGGAAAGATCAGAGCCCCATCCTCATCAAGGGAGAGGAAAATATCCTCGTTCAGTTTGCTAAATGCTGTAATCCCCTTCCCGGAGACAAGATCGTGGGGTTTATCACCCGGGGACGGGGGATCACCATTCACAAGTCAGACTGTGAGAGGATCTTGAATTCCGATGCCCAGCGCCTTATCGAGGCAAAGTGGAAGGTCGGGGAAGATGTTCGGCACCCTGTACGAATTCAAACCATGTCAACAGATCGGAGAGGCTTGTTGGCAGAGATCACCAAAGAGTTGTCAGCCCAGGGAGCGGACATCCTTAGCGCCCATGTTCAAACCACCGAGGACCACCAGGCCATCAACCAGTTTGTTATTGCAATTAAGGACTTAAAACACCTTAATAAAATCATACGTACCCTGAATCACATCAAAGGGGTCACAGAAGTCAAAAGAACCCATACATAAAACAGGCGTTAATCAGGCCTTAACCGTTGAAGGTTTCACGGCGCGCCCCGAGCGGATGCAACGGGTACAAACCCTCATGCGTTTTACCTTCCCATCGACAACGACACGAATCTTCTGGAGATTGGGATACCATACCCTCTTCGTTTTATTGTGAGCATGGCTCACATTGTATCCAACCATAGGACCTTTTCCACATATTTCACACACGCGAGACATTCGCATTTTCCTCCTTGATAATTTTAAGAGTGTTACCTCATAACAGATTTTGAAGTGATTTACAAGGGTCTATCCCTCAAGTATCTATGCACGTGGATGAAAAGCCTTATGCACCTTGATTAGATGGTCTTTCGTCAAGTGGGTATAAACCTGAGTTGTGGAAATATCCACGTGTCCCAGCATCATCTGAACAGATCGAAGATCCGCACCCCTTTCCAACAGATGGGTGGCAAAACAGTGCCTAAGTGTATGGGGGCTGATCTTCTCACGAATATTACCCATCAAGGCGTAATGTTTGATGATCATCCAGATGCTCTGTCGGGAAAGAGGCCTGCCTAACCTCGAGAGGAAAACCTCTTCGTGTTCAGACGATCCCGGCACCTTTTGGCGAACTTCATCACAGTATGCCCGGAGCCAGGACAGGGCCGGGGTGCCAATGGGAACCAAGCGTTCCTTACTACCCTTACCAAAGACCTTTATAAAACCTTCACTCCAGAAGATACCCTGAAGAGGAAGTGTGACAAGTTCGGAAACACGTATGCCCGTGGCGTAAAGAAGCTCCAGCATGGCCCTATCCCGCACCCCTTTGGGTGTCTTGGTATCGGGCTGTTCCAACATCTTTTCAATATCTCTTAAGGAAATAACATGGGGAAGAGGTTGACGCAGTTGAGGGGTACGGATCTCCTCTGTCGGATCCGCCGAGATTTCCCTTTTTCTTGAAAGGAAGTGGAAAAAACCCCGGATAGCAGAGAGTTTGCGGTTAACGGTACGCTGTGACATTCCCTTTACTTTCAGGGCCCTCAAAAACCCCAGGATGACATACATGTCCACATCACCGATTTGTATCCCACCTCTTTTTTTTACAAAGGAAAAAAACTGGGTTAGATCCATCCGATAGCCTGACACTGTATGCAGAGAAAATCCCTTTTCCATCAAGAGATACTGGGCAAACTGCGTAAGTTCATTTTCAAAAGTCTGGTTCATCTCATCCGGCAAATATGTTTACACTTTTACTTTTGTCCGGCTTCATCACCCAAGATCAACAATTTCGACTTTAGCGGGTACCAGCGTTTCAAGATCGAGACATACCACTGTATGCCGATTTGTAAGATAGCCGCAGACTTCCCCGGGGTTTACACAGAGGCATCCCCCTTCCATGTAGACCTTAAGCTCGTGTGTATGACCATAAAGGATCAAATCAAAATCTCCAGAGGCAGCGAGAGACCGCCGGAGGGGATTCACATGATCGATAAAAATCCGCCTCCCCTCTATTTCAAGGGATAGATTCCCATTTTTTATCCTGCCTTCAGAGGCTTTCAGAAGCCCTTGAATTTCCCCATCGTTATTCCCAAATACCCCAACCCAGTCCATCTGCAATCCACCAAGAGGTCTTAATGAAAACGGGGCACAGTAATCCCCAAGATGGATAACAAGGTCTATATCCGAGGCGTTGAACACCTTGACAGCCTTTTCAATAAATGGAACCCTGTCATGGGTATCCGATAAAATTCCAAGCCGCATCACATCCTCTTTAACGCCCAGAGTGTCCGAATCCCCTGTTCCCCCTGGAGGTTTCAGTGATTTTATCCACAGTGGCAAACATAATGGACTGAACCTTACCGAAAACAAGCTGGGCTATCCGGTCTCCATCCTTGATCCATACGTCCCGGTCTCCGAGGTTTATCAAAAGGACCTTTATCTCCCCGCGGTAGTCCGAATCAATGGTTCCAGGACTATTCAACAGGGACACCCCGGTCCGGTAGGCCCAACCACTCCGGGGACGTAGTTGGGCTTCGAATCCCTCAGGAATGGTTAGGGCAAATCCCGTAGGGATCAGGGCCCTCTCACCAGGTTTGAGACAAACATCCCTGGTAAGGGTCGCCTGTATGTCAAAGCCCGCTGCCCCGTCAGTAGATTTCGAAGGAAATCGTGAAGCCGCTTTTGGGGTTAAGGGATAAAATTCAACCTTTACAGCATCCATTTCTATGATCTCAAGAAATCAATTTTTTCTTCAATGCGGGGTCCCAAAGCCGTCATACAAAACTGTTCCGGTCTTACATACCTTTCGGCGACCCTCGCCACGTCTTCAACCGTTATGGCATCCACATGGGCAACGACTTCTTCGATGGGAACAGAACGCTCGAAATAGATCTCATCGGTAGCCAACTTGTTCATTCGGCTGTTCGTTCCTTCCAGGCTCAGGAGGAGATTTCCTTTCATCTGTTCCTTGGTTTCGCTCAAGTCTTTTTCAGTCATTCCCTCCTTCCTTACACGGTTAATCTCTTCCGAAACGATATCCACAATTTCACCAAAGTGATTTTTCTGCGCGGACCATGTAATGGCAAATGTCCCTTCACTCCTAAAAAAATTCGTATAGCTATAAATAGAATAAACAAGCCCCCGCTTCTCCCGCACCTCTTGGAACAATCGTGAACTCATCCCACCTCCAAGGCAGGTGCTCAGGGCAAAAAGCGGATACCTCTCACGATCCGTCCTTGAACATCCCTTACCTCCCCAGCAGACATGAAGCTGCTCAAGATCGCGCGAATGCTGGTGGATCCCTGAAAGGGGCGCAACAGGTGCAGGGCCAGGAAAAACGCCTGTCTCGAAACTATCCACCCCAAAATATCGACTGCCCAGAGAAACAACTTCTTCAGTTTTGATATTTCCTGCAACTGCCAGTATAAGTCTGGAAGAAATGAAGCGATTCTGGAAATAACCGATGATATCCTCCCGTGTAAAACGCTCAACCGTTTCAATAGTGCCGGAAACAGGTGCCCCTAATGGATTCTTTCCCCACAGGTCCCTGTAAAACAGGTCGTGTACATATTCATCAGGGGTGTCCTTGGCCATCTTTATCTCCTGGAGAATGACCCCGCGCTCCTTCTCAATATCTTCAGGCCTGAAGAGAGAGTTAAAAAAGAGGTCCGAGATAATTTCGAATCCCTTTTCCACGTGGGTCTTCAAAACCTTAGTATAAAAGCAGGTATATTCCCTTCCCGTAAAGGCATTGATGACCCCTCCAATCCGATCGATTTCCTTGGCTATCTCCATGGCGTTTCTTTTGGAGGTGCCCTTAAAAAGCATATGTTCAATAAAGTGGGTCAGGCCGTTTTCTTCCGGAGATTCATCCCTGGAGCCAGTACAAACCCACAAACCAATACAAACAGATGGAACCTCCTTAAGAGGCTCCATGATAAGTCGGATATTGTTGTCTAAAACGACCCTTTTAACATTCGATGCTTTCGTATTAATGTTTCTTTCTCTCCTTTGACAGTTTCTGAAAAAGTCCGTTCTGCGTTGCGCTTAATCCCCTGCACTGTTAAATTCTCGCTACGCGAGACGGCGAAGCCGATTTAACAGGATAATACCTGCAGCGTGCACTAAGTATGCACTCCTCATTCCTCAGGTGCGTTTGTACAGAGCCTATCGAAGAAAGCCCTTTGAATTCAAAGCCTTCTCCATTACCGCCTGCCAACTCTTTACGAAACCTTCTGTTTTAGTTCTTTCAATGCCGCCTTGCGACTCAGTTTAATTTTTCCATCCCTGTCAATATCAATTACCTTAACCGGGATTACATCTCCTTCCTTGATATAGCTAAAGATATCCTTGACATGTTCATTGGAAAGCTGCGAGATATGCACCAAGCCATCCGTCCCGGGGAATATCTCAACAAAGGCACCGAAATTAACGACCTTTCGAACCTTCCCCTCATAGATCTTCCCAATTTCTGCCTCTTGAGCGATTTCCTTGACTATGTTTATTGCCTCATCTGCCTTGGCAGCATCGGTCGAGACAATCTTGACAATCCCCCCATCTTCAATATCGATCTTCACGCCGGTCCTCTCAATGATACTTCGGATGACCTTGCCACCAGGACCGATAACGTCCCTTATCTTGTCGGGATTGATCTCCAGGGTACTAATGCGGGGGGCATGTTTGGAGAGTGTCTCTCTCGGCTTTTCCAGGGTCATACGCATGATATCAAGTATATGCCTGCGTCCATCTTTCGCCTGGTAGAGGGCCTTCTTCAGGATTTCCTCATTGATTCCCGAAACCTTTATATCCATCTGAAGGGCCGTAATCCCATCATAGCCTCCGGCAACCTTGAAATCCATATCTCCAGAATGGTCTTCATCTCCTATGATATCCGAAAGAATGGCTATCTTGCCTCCTTCCTGGATAAGCCCCATAGCAATCCCCGCCACAGGCTGGGCAATCGGAACTCCTGCATCCATCAGGGAAAGGGACGCCCCACACACCGTTGCCATGGAAGAAGAACCGTTTGACTCCAAGATCTCAGAAACAACGCGTATCGTATACGGAAAGGTATCTTCATTAGGGACAACCGGTTTTAACGCCCGCATTGCCAGGGCACCATGCCCAATTTCTCTTCTGCTTGGAGAACGTAAAGGTCTCGCCTCTCCTACACAATAAGGAGGAAAATTATAGTGAAGCATAAAGGATTTATATCCTTCCTCTATAATAGTATCGATCTTCTGTTCATCCTCAGAGGTCCCGAAGGTCGTTACCACAAGGGCCTGTGTCTCGCCACGTGTAAAGACAGCTGAACCATGGGTCCTTGGAAGGGTCCCCACCTCGCAGGCAACAGGCCGGATCTCTTCAAAGGCACGCCCATCTATACGTCGTTTTTCTTCTATGATAAAACCACGCAGGATTTCCCTTTCAAGGTCCTCGAAACAGGTTCGAACCGAAGAACGAAAAGGTTCAAACTCTTCGGGAAGGCTCCTCGCAACCTCATCAAAGACCTCTTCCATCCGGAGCTGGCGTTCCTTTTTTACTGGTATAAGAATGGCTTCACGGATCAGGTCATTGGCCTTTTCCCTGACCCATGATACGAGAGCCTCGTCAACCGACTCGGGTTCAAAGACCCTCTTTTCTACACCCAATGTTTCTGCCAGCTTCTCCTGAATATCGATCAGGGGCTGAAGGGCCTTATGCCCAAAAAGAATTGCTTCAACCATATCATCTTCCGAGGCAAAGTTCGCACCTGCCTCAACCATCAACACGGCATCCCGGCTGCCTGCTACGGTCAAGTCGATATCACTTTCCACCAACTGATCCTCTGTAGGAAAAGAGACGAACTCTCCATTGACACGCCCTACACGGGCGGCGGCAATAGGTCCATCAAAAGGAATATCCGAAATAACCAGGGCCGCCGAGGCCCCGGCAATTCCCAGAACAGAGGGATCATTTTCCTGGTCAAAAGAAAGAACCGTGGCGATTACTTGTGTTTCATTCTTGTAGCCTTCGGGGAAAAGTGGCCGGATAGGTCGGTCAATCAACCTTGATATCAAGGTTTCCCTCTCGGAAGGTCTCCCTTCACGTTTAAAAAATCCCCCGGGGATCTTGCCTGCCGCAAAGGTCATCTCCTGATAATTTACAGTTAGCGGGAAGAAATCCAGTCCTTCTCTTTTTACACGTTCAGAAACGGCGGTCACAAGGAGTACTGTATCCCCATGGGTTAACACAACCGCTCCATCTGCCTGTCTGGCGAATTTCCCTGCCTCAATGGTAAAGGGACGTCCTCCTACTGTTATTGTTTCTTTAATATCCATATATTTCATTTCTCCTGTTTTCAGCGGCTTCGCAAAAAATCCGCCGTTTTAAAAAAGTTTCAAGTAATTACCTTCTCAACCCCAATTCCCCAATCAATTTTCGATACCGCCCGATATCCTTCCTCTTAAGGTAGTCCAGGAGTCTCCTCCGCTGGCCCACAAGTTTCAAAAGCCCACGCCTTGAATGGAAATCTTTTTTGTGAACCTTGAAGTGTTCCGTCAGATAATTTATACGCTCGGTCAACAATGCCACCTGAACCTCGGGAGAACCTGTGTCCGATTCGTGGACCTTAAATCTCTGAATAATTTCTCCTTTTCTTTCTGATGTTAGAGCCATCTATTTCCTCCTTTTTTTCTATCCCAAATTAAGGTGCGAACACCTTCTCAAGTTCATAAATGACGGGAGACAACTCCTGATTCTCCCCCTTTTCTCCTTCCCGGGCAAACCGACTCCTAACAATAGCTGTTAGGTAGCCATCTTTTGACACTATTTTAATGGGATCTTTAGCTTTTATCAACGGTAGGTCATACCGCTTTACATCCATCCAGTAAATCGCTCTTCCATTCATAATGGAACGCACTACTTCGTCGGGTACAATGATTTCTTCCCAGGAGGCAAGAACTGTGCGATTGCTCAGGACTCTCTCTCGCCGGTCTTCACTATTCATTTCTTCCAGCTCCTCTAATGTAACGGCATCAGAAATGTGAAATTTACCACTTCTTACCCTGCAGAGACTTGAAAGCACGGCTCCGCAGCCGATTTCACGACCTACATCGTGCGCCAGGACCCTGATATAGGTCCCTTTTGAACAGGAAACGGAAAATCCGAGTTTTGCCCCTTCAATCCTCTTAAGAGTAAATTCATGGATCACCACACGTTTGGTTCCACGTTCCACCTCCTGTCCCTTCCGAGCCATCTTGTAAAGGGGCACGCCCTTCACCTTCCTGGCAGAAAACATGGGAGGCACCTGTTCAATCACACCTACGAAACGATTGAAGACCTCCTGCACCTCTTCAAATTCAACGGAAGGGGGCATGGTATCGGCAATAATTTTACCAGATGAATCCATGGTATCCGTTTCAACACCAAGCTGAATTTCACCCTCGTAAGCCTTTATGTCATTCTCAAAATAGGGGATTAAACGGGTTCCCTGGCCAAAGGCGATAGGGAGCACCCCTGTGGCAAAAGGATCCAAGGTCCCGATGTAACCAGCCTTTTTAACCTTGAACATTCGCTTAATACGCCCCAGCGCCTGATTGGAAATCATGCCTTCGGGTTTGTTGAGGATAAGAAACCCCCCATTTTTAGGCCATATCATCCTTCTTCCCCCTGAACCACTTCGCATACTCTCCTAAGGACGAGCCTTCTGGCAGTCTCGAACTCGCCTTCAACCAGGCAACCTGCAGCATTTCGATGCCCTCCGCCCCCAAACAACTGCGCAACGGCTGAAACATCGGCATTCCCTTTCGACCTGAGGCTCACTCGATATTGGTTCTGACTCTTTTCCCTGAAAAAGACGCTTACCTGAACCCCGTCGATTTCCCTGGGGTAGTTTACAAATCCTTCCACGATACTGGAAGAAACGCTATTTCCATTTAACATATGCCGGCTTACAAAAAAATCTGCTACCTTCCCTTCACAGCTCATCCGCAGGTTTCTCAGGGCCTTCCCGAGTATTTGAAAGCGCTCCAGCGGATAGCTTTCACATGCCCTCTCTGCAATCTCCCCAGGATTAACCCCAAGTCTAACAATCTCGGCCGAGATTTGAAGGGATCGTGAAGTTGTATTTCGATAGCGGAATCCTCCCGTGTCCGTCAAGATGGCTGTATAAATACACGTCCCTATTTCTTTGGTCAAAGAAACGTTTAAATCCTTTATAATGTCGTAAATCAGTTCCCCGGTCGCAGCACTTTCCTCCACGAGGGAAAAATCACCAAACCGTGAATTGCTGTTATGGTGGTCTATGTTTATCAAAATCGAAGTATCCAGGTTAATGTGATCAAGAATTCTCCCTGCGCGTTGCAACTCGCTGCAATCAAGAACCATCACACACTCCGGGGCAAACCCCAGCGGAACTTCACCCAAAATTTCCTGGGATCCCGGGAGAAAACGGTAAATGGGGGGAACGGAATCCGACAGGCAAGCTACGGCCTCCTTCCCGAGAGAACGAAGGGCATGAAACATGGCTAACGCCGAACCCACAGCATCCCCGTCCGGCTCGATGTGAGTTGTAATCAAAAAACGTCGATATTTTAAGATTTCTTCACTTATTTTCATCATAAAGTTTTACCCTTACCCTTTTTAGGAGATCTCTGATGCGATCCATCTCCTCAAAGGTATCATCATGGATAAACTCGATCTGCGGTGTTGCTTTTAAAACAATTCTCCTTCCAAGTTCCCTTCGAATATATCCCTTGGCACTATTGAGTCCCTTCAATGTATTATGCCAGTCTTGTACTTCATCTATCACGGAAAAGTATATACGGGCGATTTTCAGGTCAACAGTCATCTGGACATGTGTAATGGTGCAAAATGCAACCCTTGGATCCTTGACCTTTTTCAGCAGTAACTGCGAGACGACCTCACGTATCCTGTCTCCTACCCGGGCTGTCCTCTGCCCTCTCATGATCATTAAAACCTCTGTCCCTTCTCAATCATAAAGCCTGTCTCAAATTGGGTCACCTGTGCAAGGCAAAGGGACTCTACGTATTCCACGACCTGACGTAGTATGCGATCCACAACCGCCTGGCTGGTCCCCACCATGCAGTAGCCCAGACGGGCACGTTGCCACAAATCCTGCATGTCTACCTCGGACATGGAAATGGGAAATCGATTTCTCGTTTTATCCAAAATCTTCAGAACAATCCGCCGCTTGCCTTTCAAAGAGACTACCCCATCCATGAAAAGATCTATCATTCCGTACCCGATCACCATACTGAATCCCTATCAAAGCTCGGCAGCCGTTTCTTCCATGATATAGGCTTCTATCACATCGCCCACCTTGATATCGTTAAATTTTTCTATGGCCAATCCGCACTCGTACCCAGCCTGAACGCTCTTTACATCATCCTTGAAACGTTTTAGAGAAGCAATCCTGCCGTCATAAACGATAACATTGTCGCGAATCAGATGGACAAAGGCACTGCGAGGGATTTCTCCATCGACCACATAACACCCTGCCACCACACCAATCTTTGGAACAGAAAAGGTCGCCCGTACCTCTGCCCTGCCAAGCACCTTCTCCTCCCTATTTGGCGCCAGCATCCCCGTCAGGGCCTTCGTGACATCGTCAATCACATCATAGATTATGGAATACAATCTTATCTCAACACCTTCCCTCTTGGCAAGGGTCCTTGCCTTCGGCTCAGGGCGGACATTGAAGCCGATCACAACTGCGCTCGATACCGTGGCAAGATTTATATCCGACTCGCTGATGCCACCCACCGCCTGGTGGACAATATTAACCCGGACTTCTTCGTTACCAAGTTTAGTTAGGGCATCACAGACCGCTTTGAGGCTCCCCATGACATCAGCTTTGACAATAACATTTAAATCATTGACTTCGCCTTCTTTGATCTTCGCAAACAGGTCATCAAGGGAAACAGACGCCTGTTCCTCAGCTTTTTTCTCTAAAGCTTTAGTCCGACGGTAAGTTGCGACCTGTTTGGCTTCCTTCTCATTTTTGACCACATACAAGGTTTCGCCGACCTCGGGAATCTCTGAAAATCCCGAAACCAACGAGGGGGTAGAAGGCTCAGCCGATTTAACTGTTTTCCCCTTGTAATTCATTAGTGAACGGACCTTTCCGTAACTTTGCCCAACTACAAAGAAATCCCCTCTCCTTAGGGTCCCACGCTTGACAATCACCGTGGCAATAATCCCCCGGCTTCTATCCATACCCGACTCAAGCACAACCGCGCGGGCCTTGCGTTTGGGGTTACCCTTCAGGTCCATCATTTCTGCCTGTAGAAGAATCATTTCCAGTAGATCATCAATGCCCTGACGTGTTTTTGCAGAAACCTCCACAAACAAGGTGTCACCGCCCAGCTCTTCCGGGACCAAACCATGTTCAATCAATTCCTGACGAACCTTTTCGGGCTGAGCCTGTGGCTTATCAATCTTGTTGATCGCCACGATAATGGGGACGTTCGCTGCTTTCGCATGACTGATAGCCTCAACAGTCTGGGGCATCACCCCGTCATCCGCCGCTACAACCAGTACAACGATATCGGTGACCTGCGCCCCCCTTGCCCTCATTTCAGTAAATGCCTCATGGCCTGGCGTATCAATAAATACGACTCGTTTGCCTCCCTTCCCCAGGGCTACCTCGTAGGCGCCAATGTGCTGAGTGATTCCTCCTGCTTCTCCATCGACGACATTTGTCTTGCGTATGGCATCCAGAAGAAGGGTCTTCCCATGATCTACATGTCCCATCACCGTGACAACAGGAGGCCTCGGTACTAATTCTTTTTCTTTATCTTCCTCATCGGATAGTAGGCTCTCGATATCTTTTGAACCATCTTCAATGGTATAGGAGAATTCTGAAGCGATAAGGCTCGCCGTATCTGCGTCCACGGTCTCATTGACCCCGACCTGAATTCCAAGATCCCCCAGCTTCTCCATAACTTCTTCCGCCTTTATACTCATGCGCTTTGATAGTTCACCAACAGAGACCTCGTCAAGGATCCTGATTACGCGCTTAATCTCTTTGGAAGGTGCTGTTGTGACAGCCTCCTTTTTAGCAGTTCTCTTCTCTTTTCTGTGTTTCCTCGATGCACGACGGGCCTCGTCTCCCTGTCCCTTGGCCCCCGCAAGATACTCATTCAGTTCCTTCCTGAGGTCCCGTTCGACCCACTTTCTCCTGACTTTTTGCCGTTTCTTGGAAGGCACTTTTTCTTCGATCTTCCCAACTTTGCCGGGCTTTTCAACTCCTTTTACCACCTCTTTGCCCTGAGGTTCGATAGCTTCATCACCTGGCAAGATTGCCGCAGCTTCCTTCTTTGGCTTTTTCTTAGCCTCCGCTGCTTTCTCCTTTGCCAGGATAGCTGTAAGATCGACAAATCCCGTGACCCTTGCCCCTTTCTCTTTTTTCTTTTTCTTTGGTTTCGCTTCTACAGAAGATTCCGGGGATTTCGGCTTACTGGTAATCTGGCCAGGAGCTGACGTTTCTTCCTTTGGAGTTACGGGTTCGGCCACCTCTTCCATTGAACCTTTTTCCGGTTCAGGAACGGGCACACCTTCCGAAATTTTCTCTTCCGGCGTTACCTTTTCAGGGGTTTTATCGACCTGTTCAGGGACAACCGCGGATTCTTCCATTTTCTCCATGGTCGACTCTGTTTCAGCTTCAATCGGTGGCTTTTCCTCCTCTGTCTTAGGTTTGACTGCCTTACGGGTACGCCGTCTGATGACATTCCTCTTAATACGCTTTTCAATTACCTTTACACCAGAAGGCTGAGCCTCTGCCGACATAATCATCTCTTTCTCTGACACTTGAAGTTGCTCGGCAACCTCTTCCCTGGTAAGCTTGAACCCCAGGCGTTTCAGTTCCGCCATCCGTTCTTTCTCGCTCAAACCCTTTTTCCGAGCCAACTCCAGAAAGTCATCAAGTTTGCTCATTTACATCTCCTTCTTCGGATCTTCCTTCATCCCCCGGGATAAGGATTTCCATTTCCCTTTTAAGCCGGTGCAGCATCTCCAGGTTCATCACCTGATGCTGGGAAGAGGAAATTCTCAAGGCACGAACAAAGGCCCTTCTCTTCCAAGCCTTCTCAAGGCAGCTTATATCCCTGCACAAATATGCCCCGCGTCCAGGCATCCGCTGTTTTTTATCAAGCTGGATACCATCATCAAACGTATAAACAAATCTCACCAATAAAGCCTTTGCCATCTTCCTTCTACATCCAATACATGTTCGCACAGAACTCTTATGCCTCATCTGAGCTTCCAACTAAAACCTCTGCTGCCTCTTTTAGCATTTGAGCCTTTTTTTTACCTACACCGGGAATCTCAGTAAGCTTCTCAAGAGGGACAGAAACCAGTCTCTCAACGGATATGATACCAGCCTTACCAAGTTGTGCAAGAAGTTTGGGCCCTACTCCCGGAACCTCTTTCAGCGACTGGTCAGAAACTCCCTCCGTTCCCTGCACCGATGCCAGCGCCCTTTCATGAATCCACTGTGCCTTCTCCTTTTCCAACCCTTCGATCTCCAGTAATTCCTCAGGGTCCACATCAGCAATTTCCTCCACACTTGTGAAGCCTTCGTTGTAAAGCATCCTTGCCATAACCTCGCCGATCTCAAGCTTCTTCATAAAATCCTTCACGGCCTTTTGAAAGGTCTCCTTTAGTTCCACCTCGCTCTTGATGTCGATCCGCCACTCGGTCAGCTTGGAGGCCAGTCGAACGTTCTGCCCCCGCTTCCCAATAGCAAGGGAAAGCTGGTCCTCATCCACGACCACTTCTATAAGGCGGTTTTCCTCGTCGATAAATACCTTCGATATTTTTGCAGGTGCAAGAGAACTACAAATAAAGGTAGTATAATCAGGAGTCCAGGGGATGATATCTATACGCTCTCCCCGAAGCTCCTGGACAATGTTCTGTACCCTCGAACCGCGTACTCCCACGCAAGATCCAACTGGATCAATATGGGAGTCTTTTGTATAAACCGCGATCTTCGCCCGCTCTCCCGGATCTCGAACTGCATTGATTATCTTTACATCCCCCGAAGCGATCTCAGGGACCTCAAGCTCAAAGAGCCGGATGAGAAATCCGGGATGTGTCCGGGAAAGGATAATCTGTGGCCCACGGGTATCCTTGCGAACATCAATAACAAGGGCCCGAACCCTTTCCCCCCTTCGAAAGGTCTCATTGGGAATCTGCTCGCTCATCGGCAGGAGTGCCTCTGTCTTCCCAAGGTTTACAAGGATATGCCCACCGCGTTCGATTCTCTGAACAGTGCCGCTGACCAGATCTCCCTTGCGATCCTTGTACTGCTCATAAATGCTCTCACGCTCGGCATCCCTAACCTTTTGCATAATCACCTGTTTCGC
>Ga0114934_10001465_pt1 | contig 15366 bp, 13 predicted proteins | sample 4SBtaG_2_FD_99695 | JGI IMG/M metagenome (GOLD analysis project Ga0114934, IMG submission 99695) | Deep subsurface microbial communities from Kolumbo volcano to uncover new lineages of life (NeLLi) - 4SBTROV10_white metaG | ecosystem: Environmental > Aquatic > Marine > Volcanic ... | reverse complement strand
GATAGTTATTGGCTCATGATTCACGTTTCAATTATAGTAGCTAGCTATGGGCCATTTACTCTAGGCATGATATTAGGAGTCGTTGCATTATTACTTATGGTTTTTACAAACAAAGACAATAAGGATAAAATGTTGCTAAATATTAAAGAGTTAACCATAATTAATGAAATGGCTTTAACTGTTGGTTTAGTGATGTTAACTATTGGAAATTTTCTTGGTGGTATGTGGGCTAACGAAAGTTGGGGGCGTTATTGGGGCTGGGATCCCAAAGAAACTTGGGCATTAATAAGCATCATGGTCTATGCTTTTGTAATACATATGCGTTTAGTTCCTGGGCTTCGCGGACGTTTCGGATTTAATTTTATGTCTATTGCTGCGTATTCAAGTATAATATTTACATATTTTGGTGTTAACTTCTATCTTTCAGGATTACATTCGTATCAATCAGGACAGCAAATAGCGAGTATTAATATTATAATTATTAGTGTTGCTATAATTGCACTCTTAGGATTTATTGCATATAAAAAGTATGTAAAATATTATAAAAAGTAAAAGTTGTTTTATCTAAATGATTATAAGAGACGTCTTAAGAAAATAATGTAAAGTAATTATTCATATATTTACTTATATGAAAAAGTATTTTCTACTATATTTTGCACTTTCGTTATTATGCAGTTGTGGTCAAGGTAAAACAGCAAGTGATATTAAAATAAATACATCTCAAGGTATATCGTTACTTAATAGACCTTTAATTAAGCGACAAGTAAATCCGCAGTTAGATTCATTCCAAATAGAAAACTATTTAGAAGCTTTAGATGATTATGAAGTTAATAAAGAAAGTGTAAACAATATTATTTGGTTAGGAAGACGTACCGCCTATTTAGGTGATTATAAAAGAGCTATTGAGATATATTCCGAAGGGTTGAATAAATTCCCAAATGAAGCACGTTTATATCGTCATAGAGGACACCGTTACATAAGCACAAGACAATTAGATAAAGCCATTGCAGATTTAGAAAAGGCAGTTTTACTTATTAAAGATAAAGAAGATGTAATTGAACAAGATGGTATTCCAAACAGTTTAAACCAACCAATCTCTACCTTACATACTAATATTTGGTATCATTTAGGTTTGGCATATTATTTAAAGAATAATTTACAAAAATCTTTAGTGGCTTTTAAGGAGTGTTTATTAAAGTCTAATAATGATGATCTACAGGTAGCTACAAGACATTGGATGTATATGTTATTAAAGCGTATGGAATTATCCGAACAAGCAAATGTTATCTTAGATCCTATACATAAAGATATGACTATAATTGAAAATTTTGCTTACCAAAATTTATTACTTTTTTATAAAGGAGAACTTTCAGAAAAAGAGCTTTTGGAAAATAATAATTTAGCTTCTAGTCTAGCTGTGCAATATGGTATTGGAAATTGGTATTATTATAACGACAATAAAGAAAAAGCAATACAAATATTTGAAGAGATAACAAAAACAAGTAATTGGGCTGTTTTTGGTTATTTAGCTGCCGAAGCTGATTTGAGTAGAATCAAGGAGTAATAAGTGATGTAACTTCTTCAATTTGCCCTGCAGGATGAGTTAAACTTATATGTCCTATTCGTACACGTATTAAACGTAATGTTGGAAACCCAACAGCAGCTGTCATTTTTCGTATTTGCCTAAACTTTCCCTCTGTAACTGTAATTGTAGCCCAACTTTTTGGACCATGACGCTCATCACGAATATGTCTGTTTTCTAAAGGGAAATGGTCAACCGATGCTATAAGTTTAGCTTCACAGGGTTTAGTCATGTACTTTATGCCATTAAAACCAATTTTCACTCCTTTTTTGAGTTCTTCAATAGCCTCTTGAGTAATAATTCCATCTACTTGAACATAATACTCTTTGTCTACTTTTTTACTTCTAACATATTCGCTTACTTTGCCATCAGTAGTTAGTAATAACAATCCTTCAGAAGTCTCGTCTAACCTACCAATAGCCATACTTCCTTTGGGAAAGTCATAGAGTTCACCTAAACGTTTTTTACGTTTTTTTCGCTTTCCTTCATAAATAAACTGACTTAAATAACCATAAGGTTTATGAAGTATAAAATGACGATGAGTTTTATTTTTACACATGTAAAAGAGTTAGTATGTAATGTAGCAAAAAAATATAATTGTCGTTATCAAAATATTTCAGCATATTTGTAACTATGATTGTTTAAATAGAATTTCCAGTTTTGTCGAATTACTTCTCGACTATTTAGTAAATTTATAATATTTAAACATCAAATATGTTATCAAAAACACCCTCAATAAAACAATTATTTAAGTATTTTAAAATTGCAATTACAGGAAAAGAGCAAGAGTTTACTTCTGGTAGTATTCGTCGTGCAGTATTCATGTTATCAATACCTATGATTCTAGAGATGCTCATGGAATCTATTTTTGCAATAGTCGATATTTTTTATGTATCACAGGTGAGTGTCAATGCAGTTGCTACCATAGGTTTAACAGAATCTGTAATAACTTTAGTATATGCCGTTGCTATTGGTTTAAGTATGGCAGCTACAGCAGTTGTTGCACGTCGCATTGGTGAAAAAGACATTAAGGGAGCTTCACAAACAACAGTACAAGTTATATTTCTAGGTATTAGTGTTGCATCTATTATAAGTGTTATAGGAATTTTATACCCAAAAGAGATTTTGGGATTAATGGGAGCAGAACCGGATCTTATTGCACAAGGATATGGTTACACTCAAGTACTGCTGGGAGGTAATGTTACGATTATGCTTTTGTTCTTAATAAACGCAGTATTTAGAGGAGCAGGAAATGCTTCTATTGCTATGTGGACACTTATTCTGTCTAATGGTCTCAACATTATACTAGACCCAATGTTTATTTTCGGGTTTGGACCAATTCCTGCTTTTGGAGTTGAAGGAGCAGCTATAGCTACTACCATAGGTCGTGGTACTGCCGTTTTATTTCAATTAGTGGTATTGTTTTATGGTTGGAGTAAATTAAAAATAAGAGTTAGAGATTTGATCTTACAAATTAACGTGATGATGAACTTAGTTAAAGTATCACTTGGTGGTATTGGTCAGTTTCTTATTGGTACATCTAGTTGGGTATTTTTAATGCGTATTATGAGTGAATTTGGAAGCGATGTACTGGCAGGTTATACCATCGCTATTCGTGTAATGCTATTCTCATTTATGCCTGCTTGGGGTATGAGTAATGCTGCAGCGACATTAGTAGGTCAAAATTTAGGAGCAAATAAACCAGATCGCGCTGAAAAATCGGTTTGGGTTACAGGAAAATACAATGCCTATTTTATGGCTATAGTATCGATGATTTATTTGGTTTTTGCCAAACAGATTATAATGCTTTTTAATCAAGAACCAAGTGTTGTAAAATATGGAAGCTTGTGTTTACAAGTAATTGCATCAGGTTATGTGTTTTATGCCTATGGAATGGTAGTTATACAATCATTTAATGGCTCAGGCGACACCAAAACACCGACACTTATTAATTTTATTTGTTTTTGGTTAATTCAATTACCATTTGCATATATAGTTTCTATTTATTTTGAAGCTGGCCCAAAAGGCGTATTTTGGTCTATAACCATAGCTGAGGTTATGATTGCAATTATAGGAATTGTATGGTTTAAAAAAGGAAAATGGAAAACAGTTAAAGTATAGTTTTCTTATTCAACTTTTTGTAAATTACAGCATCTAAAACAAGTATTATATGTCTAAAAAGAAAATGGGATTAAACACGATTTGTACTCACGTTGGCGAAATTGAAGATAAGCAGTTTAAAGGTGCTGTTTCACCAATTTATTTATCTACATCTTATGAGTTTATGGATGTTGATGTAAAGCGATATCCACGCTATTTTAATACGCCAAATCAAGAGTATTTATCTAAAAAAGTTGCCACTTTAGAAAATGCAGAAAGCGCCATGATTTTTGGTTCTGGAATGGCAGCAGTAAGTACAACATTATTAGCTTTTTTAAAAGCTGGTGACCATATTGTGTTGCAAAAAGATATTTATGGAGGTACGCGTAATTTGGTTGAAGCTCATTTTGATAGATATCAGATTGAATATTCATTTACAGAAGGCTTATCTGTTGATGATTTTGAAGTTTGTATTCAATCAAATACAAAAATAATTTATATCGAGACGCCGTCAAATCCCTTATTGAAATTAGTAGACTTAAAAGCAATTTCTCGTTTGGCTAAAGCAAAAAATGTTTTAACTATCATAGATAATACATTCGCAACGCCAGTAATTCAAAAACCAATAGATTTTGGTATAGATATCGTTCTTCACAGTGCTACAAAATATTTTGGTGGTCATAGCGATATTTGTGCAGGAGCTGTGGCAACATCTCAAGAACATATTGATACTATTTGGAATTTAGCCAAGAATTTAGGAGGTAGCCTAAGCGATTTCACAATTTGGATGTTAGAGCGAAGTATGAAAACATTGGCAATTCGAGTTAAAGCACAACAACGTAATGCAAGAAAAATGGCTAAGTTTTTAGAAAAACATGAGGCTGTAAGTAATGTGTATTATCCAGGACTTAAAAGTCATCCAGATCATGATCTGGCTAAAACTCAAATGAAAGGATTTGGAGCTATGCTATCTTTTGATTTGGTTGAAGGGTTAGATGCCGAAAAGTTTTTACAAGCATTGCGACTTATAAAACCATCAATGAGTTTGGCAGGGATTGAAAGTACTATGTTGTTGCCAGCTGTAGCATCTCATGCCTTATTGACTCCTGAGGATCGATACGAACAGGGTATAGGAGATAGTTTAATTCGGTTTTCTGTAGGGTTGGAAAGTAAAAAAGATTTAATTCAAGATATTGAGCAAGCTATTGCTAATGTTTCTGCTGATAGAATAATAAATTTAAAAATATAAGTAAAAAAAAACATGAAATTAGATATACTCGCTATTGGTGCACATCCTGATGATGTTGAGTTAGGTTGTGGTGCAACAATTGCTAAAGAAATAGCCAATGGAAAAACTGTTGGTATTATCGACCTTACAAGAGGTGAACTTGGAACTCGTGGTACTGCTGAAACTAGAGAGAGTGAAGCTACAGAAGCTGCAAAAATTTTAAAGGTTCCAGTTAGAATTAATATGGAATTTCACGATGGATTTTTTGTTAATGACAAAAGGCATCAAATGGAGCTCATTAAAATGATTCGAAAGTTTAAGCCAGAAATTGTGCTTTGTAATGCAATAGAAGATAGACATATAGACCATGGCAAAGGAAGTAAATTGGTAAGTGATGCATGTTTTTTAAGTGGGTTACTAAAAATAGATACTAAATGTGAAGATGAAGATGGATGGCAAGAACCTTGGCGTCCTAAACATGTATATCATTATATACAATGGAAAAATATTGAGCCTGATTTCGTGGTAGATGTTTCTGGGTTTATAGATATAAAAATGGAAGCCGTTTTAACGTATAAAACACAGTTTTTTGATGCCAATAGTAAAGCTCCTGAAACACCTATTTCTAGTCGTAATTTTACAGATAGTATTGTTTATCGTGCTAGTGACTTAGGACGTTTAATAGGAGTAGAGCACGCTGAAGGGTTTACAGTTGAACGCCATGTAGCAGTAAATTCTTTATTTAATTTGAAATAATATTAGAAAAACCCTTTGCAGAAAAAATGAAATAATATACATTTGCAAACGCATTGAAAAATGCAACTAATATGGTGGTTGTAGCTCAGTTGGTTAGAGCATTGGTTTGTGGTACCAAGGGTCGCCGGTTCGAATCCGGTCTTCCACCCAATTAAAAGTCTTCAAAGAAATTTGAAGACTTTTTTTGTGCAGCTTATTTTGTGTAAATTGTATTTATTTATTACTGTTCTGAAGCCTTATCCACAGTAATGCGTTGTTCGCGATTTGCTAATTCCCAAGCTGTATAAAATACCAGTTTAGCACGATTTTCTAATAAATCGTATTCAATCTTATCAGGTGTGTCCGTTGGTCTGTGATAGTCGGCATGAGTCCCATTAAAATAAAAAATAACAGGAATATTATTCTTAGCAAAATTATAATGATCGGAACGATAATAAAAACGATTGGGATCGTTTTCGTCATTATATTTATAATCTAATTCAATATTAGTGTAGGTTTTGTTTACGTCTTCAGAAATGTTGTGTAACTCCGTACTTAGCTTATCACTACCAATTAAATATATGTAGTTACGATTTGTACTTTTACGTTTTGGATCGGTACGACCAATCATATCAATATTTAAATCTACTATAGTATTTGCTAATGGTACAAGCGGATTATAATCCGTATAATATTGTGAGCCTAAAAGCCCTTTTTCTTCGCCTGTTACATGTAAAAATATGACAGAGCGTTTTGGTCTCTGGCCTTTATCAGCAGCAACTTTAAAAGCTTCAGCAATTTCCAAAAGCGCTACGGTACCCGAACCATCATCATCAGCACCATTATTAATTTCACCTTTGCTATTTATGCCTATATGATCTAAATGTGATGAAATAATCACATATTCATCTGGCTTTTCAGTTCCTTTTATAATAGCTGCAACATTTTCAGAAGTTAGTGGTTCTGTAATACTTTCGTAATTTATTTCTACATTACTTGATACTGTTAATTTTTCGGCAATATCATTAATCGTATTTACTAAAGCTTTTCCTAATTTTTCACTAATTAAAAAATGATATATTTCTTCTCCTTTTTGAGGTAAGGTTAAACGTTTGCCTCTTCCTTTTTCTTCTCTACTTTTAAAGATTTTCGAATATCTATTAAACAATTTAGCATCCATAAAAAATAATGCTTTTGCACCATGTTCTTTAGCAGCATTTCTTTTAGCCGATATAGCTTGACGTCCGTTAGACCATTTTGAGATTTCTTTAGTGCCACTTACTAAATAATTTTCTGCGTCATCTTTGGGTTCACCACTTTTAACAACCACAATTTTTCCTTTTACATCTAAATCTTTGTAGTCGCTATAGTTTTTATGGTCTATTCCATAACCTGCATAAATAACCCCACTAGTAGAGAAAACTTCTGAAGCACCAGCAGTAAGCGAAATAAAATCTTCAAAATAGTTAAATGAAGTTCCGTTAACTACTAGGTTTACTTTGGGTGTTTTTACAACATTTAAAGGTACTTCTTGAAAGTAATGTCCATCTCCAATTGAGGGGATTCCAAGTTTTACATAATGCTTTTTTATATACTCGACAGCTTTCTTTTGCCCAGGTTCTCCAGTCTCACGACCTTCAAATTCATCAGAGGCATAAGTGTAAAGCATTTCTTTTAATTCACCAGAAGTAATTGAACTTGCATAACCAATAATATCTTCATTAGTTGCTTCTTTTTTGCAAGAAAATATTAGCAATGTTACTGCAAAAAGTAGTAGTAATTTTTTCATTTTATTAGAAATGTTTTGTTTAGTGATTTGCGATATTACAAAAAGAATATGTGAGATTAGATTTTGAAGATTTTTTTAACACATTTTAACATAAAGAACAGTAGTTAAGACTTGTCTACAATTATGCGCTCTTTTTGGTTTGCTAATTGCCATGCAGTACCAAATATTAATCGGGTACGTTTTTCAAGTAATTGAAAATTTATTTTGTCAGGTGTATCAGTTGTTTGATGATAATCCTTATGTTCTCCATTAAAATAAAAGATTACGGGAATGTTATGCTTTTCAAAATTGTAGTGATCGGACCTAAAATAATAGCGATTACGCTCATTTTCGGCGTTGTATTTATAATTTAATTCAAAATGAAAAAAGGAATCATTAATAGCTTCTGATACATAATGAAGTTCTGTACTTAATCTATTGGCGCCAATAAGATATATATAATTTGGATTGTTTTGGTGCGTTTTGTCTACACGCCCAATCATATCAATATTTAAGTTGGCTACTGTATTCTCCAAAGGAAATACTGGATTCTCAGCATAAAATCGTGACCCTTGCAGTCCTATTTCTTCAGCAGTGAGGTGTAATAATAAAATACTTCTTTTAGGACCAAAACCATTTTTCTTAGCTTCTTTAAAGGCTTGAGCTATTTCTAATAAAGCTGAAGTCCCTGAAGCATTATCATCGGCACCATTATAGATGTCACCTTTTTTATCGATGCCTTTATGGTCAAGATGTGCAGAAATAATAACAATTTCATCAGGTTTCTCTGTGCCTTTTATAAATGCTAAAACATTTTCTGAATCATTATAATCGTTTCCCAAGTAAGATTTTGGAATACTTTGATAGTAGCTAGAATTACCAAAAGGAGAGGCTATACCTTCATTAATATAATAGTCTTTAAGATACTTAACTGCTTTTTTTTGCCCTATTGAACCTACGAGTCTTCCTTCTAAGCTATCCGAAGAAAATATATATAAATGTTCTTTTAACTCGCTTGCAGTAATGGTGTTGGTGTAGGTTTTTAGGTTAGTGGGTTGATAGATTTCAATATTGTCCTTTAATGCTTTAATTTTTTCTTTATGGCTTAGTGTGGCACAAGATCCAACAAATACCAATGCTGTGGTGTACAGTAAAATTTTCATTTAAATAAGAAATTAATAGTCAGACAAATAAAGTGAAAATATTGCTAATTTTCAATCTCCAAGGACTCTAATTCATCAATTGATTCTTGATCTGATTGTTTTTCTTTTTTAATGGTCTCAATATTATCTTCTTCAATAACATTAGTTTCAAAAACCGAACGATAAATAGAGATACAAAGCGAAATAATTACAACTAAGAAAACACCTCTAATTATTTTGGAGCTCTTATTACTCTTCTTTGAAATTTTAAACGCGATTAATCCAAAAATAAATGCCGCTGTTATTGGTGTTAATGCAATCATACCAAAAGGCAAAATAGAAAGCACTAAGCCAAGTGCAGCAAAAATTAAACTCAAAATTATAAATAACTGTCTCATAAGTATTACTATTTTAAACCTGTTGCACTTTGTATTCTCAATTCTCCACTACCAACAGCAATTTTAAACTTGGCATATACGGGAATTTTATTAGCATCGGCAGTAAGCCATAAAAGGTTACTATTGTTACCTTTTAATATATTATCTGCATTCATTGAAATGGCTAGTTTATAGCACTCTTTTTTTCCTATTTTGGTGTTTATAGTTTCTTTTCCCAATAGGGTTATTCTAATAAGATGTTCTTCATTATCTAATAATACTGGAAATACATCACTACTACCAATAGTGGCTTTTGCGATATCTAAATTACGAATATGATATAGTGTAGTCACCAAATCCAAAGTCTTACTTCCAATATTTAGTGTTTTATTTTCTTCCCAAAACGTGCCATCTTTTCTTCTTTTACGTTTTAAACTTTTTACAGTTTGAGATTTATGGTTATAGGTGTACTTCATAAATTTATAGTAATTACCTTCATTAATCTCTCTTTTATACAAATAGGGTTTTAGTGAATTGGGACTTACATAACTTTCATATAAATCGTTAATCTTAAAAAAATTATCCCATTTAGTAAATGTTTTGGCTTTACATTTAAGCCTTAGTAATATGTTTTTTGAAGTTTTTACCGTGCTTGTTTCCATGTTAACTTGAGCCAAATCGGTTAATAGACCAGACATGTTATAAGATGCAGTAAACGTTAATTTTTCACCTGCTACAATAGTGTTATTTTGACCTTGAATTGTAACTGTAACAAAAAGAATGAGCGTTATAAAAATGCGTAACATACAGAATTGGGTTTATAAATTATAACGTAAAATATAGCATTTATTATACCGAAAATACAATGCTTTATTATAAGATGCTAATAATTTTAAAGGTTTAAGTTTTTTACAACTGATATTTGTCATATTTTTTTTCTAATAAAAATATTACATTTGGTAAAGTACTAATTATAATTTCATGTCTTTGAAAGCTATATTATTACCAACAGATTTTTCTACAAATTCGCTGAATGCAATAGAATATGCTATGGAAATATTTAAGACAGAACCTTGCGAGTTCTACTTAATTAATATCCAAAAGGCATCCTCATTTGTTTCGGACGATTTAATGACGATGTCATCCTCTGCAACGATATACCAAACATTGATAGATGCTGCAAGAAAATCGATTAAGAACATTATTATTAAAGTTGAAAAGAAATACGCAAATAATCTGCACCAATTTCATTCTATTGTAGATTATGATAATTTTATTGATGGCATAAACCAAATCTGTGAAGCAAGACATATAGACTTAATTGTAATGGGTACAAAAGGTGCTTCAGGAGCAGAAAAGGTAATCTTTGGAAGCAATACAGTAAGGGTTATGCAGCGTTGTAATACACCAGTTTTAGTAATTCCTAATGGATGTATTTTTGAAGGACTGGAGCGTATAGCATTTACATCAAATTATGCATCATTATACAATAAGGAAGACCTTAAGCCTTTAGATGATATATTAGGGTTATACAATTCTAAAATAGATATATTACATCTTGCAAGTAAGAACGATTTGTCTCAAGACCAGAACAATAATAAGATGCTTTTAGATGCTTATTTTAGTAACGCCATACATGAATTTATTGATTTATCAAACAAAGATATTTTTAAAACCATTCTAGATTATCTATACTCTAATGAGATAAAAATGTTAGCAATGATGAGTAAGAAACATTCGTTTTTAGAACGTTTATTCACCAAGCATCTTGTTGAAACCTTTGCATTTAAAATAGATGTTCCATTTTTGGTAATGGAAAATACGGCATAAGAACTTTCGATTAATTTTTAATAAACTTTTTTGTGAGTATTTTAGTTTCAGTAAATATTTTAATAAAATATTGACCATGTGCCAATTTTGAAATTGAGAAAGAGTAGGAATTAGCTAATCTATTACCTTCAATATCGTTATGAGAAATTACTTGCCCTAATTGATTAATTATAGAATACGCTAAAATATGTTCAGTATTTTGTTTCAATTCAATGGTCATGAAAGCGTCTTTTGAAGGATTTGGAAATAACAGTACTGAATTAGATAACTCTACATCTTTAAGACTAGCCGTTGGGTCTACTACTAAAAATTGCCCCATCATTCCTTGAAGTGCATCTTCATGTTTTAACATATGACAATGATACATGTAAGGAACAGTAGCATCAAAAAAGTCTGTAAACTTTGTAATAAATCTAGCACTTCCGCCAGCAGGCACTGAAAAAGTATCTTTTCTACCTTGAAGGTAAGCAGGAGGAGGGTTTCCATTTATATCTAAAATATAAAACTGTACATCATGAACATGGAATGGATGAGTTATTGCCGAATTATTTTGAAACGTCCATATTTCAGTATTATTAAAGGGTACAGTTTCGTTTATCACATTCATATCAAAAGTTGCATTGTTTATAGCAAAATATCCGTTTAGTTGATTTATTCCTCCTATAACTGGCGTAAAAGTAAAGGGTCTTGTTAGATTTGAATTACCTTCAGGAATTGGAGTGGCAGCAACTAAACTAGCTGGAATTGATGTTACGGGACTAGCTGTTTGAGCAACAACATCCATTTGCAATACATTAAAATCGGTTCCATTCATTGTGTTTGGGTTATAACCATCCAAAATCATTGATGGATTATTTCCAGGATTGGTCGCTCCATAGATACCATTTGAAAATTCAGAAGCATAACTCATTAAATTAATAGTTTGCCCTATTGTTAATCCAGTAAAATCTATCAGGATTTCAGCTCTTGCTCCAGGAGATAACGGTAATCTTGTTAATGCTAGAGGCGCATCTAATAAACCTCCATCTGTTCCAATAAGGTAGAAAGTCATATTTCCAGAAAGTCCAAAATTAAATTTGCGTTGAGACGATCCATTTAAAATCCTTAATCGTACTACTTGTGCCGGAACATCCAGTTGGGCATCTATAGTGGCATTAACCATTAGCACATCATCGTCATTTACATTGCTTAAAATTTGAAAACTACTGTTAAATGATTTTGTTTGTACCGCTAATGGAATATCATCCACACCATAAGTTCTTGGTAGATTTAGGGCAGCCTCTTCGGCATCTCTTACAATAATGAATCCTGAGATACCTTTACTAACATGTTCATCCGTGCGAAGGTGAAGATGTGGATGATACCAATAAGTACCAGCTTTATCCATAACCGTAAATTGTGGATTCCAAGTTTGTCCTATTCCTATTATTGTATGAGGTCCTCCATCGTTTGATGGTGCAATATGCATACCATGCCAATGTATTGTTGTTTCTTGACCTAAATTATTGGTAACATTAATATTAATATTATTGCCTTGGTTCATGATTAGTGTTGGTCCTAGTACAGAACCATTAACTCCCATAGTTGTTGTGTTTTGTCCTGTAAAAAATTGAAACGTACCATTTTGTAGGTTTAAATTTATGTTTGTTGTTTCAATGGTACCCGGAATTATTATGGGATTTTGAGCCAATGCACTAAATGAAATTAGTATTAAAAGAGGCAACGAGAATAAAGATTTCATAGGCAAAAAAAGGTTAAAATAATAAAAGACCAAATAATCTTATATTGCTAATATATAAGAAAACCCCAAACTATAAAAAATAATTTAGATTAAATGTAAAGTTTTGATGTTAATATGTATTTACTGAGAGTGAGTAGCGGATAAACAATTACTCCATACTTAAATATTTAGTTTATTAAAATTCAAATTGTATTATATTTAAGAGATAAAATAAATATTAAAGTCTTTATGTTTTCAATTTCAATTATATGTTTCCTCACTTATTGTATACTTAAATCAAAAAAACATTTCTTAAACGTAACGAATTAGCAATAACAGATACCGAACTAAAACTCATTGCAGCTGCAGCAATCATTGGTGATAATAAAATTCCAAACACAGGAAATAAAACACCTGCAGCAATAGGAACTCCCAATATATTATAAATAAATGCAAAGAATAAGTTTTGTTTAATATTTTTCATGACTGCTTTCCCCAAATTTATGGATTTCACAATTCCCATTAAATCACCTTTAACCAAGGTTACCTCACTACTTTCAATAGCAACATCTGTTCCTGTTCCCATAGCAATGCCAATATTGGATTGTGCTAGGGCAGGAGCATCATTAATACCATCTCCAGCCATGGCTACTATTTTTCCATCATCTTGTAAATCTTTAATAACGTTGAGTTTATCTTCTGGTAAACATTCTGCTTGAAAGCTAGATAGATGTAATTCATCGGCAACACTTTTTGCTGTTCTTTTATTGTCTCCTGTAAGCATGATAACCTCTACGCCTTCTTTTAGTAGTTTACTTATGGCTTCTTTACTGGTTTCTTTAATAGCATCAGTAATGGTAACATATCCCATTACATGTTCATCAACTGATATATATGAAACAGTCTTGCCTAGATCTTGCTCTTCAGCAACTTTATTGTCTATTTCTGATGAGATAGTTGACTTCACCTCTTCCATTAATTTTTTATTCCCTAAAGCAACCCGTTTTCCTGTAACGGTTCCAATGACACCTTTTCCTGAAACTGCATTAAAATCGTCAACTTTTGTTATGTCGATACCTTTTTCTTTTCCAAATTTAACAATGGCTTCTGCAAGTGGATGCTCACTATATTGATTAAGGGAAGCGATGTATTCTAGTAATGAAGCATCAAATTCGCCAGAAGCATTCACCACTTTTTCAACCGATGGTTTTCCTTCAGTAATTGTTCCAGTTTTATCAGTAATTAAAACGTTTACTTTGTTTAAATTCTCTAAAGCTTCAGCATTTTTAATCAACACGCCATTTTGTGCACCTTTACCAACACCAACCATTACAGACATTGGTGTTGCCAAACCTAATGCACATGGACACGCAATAATAAGAACAGCGATAGCATTTACAAAGGCGTAAACCATAGCTGGTTCAGGTCCAAAATAACGCCAAATAACAAAGGTAATTACCGCGACAAAAATGACAATTGGCACAAAATATTTTGAAATTTTATCGGCTAACTTTTGAATTGGTGCTCTAGAACGACTCGCATTATTTACCATTTGAATAATTTGTGAAAGCAAGGTTTCTGAACCCACTTTTTCGGCAGACATTACAAAAGATTTTGTTCCGTTAATAGTACCAGAACTTACATTATCTCCAACAGTTTTATCGACAGGAATGGGTTCACCTGTAATCATACTTTCATCTACATTGCTATGTCCTTCGGTAATGTTGCCATCAACAGGAATTTTATCACCTGGTTTTACACGCAATAAATCTCCTTCTTTAATATCGTGGATAGAAATAACTTTATCACCTTCAGGAGTAACTAATGTTGCTTCTGTTGGTGCAAGTTTTAACAATTCTTTTATTGCACCACTGGTTTGACTATGAGCTCGTGCTTCTAATAATTGTCCTAATAATACTAAAGTTAAAATTACCGTTGTAGCTTCAAAATATACGAATACGGTTTCTGCTTCTGTTTTAAATTGATCTGGAAAGACATCAGGAAAAAACATAGCAACTAAACTAAATAACCAAGCGACTCCAGTACCAATTCCTATTAAAGTGAACATGTTTAGATTCATGGTTTTTATAGAAGTCCAAGCACGTTCAAAAAACATCCAACAGGCATAAAATACTACTGGTAGCGATAATATTAATTGTACCCAATTCCAATTTTGTTGTGACAGGATATCTAACAAAAAATTGTTTGGAAGTAAATCTGCCATCGCGATAAACAGTATTGGTACAGAAAATAGAATTGAAATTTTCATTTTTTTGAGAAGACTTCTATAAGTTTTATCTTCTTCGCTTTCAGATGGTTCCATAGGTATTAAATCCATGCCACAAATAGGACAAGATCCTGGTCCATCCTTTATAATTTCAGGATGCATTGGGCAGGTATATTGTGTTGCCTGTTCTAATTTTGGTTGTTCTATTAGGTCCATTCCACAAACAGGACAACTTCCTGCTTGGTTATAGGTTTTTTCACCTTCGCAGTGCATTGGGCAATAAAACACACCATTTCCATCTTTTACAGGTTTATGTTCATGTTCTGAATGAGAACCTTCTTCTCCAGGTGTTTCTATGGTATAATGCAAGCCAGCTTTTAATAAAGTTTCCTGTAGTTTTTCTAAAGAAACATGTGATGTCATTTCAATAACAACTTCTTCTTTTTTCAAATCAGCTGTAACTTTTGTAATCTCTTTTAAATTATTTAAAGCACTTTCTACATTGGTTTTACAACCAACACAAGTCATTCCTGTAATTTTATAAGTATGTTTCATAATCATATAGTTAAATTTTAAGCAAATGTCTTTCTATTTAACAAAGACATTGTGCATAATTTTGGTTTGATTGTATCTAATTTTTTATATACTCTGACTTTT
>Ga0114934_10001464_pt1 | contig 15372 bp, 21 predicted proteins | sample 4SBtaG_2_FD_99695 | JGI IMG/M metagenome (GOLD analysis project Ga0114934, IMG submission 99695) | Deep subsurface microbial communities from Kolumbo volcano to uncover new lineages of life (NeLLi) - 4SBTROV10_white metaG | ecosystem: Environmental > Aquatic > Marine > Volcanic ... | reverse complement strand
ATTACTTATTGCTGATGGATTATTATATAATACAGCATGGACTGATGATAAATTAATTGTTAAAAATGGTTCAGATATAAGATATACATATCGAACACTTTCTTTTTTAGATTTTAGTGGAGCTGAAGATGTACAGACTCGCTCACTTAAATCTATGAAAAAGTTTGATTATTTTATCATTCCTTGGAGTCCAATTGATTTAAGAGAAGGATATGATATATTTATTGTTCTTCAAGGTCATCCTTTTTTTCTACATTCAGATAGAGTAACTTATGGAAAAGAAGATATTACAGAACATAAAATTATTAAACTTGATTGGGATTATTTTTTATCTTGTGAACAATTTGAAGGTCAAACAACTGGTGATATCATAGGACATAATCAATCATTTATTTGTTTTGTAAAATGTAATAAATTACTTTATAGATATCAGACAATATTTAAAGATATTAATAATTTATATAGTGCATATTTACAAGAAAGTGATCTTCGACATGGATCATATATTTGCCATGATAATTTTAATAAATTTCATCGAATAACAATTGTAGATCCATTATATAAAAATCCAATTTACCAAGTTAAACAACCACATAAAATTTATATCAATGATGAAGATATTAAAAATGGAACTATTACAGATAAAACATTTTATCTAATGAATATTTTAATAACATAAATTCATTAACTTTAGTCTCTTTCTCACGTAAATGTGAGAAAGAGACTAAAGAAATATTTTCAAATATATATTATTATAATAGTTTAGTACCTATTTAATTTAACTTCATTTAAAGGAGGAAAAATTCATGATCGTTATTGTTTATTCAGAAAATGGGAAGATAAAATATGAAACAGAAATGGCTATTTTGACAAGTAAAAAAAGAAGAGAAATAGCTATGTATTTTACACTCAATGAGAGAAGTAAAAAGATAAATAATCGTAACCAAAAACTACCAAATAATTGGAAAGTAGCTAATGGTAGTGATTGTATTATACTTAGAGACATCAATGGTAATGAAATGTTTTTTGAATATTCAGATATCTTTAACGATGAATATTCAACTACTGTATATGGTTTGATTTTTAGAATTGTATGTAATTTCAAAAATATAGTTCAACTAAGGGATGCTTATAATAGTAATATGAATATATTTACTCCTAGAGAATCTGAAATATTAGATCATATATTTATAAGTAATTTTATACATTTGAGACCTAAAAAAGAAAATACTAATAAAAATGATATTGTTGGTTCTCCAATAAATGCAATAAATGAAAATGAAAAGAATTTTTCAGAATCTGAAGATAATAATGAAGATGTTTCTGATAAAATTAATAAACAAAATGAAAAAGAAAAAATTGTTAAAAATAATGATGATATAAATGCATTTACTAAAATGCTTGAAACATTTATTTCACGTATTGATAAAGTAGAAGAAAATATTAATGAGAAAATAATTAAGCTTGAAGATCGTTATCGAAATATTCTACATATTCTTCAAAAACAAAATCAAAAGCAAGGTATGTTTAATTCAAATACACCTATTGAAGATTATAATTTAAATAATAAAATATTTTCTCAAAAAGATGCGTATTATAATCTCAATAAAATATTTGATTGTTTAACTGTTGCTAATGAAACTGATATTCCTTTAATAATAAATAATCTTTATTCTTATATTCATGATATCATAGTTAACAACAATTACCTTGATATTGATGTTAAAATGATGCTAATGAATCTAATTATATATAAAATTAAAAATATGTCTATTAATATTTGTAATACTAATAAAACATTGATTAATCAACAAAAAGAAATAGATAAATTGAAAGAAAAAATAAATAAATTAAAAAATAATGAATAATGATTATTTAAAAAATACTAAGCAGTTTATTAAAGATAATAAAGATAATTTTGATAAATGGTGGAATGATGAAATTTTTCCATCAAAATTCTTATTTTTATTAGCAGTATATTGTTCTGATCATTTTGATATTTGATTCAATGCTAAAAAATATCCAACTGATGATATGTGGATATTAGCAGTATATTGTTCTGATCATTTTGATATTTGGTTCAATGCTAAAAAATATCCAACTGATGATATGTGGATATTAGCAAAATATTGTTCTGATAAATTTGATATTTGGTGGGATAAAAATAGATACCCTATTAAGGATATGCGATTATTAGCAAAATATTGTTCTGATAAATTTGATAAATGGTGGAATGCTAAAAAATATCCTGCTAATGATATGTGGGTATTAGCAAAATATTGTTCTGATAAATTTGATATTTGGTGGAATGCTAAAAAATATCCTATTAAGGATATATGCATCCTTAAAAGATATTGTTCAAAATATTATAATAAATGGAAAAAATTGGAATAAAAATAAATATTATAACTCATATCCTGCACTAAGAATGCAGGATATGAGTTATATTTAATTAATCAAATTTATCTTTTATTTTTTTAGACATATGTTTTATTAAATCAGCTTCATTTAAGATATTCATACCTTTTTTAACACCATATTGCCATTGAAATGAATTAAATATCCAAATACGTGATCCACCAATACGAACTGCTAAAAATACTATTATAGCCATTGGTTTATCAAACCAGTTTTTATCATGATTCCAAATATTACTTGCAAGTATCCAATCAGATCTAAATCGTTCATAGATCTCACCTAGAATACCTTCAAATGATTGTGTACCTAAAAAATATCTACAATCATGATCTATGCAATATGGATTATATGGACAATCTTTTTTAAATATTTTTTTCCAAAAATAACTCAATCCACCAGAACAACCATCAGGATGAAAATTTTCACAACTAAGACATATTTGCATATGATTAGATGAAAATAATTCTTTTTCTGTAATTTTCATTTTATACTCCTTAGAAAAAATTAACTACAATACCATTCCAGAATCTGTTTCATTATCAAACGTTTTGTATTCAGCATCAATTTTTTCTTTATTAATTTGATTTTCTATTGATTTATATTCATGCATTTTATCATTTAATTTTTTAAAGAAACTATTTGGTATATCAATACCTACATTACCAACAAAAATAGTTTCTTTATAGTTAGGATTAAATCCTTTAAAGATAACTCTACATTTTTTAATTGCAACAAGATCAGTTTCATTATCTGAAACAATTAACATACTATCAAGTATATTAAAATTTTCATCTAATACTTCACCTGAAGATTCATCCCATGTTCCATTAACATCTGTATCAATAAATAAAGTTTTAATTCCAGGATGAATATCTTTAAACATATTTATCGGTTGAAGCCAATTGATAATATCTGAATTATCAATTTCATCAAGTTCTTCTGAAAGTATATTGATTAATTTTTCTACTTTATAAATAATAGTAGCATCAACAACTGATCTTTTATAACTATTGTCAAAAAGCATGAATGGAATATAGATATTGTTTTTTATAGCTATTTTTTCAATTGAATTAATAGTATTAAATGTATTTGTTATATCAATATAGCTTTCACTATCTGCAATCGCAACACAAATGCCAATTTTTTTCCTTCTTTTAATTTCGCTCAAAAGAAGTGGTGCAATAACTGATCCACTACCACCACTAAGTGAAAAAAAGATAATATTAATATCTGCAAGACCACTCATATCGAATATATCATTCGAAATAAATTTATTTATTTCATCATAATTTGATATTCTATATTTCCCACTTCCATCACTACCTTGAATTTTTAATAATTCAAATGAACTATTTTCATCATTAATATTTGAATATGATGTATCGATTAATAATATCATTTCTTTATTGATCTTTTTAGATAATTTTGTAACAATATTAATTCCACCACCACCACATCCAATTACTTTAACTGATAATTTAGATTTAGTTTTTTTAGAAGATTTTATTTCCTCTTGAAGTTCTTCAAAACTTGGTGCTTTTTTGTTTTCCATCTTTAAATAACCCTTTCAGTTTTATATTAATAATTTTGCATTTTAATTAATGATTTCCTATTAAATGTTTTTGAAAATATATAATTAAACAGCAAATGGTAATGATTTTATAACAATTCCACCAGCTGATTTATGTCCACCACCTGATTTTTTATCAATATTTAAACATATCTGACTAATATCAATATCATCATTCTTAGTATACATTGATATATACCAAAATTTATTTTTTCTATAGTATATAACTAAAATAGGATATTTTTCATGATCCCAGTATTTTTCAAAAATATATGAACTTGGTCCTTTTGTATTTAAAGCTATTGCATCATATCCTTGAATCTTTATCGGTGTAAGCATATCTAATAAAGTATTTTTTATATAAAATTCAAGAAAAGATACAATACTTTTACCAACATATACTAAATCTTTTATATCTGCATTACCTTCATATATTGCATTTAGTACATTTTGGCGATCATTTATTATTTTAGATTGAACACCGTAATTAAATGGAAGTATTTTTTTATCAAGTTCAAGTTTACCTCGATCAAAATAATCTAATAATTTTATACCAAGAGGACATTCTTTTCCATGATTAAAATATTTATAAGTAAGATAACAAGCAGAATTAGTTGTATCAATAATTTTTTCTTTAATATTAGAAATTAATTCAGGTGATATATCATTTATTCGTTGAATTGATGAAGAATGATGATCAATAAAAATCATTTTCTTATATTTTAATATAGTTTCAAGTTTATCTAAATCAAGAGACAAATCAACAACATAAATCGTTTCATTTTTTTGATCTTCAAAAATAATATCAGGAAGTTCTTCTCCATAGTCAAATGGAATAAGTTTACAATCTGGATTATGTCGTTTAACAATATAACCACTCATAATACCATCAAGATCTCGTCTATGATATAAACATTTCATTTTAATTCTCCATACTGTTTAATAGTTAATATTAAAAGAAAAATCTATTATATTATTTGTATGAATATTTTTAAATATATATTATTAGCATAATACTAATTAAAAAAACAATTATAACAATAATTTTAAATTGGAGGTTTTATGAAATTTACATTAGGTAAAGATGGAAGATTTACAACAGAGATAACAAAACCTATTGATTATCGACTTTATTTTGGTTTAAATTATGGAAAAGATCGAGTTTTAACTATTCATCTTACTAATGATTATGATGAATATTGTGAGTTTATCGATCTTCTTAAACATATATATCTTGTAAAAGAAGTAAAATCAAATTTTAATGAAATAATTGTTAAGAAAACTGATACTCATGAATTATCATTTGTGAAAGATAAAAGTAATTTAGTCAAAGTTATTTTATTTGAAAAAAGAACTAAAGAATCTGTCATTTGTCAAATATCAATTAATACTATTGCTACATTGATTGATATTTTATCTGAATATATAGCTGAATAAAAATTCATATAAAAGGGAGGATGATCTAATGTCTATATTGAAAAGAAAAGATAAGATTGTTAATTATTATTTAATCTTATCTGATGATTTCAAAATTAATGTCATTGTTATATACGAAGATAAATCAGAAGAAAAATTTAATCTTCTAACAAGTGAAGAAGATTATATAAATTTTCTTTTCTTCTTATATAAACTTAAACGATTAAAAGAAAATAATAAAAAAATCATTAATCAATATTTAACTTTGAAATCAAGTAAGCTTATCACAAAAGAAAATGAAATATTTTCAATTGTTGCAAATTCTGAATGTGATGATGAATTTATTAAACTTTCAATTATTCTTAAAAATGATATCAACGAAGATACTGTTGATGTATTCATAAATACACTTGAAATAAGTATATCGATAAAAGGTATAATAGAATACTTATTTACTGATGTATATTGTTATTATGGTGAGCATTATAAATATCTTGAAAGAAATCTTAGAAAGTTTTTGGTAACTCTTGAAGTACCAAAAGCTATTGTAGATTCATGTGAAGGAATGATTATTTCACATGGAGATAAAATACCAGAATTAAATGATAACATTGTAGATATTCCGTATGGTCATGTATGTCTACTATATATGTTATCATATATAAGTCCGTATTCAAATGAATGTAGAAATACACCTGATAGGTATGTTTCTCCATTTAAATGGATAAAGGATAATTATAAACGTTTTTTTCATCTTCTTCCAAAAAATAGAAGAAGATATTAATTTCATGAATTTGACAAAACAATAAAATAATGAGATATAAATAACAAAAATAAGGTATGCTTGGAATATTCCAAGCATACCTTATCCTTTATTTTTTTATACAAGAAGTATTTTATCAATTGGTGGAATATTTTTAAAATCAAGATATTTTGATTTTTCTAAAAATAATTTTGTCATTGCATTTATTTTAAGTGTTTTTATCTTTTCTATCGGCATAAATTCTATTTTTATATGTTTTATTGGTTCGTTATTTATTATTGAACCTTTATACGAATTAATAATGAAATAATTACATTCAATTTTATATTTTTGAATATGAAGAATTTCTGTAAATAACCATAGCATATCAACTACTTTTATTCCAAGTTCTTCAAATGCTTCTCTTTTAACAGCATCACCAATGGTAACATCTTCTTTATTAACTTTACCAACGGGTAAAGACCATTCAAAATTTATTTCATATTTATCTTTATATCTATTAATTATATAATCCATATTGTATTGTTCTACAAGTATATTTCCAATATCATCAACAACAATAATAGCAATAGATCGTTCATTTAGTTTTTTCATTGTTTATATTATCTCCATTAACGAATTTCCAAAATTTATATTCATCTTTAAAATCAAGTTTTTTTGATTTATATTGATATAAAAATTCAATATAACCATATGGAGGTGAAGATGGTTTTATTAAATGAACTTTTTTTAATTTTCTTGGATAAACGATACTATACTTAATAAAACAATAAAAATTATAAATAATTTTAAAAATGGTATTATTATAATATTTAAAATAATCTTTTGTATTATTAGGTATTGATATTGTATACCATTTTTCATTAAATTGCATTTTTCTCCATAAATATCGTGCTTTTTGAATTGGATAAACAAACATATATCTATTGTCTAATACTAATGATCCTTTATTAGTATTAACAACTAAAACAGCATGACCACCACCTTCACCAGGAATTCCATCTTTATTCTCAGTATATACTTCAGCTATACAAAGATTTTCATTGTTAAATTTATTTTTCTTATTGTGTTTAATGAAAAAAAACATCTTAGCTAAAGCAATATCTTCACAATCACCATTATCTTTAGCTACAGTCCAATATTCATCTTCATTATAATTTTTTCTATCTGTTTTATATTTGATTTTTAAATTATAAAATAAATTAATGATATTAAGATACATATAATTTAAATATGATAATTTAAATTTTGGTTTCATTTTTACTCCTTTTAATTTAATAAAATTAATTCTTATATACACTAACTAATATATGATAATATTAAATAAAAACCTATTACATTTTAACTGGAGGAATTAAAAGTATGCCAAGTTTAAAAGCAAGATTAAAACTAACAAGTGCATGTAAGAATGATTGTTGGTATTGTTATTCAGAAAAAGATGAAGGAAAAATGGATGCTAATGTTATTAGTTATTCAATTTCTAAATTAGCCTCAATATATAGAAATAATAAAGATGAATTTTCAAGAGTAAAAATTGCTTTATCTGGGGGAGATCCATTTACTAATAGCAATATCATTTATGCTACAAAGCTTATTAAAAATATATTTAAAGAAATACCCCATTTATTATTTGCTGAAGTATGCAAATATTCTGATATAGATGTTGTTGAAGAATATGTTAAATTAGGTGGTGTTTGTATGGTATCACTTAATGAAGATGAATCAGATGAAATAATAGAACTATGTAATAAAATCAAAAAATTTGGATCAATACCACTTTTAAATATGGTATTAACAAATAGAAATATTAATTTTATTCCATCTGTTGTTCAAAGGTGTTTAAAAGAAAAAATTCCATTTAGAATAAATCATTTATTTGATCAAACACTAGAATCTGAAATGGAAGAAAAAATACTTAATTGTTTAGATGCAATATTTTATATAATGCTTTTATATGATTTTAAACTTCCAATTAGTGTACCAACATTTGGAAATTTAAATCCACATTCTAAATCAAATAGTTATTGTGGATATGGAAAAAATTTTCTTTATATAAGACCAAATGGTAGTGTAAGTAGATGCTTAAATGAGTCACCTATTTCAGATATTTTTGATACAAATATTCTTGATAAAATAAGAAATAAAAAAGATAAAACTTATATTGACAATTTTGATATTGAATGTATAAAATGTAATGCATTTGAATTATGTAAAGGTGGATGTAATTATTCAAATATTAATAGATCATGGTGTAATGTATATCGGAAAATGGCAGAAATTATAAATACATTTAATAAATAAAGGAGTATTAATTAAATGGAAATTATTGTTTCAGAAGAAAGCATAAATCAATTAATAAAAGAATTGCCATCTGATAAGATAGTTGTAGATTTTCCAATTATGGGATATCTACATAAAGGTCATCATGAAATAATTAAAATAATAAAAAAAGATGTAGATATTCTTATTGTAAATTATTTTGAAACTCTTGTTGAATTAACACGTGTATTAAGGAATGATCGTACAAAAAATAAGAATGGATATTATAATATTCTTCAATCTGCTGAAGGTAATGATGCAATTGATTATTTAGTTATAAATAAAATAGATTTTTATCCAGATCATCCAACAATTATTAAACAAATAAAAGAAAAGCATTATCCAGTAATGAAATCTTTATGTAATTCCCTTGATATACCAGAGATGATCGGAATTGAAAGTATGTTTCCATTTTTTAAAGATAAATTTGATGATAAAATATCTGGAACAAAAACAGGTGCAAAATATTATTTACAATCTAGATTATTTCAACATCTATTTGGGTCATCCCATTATCATATAAATCCTATCTCAAAACCAACATTAAAATTTATTAAAGATAGTGATGGTGTTGTATATGGAAGATTTAATTCATCTGAAAGACTTCATATTCCAAGAAAAAAAATTATAGAAAGTATTAATGAAGGAATAGTTGAATTAGATGTACTAAATGCTATACTTGACAAAATGTTTCTTCCGGGTAAAAAATTTACAATTATAGATAATGAAAAAATTATCAAACTTAATAAAATAAATGATAACTGTACAATCATATTATCAGATCCATTTGGATATGAATTAATGTATATAATCGATGGAGAATTCATTTATTAGAAAAGAAAATAAAATAAATTTAATAAATTAATAGATTATTAATATAATAAGTAAAAAATTACAAATATATATCATATATATGAAGATATACATAATTATCTTCAAAACCCTTTTTTATTTGCCCAATGTGATACACGCGAGAAAACGGTGGATTGAATTAAACGCTTTATGTGATATTAAATTCTAATTCAAGATGAATTCGTTTTCTATATCACCGTGTGTATCACAGCCCTCATTGATTGTTTGAAGAAATATTGTTATGTTGTGGATTGTTTATTGGAATTTAACATGAGAATTTATCCAATAAATATTAGAAGCAATATGAGTTTTCATGTCTATATTTCTTCTTCACGGCATTTCTATTTATCTATTGCCATTCACAATAACAACCTTAGTTTTAAGACAAATCTTTTGAGAATTTTCTTGCCCTTAAAATTCTCAATCGTAAATAGAATAATAGGGGCTATTTCGGGCACAATATATTTCATCCAGTATGCTGTGCTTTGTGTTACTTGGATGTCGAAGGGACTACCTCTTCGAGAAGTGGTGTGAGCTTAAGATCACACCACGAGCTTTATTCAAATTTATTGTCAATAAATATTGAAATAAAAACATTAGAATTCCAAGGTTTTCAATATTTATACAATAATTTGAATAGAGTTATTTATACGCTTACTAATGTTAAAGCATTAAATCCTTGGAATTCGAACCTAATCATAATAACTCTTGTTCAGACTCTTTCAAGAGATGATTAGAAGAATGTATAATAAATAAGATTGATCCACTTGTTTATTATGCATTATAAAAACTAAATAATAGAGTCAGGATCATAAAATTTACCAGGAACCATCTGCTATAGAAATTAGCAGATGGTTCCTGGAGTTACTTTTTTATTTTTTTTATAAGAAAAGTAAAGCTGCTCCACCAGCTTTTTGTTTTGGTGGACTATAAGTAATTTGTGCATATAATTGTGTCATAACATTCGCAGCATTATCATTTGGAGCAATACTTTTTCCAGAATTTACTACATAAGTATCATACCAAATTCCAATTTCAAAATTAACAAGATCACTTCCATAAAACGGAATATTTTCAGTTCTATATGTCCATATTCTTATATAATTTAATAAATTACCAGAAGTTAATGTTACAGGTTTATAATAAGTAACTAAAGGAGATCCAGTTCTAAACCCTAAATAAAATGTATTACCATCTCCAGAAGGTGTTACTGGATTATAATTTGCATCTAAACCACCAGATGCTCGTATTACAACTTTTATTTCATCTATAACATCATCTGGACTTCCTTGAAAAGCAGGAACACTAACTGTTACACCAATTCTATCATAACTAAGATTACCTGCCCAAAAAGCATAAGTATTTTCTTCATCAGGAGCACCTATAGGATCATCAATTGCTTGCCATAATACAGTACTTGTCTGGTCCAATGTAAATCCAGGATCAGGTAATCCTCCAGGCCCATTTGGGATAAAATCCTGAGTTTTTGACATTATTTTTGCATCCTTTTTCTAAGTTCAGCTTGAACATCAAATGCATCAAAATGATATTCCATTCCCCAAAAAATATCAAATCTTGGTTCAATAACTTTTATACATTTACCAACACAATGCTCTGGAGTATGTGTATCGGGAAAACGTCGAGAACAACATAACGAAGTAAATGGATGAGGAACATATAAACCATCTACTCCTATAGGTTCATCTATTCCAAGTGATCTTGCTTTTTCAATATATTCTTTACCCATATTAGAATCATCTAATTTAATTATTTTTTGATATATTCTTTCAAGTGTAACACATGATACAAATTTTAAATCAAACACACATGTAACAAATCCACGTTCTATACATTTATTACCTCTTATACAAAAATCATCAACAGTTATAGAACCATCATCTTCAATAGATTCTTTTCCTATAGGTCTTATTTTATAACATCTATCATATTCAAGAACATTCATTGCAACATTAAATTCTTTAGCTTGATAAGTACCTGTAAAACCATACTTAGATAATTCAAAAAGACATTGTTGTTTTATTCCACTATCTTTTGAATTTTCTTGAAATAATGCATTATATTTATCTATTATTTTTCTAATAGATAATAATATTTCAATGTTTGTATCATTTAATGCAACATTAACTGCCATTTATAATTGCCTTTTTTAAGAAGAAATCCAAGGATTAAGGTTAACTGTACCATCATCTATAGCTGCTTTTAAAGCTGATGTAGATCCAGTTCCAAGCATAGTAGCCATTATAGCACCAGCTTGATTATATGTATCTTGTATAAATCTATATGCAAAATTAGAGATATCTATAATCTCATCATTAGTAACTGGAAGAATCATTGCACTTCCATCAAGTTGTTTAAATCTCCAAATATCAGTATCTTGACGAGTACCATTAACTGCAGCAGTTCTTGTTGAGTCTAATTTATATTGAGATTCATTATCAGACATAATAATAAGATCCATACCTCTAAATGTATATGGTATACCACTTATTTCAAAAGTTTTACGATTTTTTTCAAGTTCTTTACTACAATTAATAAGTGCTGATTCAAATGATACTTCAACTAATGTATAATCTCGTGTTACAATATCTTGATCTTTATCATATCTCCAAGCTGAATATGTAACAGTATAAAATCTTTCATCAAAATCAGGGATATTTTCATCTACTTGTTTCCATCCCATAGCATACATATCATCAAGAGATATATTATCGAAATTTATATAAGAAACACCAGTTACTGGATTTAACCAAGATTTTGGAACATTGCAAGGTTCTACAAGAATTTCATCATTATGTACAAAAGAAAGCATTGTTTTAATTCTCCTTTTTTTGATTTATTTAAAATACAATTCATATGATTTTATGAATATAGGATTATTTAATAATTCTTTTTCAAAATTATTTATTTTAAAAGTATATAAAATATCATTAGATATCATAAATCTTTTATCTTTAGTAACAGCTACAGCATGACCAGTTATACCTCGAAAAAGATAATAGATATCAGCCTTCATTTTTAAACATTTTTCAAATAAGAATTTACCATAAACAGCTGCACCATCACAATCATCTTCAAGATGACGATGTATAATAGTAATTACCCATGGAATCCAATCTATTTTTTCTTTTTTCCATTTAAATCTTGCTATTTCTTTTTTAACATCATCTATTGTATTTATTCTTTTCTTAATAATCTTTTTTAAAATTAATGTATTTTTTAATTCATTAAAATGAATTATCCAATAAAATATATTAATAAAAAAAGAATAAAATTTAACAAAATGTACCGATATATAAGTACATAAGAATAATATTTTTATTCTCATTTTAACTCCTTATTTAAAGCATCGTTAATAAAAATGGACCATCATTATTAAAAAGTACTGGATTATAGCTTACTTTAATATAAACTTGAGTTGCTCTTAAAGAATTTTTTATTCTATTATTAATGAATTATTATAAAAACTAATACTAAAATCTACTAATAATAATAAATAAGTAATAGATATAATTAAATTTTAGCTTTTATCATAGCATGAAAAACATTATGACCAAATTCAATAAGCTTTTCCATTCCCCAAAATATATCAAATTGAGGTTCATTTATCTTATGAGCAAATCCAACACAAAAATCAGGAAGTGTAAAATTAGTATCATATGTAAGAAATAGACTAACAGGTGAAATTATATAATAATCATCAACTATCAACCCTAATTTTTGTAATTCATTTATTTGTTCTTTCATTATTAAAGAATTAGGTACTAAATTATTAAATGAATTTATAAAATCTTTTCCTGGAGTTGTACAACCTCCAAAATATTTTCTTCGTAATTCTTCAGTTGGATTATAACATTGAATATTACATCTTCCAACACAATTATCACATATTGCAATTTCTTCAGGATTATCATTTTTTCTAAATCTAAAGCATCTATCAGCTTCTAAGAAATTTTGAGAAGTATTAAATAAATAAAAAGTCTTTTTATCCATTCCAATATGTTCTAAAGATTCAGACAATTTTTTTGCATCTTTGTTACTTTTAGCACCTTTAATTTTAATTATTTCTAAATATTTATCAATAGCATTTCTACCATATATTAATTTTTCAATATTGTTCATTGAACTATTTCCTTTTTGATGAGATTTTTATTTTATAGATACCCTTTTATTATAAGGGTATCTATAAGATTTGGTTTATTATTTAAGGAAGTCTCATATCTAACCCTAAAGAAAAACATTTCCAATTAGGATCTCCAGGATTTTTAAGAAATCCTATCCAATCTTTTCCACCTGAAGTAAAAGCTGGTAATGATCCACCAGGAAATTCAATTGGAAAATTAAATCCGATAGTATAATCTCCAGCATTTAACAACTGAAGAAAAAATGTAGTACTTTTATCAGGATAAAGTACGATAGAAGGATCAAGATCTATATTAAATGATCCTGTACAATTTATTGTAATAACTGATTGTGTATTTGTATTTATTGTGATATCAGTATTTACATCACCTAAATTTATAATTTTTTTATTAATAAAAGTTAAATCACCTTTTCTATATACTCCTCTTTTGATAAATTTAGTTAATTGTTCTTCAATTAGAGTAGCTATAGATTGAAAATCATTTCTTTTATAATGATTAATCATAATAAAACTCTCCATTATCTAAATTGATTAACAATCAATTCATTAACATTAACAGATCCATTTAATTTAAATACAAATTTATTAACATCTTTAATATTAGGATCAGTTAATTTTAATGATGAACCAGCAAATATAGTTAATCCTTCAGCTTCAACATCATCATAATAAAGCTCTATATCAGCTGATGAATTATTGATTATTTCCCATGAACCAGCAGTTGAATATACCGGAACTTCAATAATATCATCCAAAACTCCAGAAAGATCTTTAGTTTCTTTTATAACTGGTGAATAATAAGGAAATTTATCAATTTCTTCAAATTCTTTATTTGGATGAGAAATTTTAGATATAAATATTTGCCCAGGATTAATAGTAATATCGTTACCATCTTCATTTTTAATTGTAATTGCAATAGATGAACTATTTCTATAAGTTGGCATTTATCATAACTCCTTTTTTAATGTTTTTTATTTAATAATTTTATCTCAATTTATAAAATTCATAATATAATTCATAATATATATTTTTTAATTAAAAATAGAAATATTTAAAAAACAATTCTAATATTTGTATTATTAATTTTTTTTGTTTATAATATAGATAACATTTAATTTTTATAAAAAAAAGGGGATATTAAGATCATGAAAAAAATAAATAGTATTGATAAATATTTCGATTTCAATATCAAAGAAAATAAAATCATATTTATTGGTGATACATTGTCTATTCTTGTTCCTAAGTATTTTGAAGATCGTGGATTTTTAGTTATAGAAAATACAATTAAAACTTTAGGTATATGCAAATTAAGAATCAATGAACAATATGAAGCTATTCTTATGATGATCATTATGCTTATTCTCAATAAACCAAGGGAAATTAATACAGTAGAAGATGATGGAGAACTTTATTATTCTTTAAATTATAAGAAAGGTGATGTAATTACTAATAACCTTATAACAATCAAAAATCCTTCACTTTTATATAAACTATATATGACATTTTTTGCGTTAGGTAAAATACCTAAATTTATGAATTATGAAAGTTTTAGTTTTTTATTTGATAATGATAAATTATTGGGTGGGATGGATCTTAAAACAAATCATGTTATATTTGAAATGATGGTTGCTCATATGGCAAGAGATAAAGATGAACCATTTAAATATTATAGATATACAAAAATGAAAGATGACCCAATATTTGTTTCACTTCATTCTGTTTCACATGGTCCTGTTTCATCAACTGCTAAATTAGCAGGTTCATATTTTGATGATGCATTAACTTCATCGATGGTAGTAGAACATGATCCTGATAGTAGATACAAACTTGAAAATCTTTTAAGAGCATAACTTTTATATAAGACAACTACAT
>Ga0114934_10001463_pt1 | contig 15373 bp, 9 predicted proteins | sample 4SBtaG_2_FD_99695 | JGI IMG/M metagenome (GOLD analysis project Ga0114934, IMG submission 99695) | Deep subsurface microbial communities from Kolumbo volcano to uncover new lineages of life (NeLLi) - 4SBTROV10_white metaG | ecosystem: Environmental > Aquatic > Marine > Volcanic ... | reverse complement strand
TCGATGATTTTTGGGTCGATGAAGATGAAATTTAGGCCGGGAGTCCCCGGCACCTAATTCTGGGAAAACCCCAAACGAAGCGGTTGTCGGTTCCGCCATTGCGAATTTTGCAGGCAGTTTCACTACGATAGATTGGGATCAATATTCAAGGCAATTAGGGAAAAGTTGCAACGGCAGAATTGTCAGTCAAGATACCTTTCCCGACTTATTTCCCCCGAATGAATCTCCAGTAAATTTTAGGCCTTATTTCCAAATCCGAGCTAATAATTAATCAGATACTCGTTAGTTTCCCAATCGCGGATGAGTTTGTTGTAAGCACGAATGATGTCGTGGTGCGTAAGGATTCCTACAATCTCGCGATTGGATTCCGATTGTACGACGGGGATGTTTTCGATATTGTATTTTTCGATTTTGCGAATCGCCAGCGAAACAGGGTCATCCTCCAGAACGGTGGGAACAGGCATGGTGAGATCTCTTGCAATTAGCAAATCCACCAATTCGGTGTCCACCAGTGCTTCGCGTACATCTTTTAGCGAAATAATTCCGAGAAGCTTGTTGTTGTTGTCCACAACAAACACATCTCCATATTTGGCGTTCAAAAGTACTTTCAGAAGTTCCCGAAACGTCAGGTTGTGATTCACCTGATCGAAATCGGGTTTCATTAGTTCTTTTACTTTGACCTTGGAAAGAAGGTCCAGCTCGCCGCGTTTGGTTACATCAATTCCCATCTGCAAAAGCTCACGACTGTGAACGTTCATTTTTGTGTAGTAAATGGTCACGAGGTAGGAAATAACCGACACCAGCATCAGGGGCAGAATAAATTTGTAATCATTTGTAACTTCAAACACCAGCATAATGGCCGTCAATGGAATTGAATTGAATCCCGCCAAAACGCCTCCCATTCCTACGAGCGCAAAGGTAACGGGGTCAAGAGAGGTATGAAAAAGAAGGTTCATGGTCATAGCAAAGGAAGAACCCAGAAAGGCTCCAATGCTCATGGATGGCGTAAAAGTCCCACCATACCCACCGGCGGTCAGAAATAAAGCCAGAAAAATCACCTGAAGAGCCAGTAAAATGGTAAGGTTTAAAAAAGAAATTCTATTATTGAAAACATCATTCAAGGTTTCATATCCGATTCCAAACAATTGATAATAATGGATTAAAATAATTCCGAAAATCAAAGAAACGGGTATTATTTTCAAATATTCATTCTTTGTGTGGAGTTTTTTATCGAAGAGATTTTGCGACCATCCCTTAAACCAAACATAAAAAATGGATAACAGGCCAGCGGCTATTCCCAGCAAAAGGAAGAACAAATAGTCATTTACGGATCCTAATTCATAACTGGGTATATGGAAAATTCGGCTATTTCCAAGAGTGGCGCGGGATACAACATCAGCAAAAACAGAGGCAATAATGAGCGAGCTGAGTGCTCTGTTTTTCAGATCGTTTAGCAAAATGACTTCAATTCCAAAGAACACGCCGGTAATAGGTGCATTAAAGACCGCCGCTATGGCTGCACCTCCGCCAGCTGCCGTGTACATCATCATATCGTTGCGATCGAAATGGAAGATCTGCGACATATAGGAACCGATGCCGCTGCCGATTTTTGCAACAGGGCCTTCAGGGCCCAAGGGCGCACCTGTTCCGATTGAAATAACAGAGGTAAAAAAATGAAAAACCGTGGTCTTTAAAGGAATAATCCCATTGTTAATAATAATGGCTCGTATGACACTGACAACACCTTTCTCTCTCCCGATTTCGGGGAAAAGGCGCGTCATAGTGGCTGTTATAATTCCGCCAAGTACAGGAACAAAAACAATGAAATACAGGCTTACGCCAAAAAAGGCGGTAAAATGCCTGGGTTCGAAAAATAGGCGCATTTGTTCCAATAGATAGTGAAACGCCAACGCTCCAAGCCCTGCCAGCACACCTAACACCATTGAAACAAGGACGTGAATGACATAGCGAGAAATGTCCGTTCGGAAATAAAACGTTCCAAATCGCTTTTGGAATGAAAGCATTTCCCGGACAGTGCTTTGAACTTTTTCCAGATTAATGGTCATTTTTATTTTGTAACTTCAAAAACCTTCTCAACGTTAAATCAATAGAATCATTATTTAGGCGTTGTCTGTGTTCAGGCTTGGCGATCTAAATTTTTGTCTACGGATTACATATTTCGGATTCTCATCAGGTCTCTTTGGCTTCCCATCAAGACCAATACATCTTTTTCATTGATTGTGTAATCGGCGTCCGGCGCAATGCTTTTCTCCTCTTCATCTTCATCACGACGCTTGATCAAAAGAATTTGAACATGATAATTATTTCGCAAATTCAATTGGCGCAGGCTCTTGCCAATAAACCGACGAGGAGCAGGGATTTCAATCATAAAATAATCATCAACCACTTTTGTAAGATCAGAAACAGCCAGCGATGAGTAGGCTCGCTCCAATCCGAGAGTCAATTCCCGGCGGGCTAATTCCTTGTTATAGGCATCAATCACGCCCTGCCGCGACAAATATCCCAGCAGCATATTATTCTGCGCTGCATCCACAACTGGCAGCTCCCCAATCCTTGAATGTCCAAAGATTTTCATTACTGTATCCAAATTGGTTTCGGGAGTCACAAATTTGGGAGACGGTTCAATTAGGTCGTAGGCAACAATAACATTATTCAAAGCCGACGGATCGTCCAAAATTGCACGGATACTCGTTAAGGTAATGTAGCTGACAAAGTGATTGTCTTTATCCACAACGCAAAAGATTTCGTGGTCGCTGTTGATCACAAGCGGGATAATCTGCTTAAAAGGTGTGTTAGGCAAGAGTTTGTCGCAATCCGATTTGTAAATATCTTTTACAGTCAGCGATTTTAAAACATTGATTTCCTTCCCCTTGAACAAATTAATGCCGCGTCGAACCAATTTTAGTGTGTAAATGGATTCGGGCTGTATTCGTGTGGTAAATGTAACGGAAATGATAGTGGCGATCATCAGTGGTAAAATAATTGTATAGTCATTTGTCATTTCAAAAATAATAATGATGGACGTGATCGGGGCGTGCGTAGCGGCCCCTACAAAAGCACCCATTCCAACCATGGAGTATGCGCCAGAGGTCGCCGTAATTTCAGGGAAAATTTGATGAACCACTGTTCCTACAGCTCCCCCCAGCATGGCCCCCATAAAGAGCGAAGGCGCGAAAATACCTCCAGACCCCCCTGACCCCAGTGTAAACGAAGTGGCGATTATTTTAAGCAATAGCAAAATCAGCAGAAATTCCCATGACATGGCTCCGGTAAGGGCTTCGTTGATTCCGGCATACCCCACGCCGTAGATAGCCGGGTAAACAATTCCCATACCGCCTACAAGAAGGCCACCAATTGCGGGTTTAACATAATCGGGAAATTTCCAGTTGTCAAAATAGTCTTCCAAACCGTAGAGGGATTTGATAAAAATGAGCCCCCCAATGCCTGCAAGCAGTCCCAATCCCGCATAAAAAAATAATTCCCAGGGAGAAACCAGAGAATATTTGGGCACAATGAAGGCAGGGAAATCTCCCAAATAGTGTCGGGAAACCACAGTAGAAGTGACAGAGGCAATGACGATTGGGCTGAATTGCATGACTCCAAAATCGCCGAAGATAATTTCAATGGCAAAAAGGGCGCCTGCCACCGGAGCGTTAAAAGCAGCCGCAATCCCGCCAGCGGCTCCTGCGGCCACCAGCGTCCGAAGCTTTTCCGGTGATAACTGAAACCACTGCCCAATGGAAGAACCAATTGCTGACCCAATCTGGACGATGGGGCCCTCACGCCCTGAGGAGCCGCCGGAACCGATACAAATGGAGCTGGCAATAATTTTCGCCAAAACTACCCGGGGGCGAATCATGCCGTTTCGGAGAATGATGCTCTCCATAACTTCCGGAACCCCATGGCCTTTGACTTCTTTTGAAAAGAAGGTGACTATGGGGCCAACAATCAGCCCACCAATAGCTGGCATTAGCAGTTTTTGATACCACGGCAGGCCGGCAACCATCTGCAGAGTGTAGTGGGCATGTCCGGTGGAAATAACCTGAATCAAATGAATTAAATACCGCAGACCCAGCGCACCGTAACCGGTCACCAAACCGATTACAACAGCCAGTAGAATCATAAAAGTGTGTTCGGCACTTTTGAGTTTGTCAAGAATATCTGTCAACTTATTAAGAGAGTTGTCAGAATTGTAAGTATCTCCCTGTCCGAATGTTTGCATGTTGGTCTGGTCTCGCGAATTAATTTCCTGGAATTCTTACAGAAAACGCTCTCTCATTTCTATGATTTTTAAAAATTTAAATATACAGAATTAAATCGATATTTTCAAGTAGGAAATTAAATATTCCGCATTTTGATTGAAAACGGGGTACCGCCAATTAAAATTGGGTTATTTTGCAAGGAGGTAGGAACAAGTATCGGCGCATGGTTCCCATGATGCACGCTGGCGGGTGATTTGCTAATTCTACTATTCCAACTTTTTTGCCGCGTTTACAACAATCGCTCTATCTTCACATAGGACAGAAGAGGTCATATAAGTTGAGGATTCTATGCTTCGTTTATCAAAAAAAATCGAATATGTGTGGATTGCCCTGAAAGAAATCACTTTAAATGTTGGCAAAAATGTAGCAACAGTACGGGAGATTTCAGAAAATAATCAGATTCCCTAGGTGTTATTAGCGAGAGTTTTGCAGGTACTTGAACACGAGAAAATCGTTCAATCTATTCTAAGAACAAAGGGTGGTGATATTCTGAATGTGCCAATTAATCAAATTTTAGCCCTCTGGCAAAAGCGTCATTCTGAGTCCACCGCACGCTTCGACAAGCTCAGCGACCGTCTGGGGGACGAAGAATCCATTTCCTCCCACCTGAGATTCTTTCCGCCTGAGTCGGGTATGCGATAAGCCCGGAATCACACCCCGCTTTAAAATTTGCCAAATCAGAGTAAATTAAATCCGGATTCGGGAAACCTGAAAAAATAACGCAAAATCCAATCAGCGCTTTTCATTTTTTCGAACACGAGCCGAAGATGAATGGGATGGGCTCCTTGATCCGGAAAAAGACGAAAATCCTGATCGGCGAATCGTGCTACCAGAATAGTCTGAAAATGTGGACCCGGTTGGGGGAGAATCAAAAAGACTGCTTGATTCTCGGGTTGTTCGTGTCTGTCGATAAAAAAGCGGGCTTCGTGGAACCAGCGGAGGCGTTTTAAAATCCGGAATAACATCATTGATAAATACCTTCATCGGTTTTACCCGAATCGGAAGTTCACCTCTTTTGCTTGGAAGCGCATCTCGAACGGTACGAGGCCCCACAGAGATGGTTTCCCATTCCACTTCCGGATGAATGTAGTCATCAATGGCCCTTGTACTAACTGAGGTGTGCGTTCGTTTTCGAATGCGGGATTTTTGAGCAATTTCGTTTTGTGAACGGCGATTGGGTGATGCACCCCACACGGGTGCGTTGAATACGATTTTCTCGCCATTCAAACCCTGGAAATCAAAAAAATCATTGGGATTGTACCATCCAAGATACGAATTATACCAGCTGTAGGGCGAAAATCCGTAGCCGTAGAAAGAATAGGGACCCAAATATCCCATTGCCAACATGTAGTAGTAATTGGAGATTCCATAAAAGGATTCATCCCAATAGGGCGAAAACATATCACGTGAATAGGCCCATCCGTTGCCAAGAAAATGATAATTCAAAAACGCGCCACTGGAAGCCGGCGCATACTCAATAACCCCAATATGAGTGACTTCTTTTTTCGCAAAAATTTCATGAAATCCTTTGGGGTGTGTGTAGCATCCGGTAAGTAAAAAAAGGCCCACTAGGACCAGCACCCCCATCCCTGGAAGAATTTTTTGCGCTTTCATTTTCTTCCACTCCAAATTTTTAGTTTTAGAATCTAAATGCGGCCGTGAAAAGCACTTTGTCTGCGGTGATGTCTTCCACATATTGGTTTGTTGTGTGCTTCCACCAACCATGCACCCAGGCAAAATCAAAGGTGTACTGGCGATCTACAATAAAGCCGATACCTGCCGTCAGAAATTGCCTTTTTGTGTACTCATTTTCGGTTACGTAGGGATTCGGATACAGCATATAACCCCCGCGCACTTTTAGTCCGGTAAAAGGAATGGTTAATTCCGCACCCCCGCGAAGCCGAACGGTTTCGCGGTAAGTTTTCATCAGACTCTCATTCTGGGCGACGAGGCTATCAGGGGATTTGTAACGAATTTGCGACCAGTCGTTGTACTCGGCGTCGCCCGAAAGAATCAGCAGCGGAAGTTTCAATGCCACACCGCCGGAAAATCGATACGGCCGCTGAATTTTATATTCGTAATATCCCCGATCAACCGGATCTTGCTGAACCGTGCCATCGTCAAAAACAATTCGATGATTCTGATGATACCAATCTTCTTTTGCAAGAATCGTGAGGGGCGTGGAAATTGTCCCACCAACATTCAGGAACTTCCCCAGCGTAAACAAGCCTGCCAGTTTCATATTGGTACCACTGAATTTTGTGTGGATTTGATCGTGCGCCAACGTATTTGTGTTAAACGTCCAGATATCCAGGCCGTCCCATTCATAAAAATTCCAGTTGTAGTGATCATCACCTCGCCAAAAATTAATCGCACCGCCCACATAGAAATTTGGCGAGAGCTGCACCGCCCCGGAAATATTCCAGTAGCCCAAATAACCCGATTCCAGTTCATCCCCAATGTCATAAACCGAATCTCCCGGCGTGTTAATAAATTCTTTGGAATTAAACACTCCATCGAAGTTCCGGGTGCGGTTGTAGCCGACCGCGAAAACCAGGCTTCCCCGGTAGGTCGGCACAGGGAACACAAAACCGCCTGCATTTAATCGGGAAAAATGGCCTTTATCTGTGGTTGTTATCGGCCCCAGCGTTACTTTGTTCATGAGTCCGTAGCGGGACAGAGAACCGTACCACTCGATCTTTTTAATAAGTCCCAACCCGGCGGGATTCCAGTAGGTGGCCGAATAGTCATCCGCAACACCGATAAATGCTCCTCCCATTCCAAGCGCCCGGGCACCCACCCCGAATTCCTGTCCCTGCAAAGGGACAATATCCTGAGCGGAGTTATTTCCAATCCACAATCCAAACAAGAATGCCAAAGCAAAACCTATTTGAAAGAAGCGTTTCCGCATAAGAATCCTCCGATGTTCGTTTCTTGTTCGTAACTTCCCTATTTCCGCCCGCGTTTTGATCGGCTTCTCGATGATGAAGAAGACCTTCGTGCGGGAGCCGTCGCACGACTTCTCGGAGCCGGGGGTGAATAGCTGGGCCGACTCGATGAGTGGCTGCGGTGCTGAATCACTGGACTGGAATGTCTCACGGGTGGTTTGTGTACACGCATTTGTGTGGAACGATGAGATGAATTTGACCGTCTTATCACACGAATACGACTTTCGTGTGCCGGCTTTCGGACCGTACGTGATCGATTTACTGTCGATCGGCTGGTCTGGTGCGCCTTCGAACGCCTAATGTAAATTTTTCGTGTTCTATTTTTTTCTTGAACCGTCGTTTTGGGTGTGCGTTTGCGATTCCGAATTAAGATGCGATTACCCTGACTATGATAGCGTTTTGCTTTTCGGATTCGCGTGACTTCCGTTTCCCCCGAGTGCTTTATTTTTTCAACACGAATCGCATCAGCGGGGTGCTGGCTGCCCTCGGGATTCTGTTTCCGAATGCGCACCGGATTAGGTTCCAGCCCATTCCGTCGTTTATCCGGTCGGTGTGTTGGTTTACTGAATCCTGTTGAAACTCCTCCACCAATGCCACTGCCTACCACCGGCCCCTCGATGAGCCCGCCTTGACGCCGCCTGTCCAATCCCTCCCGGCGATTGAATGGACGATGTTTTAGCCGGCGCTGTTCGTATGTGTAAGTTGAGTACCACCACCAATCAACACCACCCCAGTCCTCCCAGTAGTAGTATCGATACGGGTTGTACCAGGGAGCCATACTCCAGCGATAAAAAGGTGTAGAATAGCGCCAATCCCATAAAAACGGATCGTAATAATACGGCGAGCCGAATGTCACAGAAAAATAGAATCCATCGTAATAGGGATAGCCGTACGGATAATCGTAGTACCAATCACCATACCAGCCATTGGGCCAATAGGGGGGTCCATACGGGTACACGGGAGAATAGTAATTGTAAATATTGGTTGTTCCCGGTTCCTGGTTGTACGATTGTTGATTGTTGTTTTCGGTTTGCTGCTGATTATCGTCAATGTAAACAGTGTCGGTTTCGGCAGGAGCCTCCTGCTGCTCGGAATAAGATTGTCCGGAATTCTGATTCTGATTTTGCGACGTACCTTGATCCTTTTTGGAAGCTGCGTACGACTCCTCCGTTGCTGAATAATTCTCGAGCTGTGTGTAACAACCGCCCAGAAAACCTCCAACAACAACGGCCATGCCAAGAATGACCAGTCCTTTTAGGATTTTATTCATACGTGCCTCCTTCCCTAAATAAGGGGAATATTATAATCAGGGGATAAACTGTCTATATTTATTTACAAGAAAAAAAGAACAAATGTTCCAAATAGTTTTAATTTTCCCTATTTTATTGATAGAAATTCCCGCACATCCGGCTTTGGGCGTTCAGCAATAAACTCATTGGGATCGCGAACGCCTACCGGTAAAATTAGTTGCAAATCCCATTCTAAATTCACTTTCAGTAGATCTGAAATGGCACGTTTTCGGGAGGGCGTATAGGGCACGGTTCCAAGGTGAGCATTTGTGACGGCCAACAAAAACAATCCCACAGCTATCCAGACGGATTCTTTAAAATAGGGTGATTTTCTCCGGCCAAAGACGCACACCAAATAAGGTGCCTCGCTCAAGAAGGGTTTTTGAGGGCCAATTCCCTGTTCCTGAAAGAAGGCTTTCATCCAGTCTGGCGCCCGTTGGTGAAAATCTGATTCCGCTTCTTCCGACACGCGGCGAATTTCTTTTCGAAGGGCTTCATCTTTCACCAGAACGATTTTCCAGGGGTGGCGATTAGCACCGGAAGGAGCGTACTTAAAAACATCCAATAATCTTAAAACGGTTTCCAGTGGAATTTCTTCCCGAAGGAATTTTCGGCACGTGCGTCTCTCTTTAACCACATCCCAAAAATCGCTCATTTAAACCTCCTCATTTTCAGCAGGTATGATTCACAAATGGTTGCAACAAAGCCCTGATTTACTAAGATTATTATCATTAAAACAATTGGTTAATTGAAATTCTGTCTGTTTTGCTCATTTCAATTTTTAAAAAAATAAGCTGCTACCGTGCGAATGAGAGGCTTTATTCCAATAAAATTCGTGAGTTCGTGTCGGCAGCATTTTTAAATGGCGGCTTCGCCGTATTTTGCTTCGGATTCTAACCCTCAGATTCCCCTTCGGGCAGAACCCGTTTCTCTCCCGGCCAATTCCTGCTTCAGAAATTGCCCGGTGTAGGAATTTTCTTTTCTTGCTAATTCTTCCGGTGTGCCGGTTGCCACAACCGTTCCCCCGGCATCGCCTCCCTCGGGACCAAGGTCAATGATGTAATCGGCTGTTTTAATCACATCCAGATTGTGTTCAATCACGATGACTGTGTTGCCCTTGTCCACCAATCGGTTTAGGAACGTGAGTAGCATTTTCACATCTTCAAAGTGAAGACCCGTGGTGGGCTCATCCAGAATGTAAAGCGTCCGACCGGTGGCGATTTTAGAAAGCTCCGTGGAAAGCTTGACCCTCTGCGCCTCCCCGCCGGAGAGGGTAGTGGCTGGTTGTCCCAATCGGATATAGCCGAGGCCCACATCGTACAGGGCCTTCAATTTCCGATAAATGATCGGAATATTCTTAAAAAATTCCATGGCTTCGTGAACCGTCAGGTCCAGGACATCCGCAATGGACTTGCCGCGATATTTGATTTCCAATGTTTCCCGGTTGTAGCGTTTCCCCTTACACGCTTCGCATGTGACATACACATCCGGCAGAAAGTGCATTTCGATTTTAATAATGCCGTCACCCCGGCAGGTTTCGCAGCGGCCGCCTTTTACATTAAAACTGAATCGTCCGGCTTTGTAACCGCGAATTTTCGATTCGGGAAGTTGCGAAAAAAGCTCCCGAATGGGCGTAAACACACCGGTGTAAGTGGCCGGATTCGACCGCGGTGTTCGACCGATAGGCGACTGATCAATATCAATAACCTTGTCGATGTTTTCCAATCCCACAATGGAATCGTACGGGAGCGGAATATCTTTGCTATAGTAGAGGCTTCTTTTCAGCGCCGGATAGAGTGTTTCGTTCACCAGAGTGCTTTTGCCCGACCCCGAAACACCCGTTACACAAATAAATGTTCCCAACGGAAATTTTACAGCAATTGATTTGAGATTATTTCCGCGCGCGCCGATTAACTCGATAAATTTACCCGTCCCGATACGGCGTTTGTGGGGCACCGGAATAAATCGAGTTCCGGTAAGATATTGGCCGGTGAGCGAATGAACGTTGGCTTTCACCTGCTCCGGCGTTCCCGTGGCCACAACTTCTCCGCCGTTTTCACCGGCGCCCGGGCCCAGATCGACCACGAAATCCGCATGCTCAATGGTTTCACGATCGTGCTCTACAACGACAACCGTGTTGCCCAGGTCGCGGAGGCCTTCCAATGTGTGAATCAGCCTGCGATTATCCCGCTGATGCAAGCCAATACTGGGTTCGTCCAGAATGTATAACACACCCACCAACTGCGAGCCAATCTGCGTGGCCAATCGGATGCGCTGGCTTTCCCCACCCGAAAGCGTACTGGCGCTTCGATCCAACGTCAGGTAATCGAGCCCCACATTGATCAAAAACTGAAGGCGGGCACGGATTTCCTTCAATATTTGGTGTGCAATCTGCTCATCGCGCCTCGATAATTCCAGCGTTTTAAAGAAGTGATTGGATTCTTTAACAGACATCTTTGTAATATCGTGAATATTTAAATTTTTTATTTTGATGGCCAAACTTTCCGGCTTGAGACGAGCGCCCCCGCAAGCGGGACAGGTTTTGATATTCATGTAGCCTTCAATCCACTCCCGCACCGATGCGGAATTGGTTTGGCCGTAGCGCCGTTTCAGGTTCGGGATCACCCCTTCAAATTTGGTCTGGAATTCCGCCCGAATCTTTCCATGGGTGCTGCGATAATTGACTTCAATTTCATCATCCGAGCCGTAAAGGATGATCTGCCGCAGGGCTTCCGGGAGCTCTTCCCAGGGCGTGTCCATGCTGAAATCGTAGTGTTTGGCCAGCGACTTCAGATGCGTAAAATACCACCCCTCTTTCCCCTGCCCCCAGGGCTCAATGGCTCCCTGATTCAATGACTTTTTGGGATTGGGCACCACTAATTCCGGGTCAATTTCCATAACGGTTCCCAGCCCGTTGCAAACGGGGCAGGCTCCGTAGGGACTGTTAAATGAAAACATGCGCGGGCTGATTTCTTCGTAACTTACGCCACAGTCCAAACAGGCGAAATGTTCGCTGAAGAGATGATCGCCCCCGTCCAATTCATTCACCACAGCTAAACCAGAAGCCAGTCCCAGCGCCGTTTCCACTGAATCGGTCAATCGATGACTGACTTGAGGCTGAACCACAAGTCGATCAACAACCACATCTACATTATGCTTTTTGTTTTTATCCAATTTGATTTTCTGGGAAACGTCCAGGATCTGGCCATCTACCCGAATACGTACGTAGCCCTGTTTCTGGATGTTCTCGAAAACATCTTTAAACTCACCCTTTCGCCCGCGCACGATCGGCGCCATAACCTGAATTTTCTTGCCTTCTGGCAGTTGCAAAACGGCGTCCACAATTTGTTGAGCGGTTTGCCGCTGGATGCGTTTGCCGCACTTGTAGCAGTAGGGAATGCCGATTCGGGCAAACAGGAGACGCAGGTAATCGTAAATCTCCGTTACCGTTCCCACAGTGGAACGGGGGTTTTTACTGGCCGTGCGCTGTTCGATGGAAATAGCAGGCGACAGCCCCTCGATATAATCCACGTCCGGCTTTTCCATCAACCCCAGAAACTGCCGGGCGTATGCCGAAAGCGACTCTACGTAGCGGCGCTGTCCCTCGGCGTAAATGGTGTCGAATGCCAGGGAAGATTTCCCCGAGCCGGAAAGCCCCGTAATCACAACGAGCTTATCTCGCGGGATTTTAACATTGATGTTTTTGAGATTGTGCTCGCGGGCACCTTTAATAAAAATATGGTTATTTTTTGTCATTGTGTACAAAAGATTAAATTTTATGCGGTATTTTGCCCATTAAAAACCGAGAATAAGACCTCTCATCAAAAAATAAATATAGCGGGCAAAGGATTTAATTGCAACTGTTTATTCCTGCGCGAGGACAGGTTTTTGCTCAGTGAGGCGACACGAATCATAGTGAATTATGACGATCGCGCCCTAAAGCCTTTTGTTCTGACGCAAGGAACGAACTTTGGTAACAATTTTTACAAATCAATGTAATCCCCCGAAATGCATTTTCTGAAAATATCGTTTGTTTAAACCAGCCCAATCACGTTACGTTAGGGCATGCGATAATAATGGTAAGTCAGCAAAAGCAGCCTTAGAATAACATCACAGTGAATTCTCAAAAACTTATTGACTTTTTGTTTGAAAAGTTGTAGCTTTTAGCAAAGGTTTTTGCTGTGAACGACATGAAAGAGGAGGAAAGCCATGAAAAAACAAGGTTTTTTATTGGGTTTGCTTGTTTTTGTGCTATTGGCTACGAGCTCCGTTTTTGCTCAGAGCACTGTGCAGGAGTGGATCGCCAAGGGAGATACCGCCTACAAACATTTCGATGACAAGGCGGCCCTGGAGGCGTTTCAACATGCAGTGAAATTGGATCCAAAAAATTACGAGGTTTTATGGCGTCTCAGTCGTACGTATCTGGACATTGGCGAACATCAACCCAAAGACAAACAATTGGACTATTACAAAAAGGCACTCATGTTTGCCGATAGCGCGATTCATATGAATCCAAAAGGCGATGAGGGATACCTTAGGCGTGCCATTGCCAACGGAAAGGTCTCGCTGTTCAAAGGGGTTTTCAAATCCATCGGATTGGTGAAAAAGGTGAAAGCGGATTGTGAAAAAGCAATTGCACTCAATCCCAAGAATGATGTGGCCTACTATGTTCTGGCACGCGCCCATCAGGAAGTGGCTCGAAAACCCAAATTCTTCCGCGGTCCTTTGGGATTGGGTTGGGCCAGTCGCAAAGAATCCAAAAAACTCTTCGAAAAAGCATTGGCGCTGCATCCAACGTTCATCATGTTTAATTTAGATTACGCCCGCCTTTTGGTGGAAATGAAAAAATACGACAAAGCCAAAGAAATTCTCAAGAAGATCAAAACCCTCCCACGTGAAGATGAAGACGATCCGCAATACCGAAAGGAGGCGGCAGAATTACTGAAAAAGATTGAAAAGAAATAGCGGAATCTTCTTAAGCAAATATGCCCAAATAAGTCCTGAACAAACTCCTCCAGTCCCCGGTCCTTAGTAAAGTGCCGGGGACTTATTATATTGCTCCTTCCAAAAATATTTTCTTTTTTTTCTTTTCCTCTTGATTTTTTAATTTGGATTTCTTACACTATCTGTTAACCTACCAGGGCAAATTTGAGAAGAATAAGTTGTAAATAGCAGAAAACATTCCTGGCTTAAACAGCTCACTCAAAAATGTCCTGAATTCTTCTACATTGCATTCATGTAACCGGGAGTAAAACTATGTACATTTGGGGCCTTCACATTGTAGATTGGCTGGTAATTATCGGCTATTTTGCGGGAATGGTTTATATTGGCAAATGGGCCAGCAAAAAAGTTGTAAATACCATGGATTTTTATCAGGGGGGACGTAGTTTTGGCAAAATCCTTTTTTCATTCCTGAACTTTGGGAATATTACCAGTTCCGATCAGGCCGTTGGCGTCACGCGCGAAATCTACAGAGAAGGCATGTCAGGGCTGTGGTTCCAGAACATCGTTTTATTTATTACTCCTTTTTATTGGTTTAAGTCGATCTTACAGCGCCGTGCCCGATATATTGCCGCCGGAGATATTTACATTCATCGTTTCGAAAGTAAATTTCTGGGAGGCCTCTACGCCTTTTACATTTTGACGATGGCCATGTACGGCGGCTCAATGGGTTACCTGCTCACCGGGAAAACCATGCAGGCGCTTATGGTAAAACCACCCTCTGAGTACACTCTGGCCGAAAAACAGAGCGTGGCTGATTTCAAGGAATTTAAGATTCTGGAGCGGAAACAATCATTCCAAAAATTAACTCCTGCCGAGCAGCAACGCTACAATTACCTTTTGGAACGTAAAAAAAGAAATGAAATCCACGCATATATTACTTATTTGCCTCTTGTTGAATTCTATTTTTTCTACGGAGCAATTGTGGCCACGTACACAATTCTGGGGGGACTTTTTGCGGCCGTTATAACGGATGTTATTCAAGGGTTACTGATCGTGTTCCTGTCGCTCATTCTTATTCCGGTGGGATTATCTCATATTGGAGGGTTTGCGGGGCTTCACGCCCACGTTCCTGACTATCTATTTGAAATATTTGGAACGGCGGCTACATCCCAGTACACCTGGTATTTCGTCGCAGCCATGGTCACAGTCAATCTTGTGGGGCTACCTCCCTCGGATTTTACGACGGGAGGCTCGGCAAAGGATGACATGTCCGCTCGAATGGGAATGATGATCGGTTCCTTCTCCAAGCGCTTCATGATGATAGCCTGGGCTCTTACAGGGCTAATCGGGATCGGCCTTTACTCCGGGCAGCTTTCTGATCCAACCATGATTTGGGGCCACATGACCCACGATTTGCTGGGAGTGGGGTTGATCGGCCTGATGGTTGCTTCCATTATGGCGGCGAATATGTCAACGATTGATTCACAAAGCTTGATGTGGTCGGCCGCCTTTATCAAGAATATCCTGCTACCCATTAAACCGGACATCTCAGAAAAAACGCAGGTAGCTGCGGGACGCGCTGTCATTCTTGTGGTGTTGGTAGCAAACGTCTATTTTGCCACAAAGGTCAATGATATTTTTGTAATGTTTCGGTACGTGCTTTCCATTGGAACCATCATTGGCCCCTCCTTATGGCTGGTGTATTTCTGGCGACGCTTGAACACAAAGGCCGTTGTTATCCAAATGCTGCTTTCTATTTTAATAACAGTGCTTCTCCCAAACGTGGTGCCATCGTTTCATTCGGCCACTCACAGTCCCTACTTAACCCAACAGACGACGGCTAAGACCGTTCAGATTACAACAAAAGCAGTGGAAACAGATGTTGAGGAGGGCCGAGCCAACTATATAG
>Ga0114934_10001462_pt1 | contig 15373 bp, 16 predicted proteins | sample 4SBtaG_2_FD_99695 | JGI IMG/M metagenome (GOLD analysis project Ga0114934, IMG submission 99695) | Deep subsurface microbial communities from Kolumbo volcano to uncover new lineages of life (NeLLi) - 4SBTROV10_white metaG | ecosystem: Environmental > Aquatic > Marine > Volcanic ... | reverse complement strand
GCCAGCAAAGCCTTAAACATCAATTCGTCCATGTATAATGAACAGGGCGAAATTGAAAATTATAAGCACAAGCAAGAGCTCGATAAAATTGAACAGACCTTCAAAAGGAAATATCGTAAATTCAATACCCTGGTAAAAAACTTTGGCATTGAATCTTTCGTTCGCATTATCACCCCCCACGATAACGAAATTGAACACTGGAGTGCAGAAAAAGCCAAGGCTGTTGCTGAAACTTATTACCAATCCTATCTGACCGGTTGCGAACAACTCACACACTGTATTGATGACAGCCTCCAACGCATCCAAATTCGTCAGGAAGAACTGAAAGAAAACCCGGATTTTGCCCAGGTTCTGGGACAATGGGAAAAAGACGAAAGCTATCACCGTGCCGCCATCTGGCAACAGCAACACCCAACAGCCTCACTTGATGCAGAAATAAAAAATCAACTGGACGCTTTAAACAAACAATTTCAACGTTATTTAACGTCTACAGAAACCGGATTTAAAAAACGCATGCAGGCCAATTCGGATTTATCTTTAATAAAGCCCAAGGCCTTGCTGTTATTTAACCACCACAAAAAAAATAAACTACGCGACTTATTATCCGGCCTTGAACAACATCCGGCCCCAATCGAAGAAAAAGCACCATTTAAAGCATTATTGTCTGCCTATATCGACGACCTGGATAATAATCTCCCCGCTGCTCTTGAAAATTACGATAGCGTCATCAACCAGGACAAACAAGATTTATGGGAACTGGCTCTGATACGCATCACTTCATTAAGCATAGACAGCGAGAATCAGGAAAATGCCCTGTTGGCATTGCGCTGTCTGTCTGATATTTCTCCCCTTTATTTACCTTTTTATGCCGAAGCATCCAAACTTTCCGGCAATACTCTGGACGCCATCGACAGCCTTACTCATTTTATCGCTTTATTTCCAGATGATATTCCGTCAAAAATACAGTTATGTAACTTATATATGGAACTTGGAATATATGATGCGGTAGAGATGATGTTGGATGTTATTTTGTCACAAGACGAGAATTCTCATACGGCTCTGCAATTAAAGAAAAAAGTCGAAGCGCTTAAACAACAGAACGCCTCATAATTTCTGAGACACTACCGCTCAAGCAAAAATGAAGGGACGCAATGTGTCGAAAAACCCTGCTTAAAATGCGCTATCGACAATTCTTTTTGTGTCGGCGCATCCTGAGGATAAACAATCGGCCCAATTTTATACCATTGAAGCCCCTTGTCTTTCATTGTTTCAATGAGACGGTACTGAACAACATGGCCTAATGGCTTATCGAACAGTGCACGATCATATGCCGCAACAGCATAAACACATTCATCACGGCTGGTATAAAAATATCCTCCACCAACCATCCCCCCTTGATCATCCGTTAAATAAATGAGTATCGCATGTCCTTCAACAATAGCCTGGTACTGCAAATCCCAAGCTCGTTCAGAACGAATTTTTTTTCCGGCGACTCTATCATACAGTGCATGAAACTGCCGCCAAACAGCTCGATTCTCGCCTTCTAAAACAGCGACATTCCAAACTCTCAAACCCTGGTTAATTAAAGACCCATAACTTTTTCTAAAATACCGCTTGATTTCGGCTATTGACAGACTTAAGTCCACAAACAATTCATGTTGCATGTGTGTCGTCATACCAGCATTCAACGCCACTTGATACCAATCACTCAGACTATGTTTATTCGGCGGGTAAGATTCAATCGATTGCCAGGAAGACAATTGATATTTCCGTGCTAATGTTTCACATAATTCAAAACATTGCTTGGCTAGTTTTTTCTTTTTCTTGATAGATAATGCCTGCACAAACAGCGGAGGATGAACGGGCTGCCCGTAAGATGATAATATGTATTGATTATTGTGCAATGCAACCGTTAACGGCCAGACTCCATAAACGTCCTGGTGTTCATTGCGCAATATTATCGAAATATCTGCAACCCAGTCCATTTTATCCTGCTGACAACATTGGAAAAAGTCCAAAGCAGCATGACAATATTGTGTTGGGATATAGGATGATTGTTCTAGTGCAGATGACCATATCGCTCTGTTTTGATCTCGAAAAACCACCTTAATGGCGCATTGATCAAAATAGTCAATAACACAAGCTTGTATTTGAGAAATGGTTGACATACATCCAATCAATTACTCATTATTCCAATAGGATTGGATTGATTTTCGTCCCTGATTCAGCATTTGAATCTTTTGATGCAATTGTTGCTTTTGAGCATTAATCGCTCGAACCCATTGTTTATCTTTTTCAAGAACAGCTTCAAGCATCGTTCTTAATGTATGTTTTTCGGTTTCGGGGATTCCCTCGCTGAAAACATTTTCTATATAACGCTGACGTTCTACCAACAACGCTGACACGCCTTCCCAATCAGCCGAGGCAACAGCCTGTTCCAGGCTATCTTCAATCTCTTGCAACTGCTGCCTGACAATACGAAGATTCATCAACTACCATGATACATTTCAGGAATTGCATCCCAGCCTTCCTTGATTTCCTTCATTAAAGAGATGACTTCATCCAGAATAGCCACGTCATTATTGGCCGAAGCATCAAACAAGCGTCTGTTGATATAGTCATACAAGTCATGTAGATTGGCGGCAATTTCTCCGCCTTTTTCCATATCCAGGCCATCGATCAAACCACCAACAATGCCAACGGCCTTGGAAATCTGTACGCTTTTTTCCTGATAATCCTGGCGTTGAATAGCGCCCTTTGCCGCATTAGCACGCATCAAAAAACCACTCATCAGCATTTGAATCAGCTTATGCGGTGAGGCCTCCTCCGTCCCTGTTTCATTATGAATAGCCGCATATTGATTAATATTGTTTCGATACATATTCGGTCTCATTGATACTCTCCTGATTATTATAGCTTAGCCAGCTGTTGTGCCAAATACGCACCCTTACTTTGGAACTGCCCAACCGCGACATCCATCGCGATAAATTGTTTCATCAAGGTTTTTCTATAATTATCCAACCTGAGCTGAACATTATCTTTCTCATCGGACAGTCGTCTGAGTTGTTTATTGAGCGACGTCGTCTGCGTGTCCAACATCCCACCCGATTGTAAATACTGATCCAGGCGTCCAGACAATCTTGCCGCCACACCGTTACTGGATGAAAATACATCACTGACCGCATGAACATTTTGTTTCAGTGCCTTTGAAAAAGCGGCACTATCCTTTGCCATAACACCGTCCTTATCCACTGAAATTCCGATCATCGCCAGTGAGTTATAAGCACCTGCCGCACTGGATACAACTTCGGTCACTGAACCGCGAATTTGTTGTTTGACTTCTCTTAACAGATAATCTCCCTGTAACGCGCCGGCCGCTTTACTATTCGAATCAAATTTACCCAAGTCCTTAACAATTCCCATTAGACCGTTATAGGCTTTAACAAAACCATCCGTTACATCCTTGATACTCCCTTCATCTAACACCACATTCACATCGACCAAGGTACCTGGCTGAGCCTTCTTTAAATCGAGCGTAACACCCTGAATTACATCTGAAAAATTATTAGTTGAACGGGTGGCCGTCTGCCCGTCCACAGCTATTTTGGCATCCTGTGCTGCATTGACCTGTGTTAACGCTGTTGCGCCAGCACCTGCGCCATAGGCTAAAGCAGACAAGCCTGGATCAGCTGCATTTTCTGTTACAGCAACGGATATAGCATTTGCTATTCCGGTTTTACTTGCGGTCAATACCAGCTTGGATACGGTTCCTCCTGTGCCATCATCAACATTGATAATACTGGCATTAACACCCGTGTTATCAGTGGCTTGATTAATCGCATCGCGAATTCCAGCCAATGTATGATTGCTACTATCGATAGTCACATTAAACGAGCTGCCACCGGCTGTAATAGCCAAAGTACCACTACCCACAACCGCAGCACCATCGGTATAACCGTTAGAAATCAGTTTATGAGCCTGAGCCAGCTGTTGCACTTCGATCTGGTAGTTACCGGCCGCTGCATTTAAACCCGCTGTTGCTTTAACAATACCTTCATCAGATGAACTGGCAGTATGCTTATCAAAAGTACCCAATTCATTCAGCTTGCCCGTCGCCGTTTGAAAATCAGACAGCGCCCCCTTCAATCGCCCTAAAGCGCTGATTCTTTCATTAACTGCAGACTCACGGCGTTGAATTGAAGCAAAGGCAGGCTGACCATCTGCTTTTACCAGCTGATCAACCAATCCATTAATATCAATACCACTGCCAACACCTAAATTTGATGTAATCGCCATGCTATACCTCTTTTACAACATGATGTTACTAAGCTCGCCCTTGAATCAAACCACCGGACTTACCTCGCATCTCTTGTATTTGCTTTGCTAACGCCAACATTTCTTTTGACGGAACCTGACGGATCACCTCTCCGGTACCTTTATCAACGATACTCATCACAATCTGCTTGGTAGAATCATCAACTTTGAATTCCAGATTGCGTTCCACAGTTTGCAAAATCTGGTTGCCTTTTTCAGCCAGCTTAGCGGCTTCTTGAAGAGTCAACTCCTTTACAGAACCTGAGGCTTTTTCAGCCTTTTTTTCTGATGCTTTCTGGGAATTACTAACGTCATTCTTCTGATTCTGTTCAGAGAGCTTCTTACCCGCAACTTTCTGATCGCCAGACAGAGGTGCAAATGATACGCTCACAACATTTGAAATATCATTATTCATAATTCACCTCATTCATTGACAATAGCAGGCATATGAAATGCCTGCCATCATTTCAGCCTCTATCTTAACAATCCTAACACATTATTAGGTGACTGATTCGCCTGTGTCAACATCGCCGTACCGGCTTGTTGCAAAATCCTGCTCCGGCTTAATTTGGCTGTTTCCTGAGCAAAATCAGTATCCGTAATTCTTGACCGTGCAGCCGATTGATTTTCAATCGATGCCTGCAGATTCCTGACGGTAGTCACCAATCGATTTTGCACCGCACCCAATTTCGCCCGCACGGTATCAACAGACTTAATCGCATTATCAATCGCGGTAATGGCGTCAAGACCCGAACCCGCAATACTCCCGATACTTGCGGTAAAAACTGATGCAATAACGCCTGAAATATTCGAAATACTGATTGCAATCTGGTTATCAGCGGCTGTATTTGCGCCCACCTGGACATTCGCACCTGTCCCTAAGCTACCATTAAGTATTTTCTTGCCATTAAATTCGGTATTCTTAATTACCCGCTGTAATTCATCATTCAACGATTTAAACTCTGTCTGCAACTTATTTCTGTCAGAACCGGTAACCGCCGCTCCGTTAGACGCCTGAACAGATAAATCACGCATTCTTTGCATTGTATCCGTGATTACACCTAGCGCGGATTCAGCTGTTTGCGCCAAAGAAATTCCGTCATTAGAATTTCTGACAGCCACGCCCATTCCTTTGATTTGCGAAGTCATGCCATTGGCAATGGCGAGTCCTGCTGCATCATCTTTCGCTGAATTTACGCGCAACCCCGATGACAAACGTTCCATGGATGTTGACAGCATATTATTGGTGTCTGTTAAGCGGCGCATGGTATTTAAAGCCGCGACATTTGTGTTGATTACCATTGGCATAATTTTACCCTCCAGGCTTTAAACCTTGTATTCAAAAAAACAATTTTTCTTAAGTTCACCAGGTTTATCGGCCCACCCAACGGGTTCTTTAATATTTTTCAGAGTCAGTGCGCGTTTTTGTTAACCCGTTCCCATAATGAAATAATCTCAGGATAAGGCAAACAACATTGTCGCGGCAATGGAATACAGCTAAATACACGCTTCCCCGCCAACAAGGCAATAACCAACGCCATGCTTTCACAGCCTGTCACCCAATCAGCACTTTGAATATCCGCTAGCAATGTTTCGCCCCGAGACATCCTGACCTTATTCGGATAGCGTTTGAGAATATCACTATATTTGTCGGGAGAATCGGAAGGATGCGGCCTGATCAACACCGTTTTAATCTGTGAATCAAGCCAATCAAGGTTGCTTAGCAGAAACTCAATGGCCTCAAATTCGGTATAGCCAAAGTAATGCTCATCGTTATACTTTAACCTAGCATGTCCTGAAATGTTCTCACTGATAAACAATACGCTTGTTTTTTCATCCTCATTCGGCACACATATTTTTTTATGTCGTTTAATTTCCTGGGTAATGCTTTTAAGGTAAGGGTTGTCGACTACACAAATGGGAATATCCGTAAAAGTCTTCCGCGCAATTGCTTCGGCGTATTGATCCCCCACCCATAATTCGTCGGGAAGCAGCCGTTCGCCATTACGAATAAAGCGTTGTGGATAATTAACCCAATGGTCGATAAAAGATACGACGTGCTTACCCAGCCGTTTTGCCTGCTTAACCGCCTGCCATTCCAGGTCTGATTGCCAGCTTGTGCCGCATAAGCACCAATCAGATTGTGCCAACCCCTGCTGCAGGGAACAACAGTTCACCTGACCTAATACCCGCTGAAACACTTTTTTTGCAGGACCTTCTATAACAAACCGACAATTTTCCGGCGATAATTGTTGCTGCACATAATGCGCTAAAATTTCAGCGCCACCGGCATCATGCGCAACAACTAATACGCTGTTTTTTAACGCAGTCATGGCCCGCTGTCTACCGGTATTGATTGCCAGTTTTTGCCTTTGCTGATGGCTACGACATAGTTATACGGCAAAGCGCCATGTTCCAGCACACACTGACTGGATAAATTTTGCAATACAAACTGCAAGATTCTGGCGGGATCAAGATAAAACATTTCTTCCTGCTGAAAATTGACATGCGTAGAGATTGCATTAAATATCAGTTTTTTGCGACAAAGTTTGAATAACGCTGTCAACATTTGCTCAACCCAGGCTTCTGTTTGTCCAAAATTTAAATTAAACAAGCCGCTCACTACCACATAATCAAAGCGATCTGTTACCTCCTGAGCCAATATATCCACTTCTTCAACCGCAATTCCCGGATATATTTTTCGAGCCTGAGAGAGTAATTCCTGATTGATATCGTAGCCACGGTACTGGCCCTTAAAACCGCTAAAATTCAAAAACCGGTAAAACTCGGCATTGCCACACCCGACATCTAACACAGTGTTTTCGTCATCCATCACCATATGACGGGCTATTTCATGAAATCTAAAATACTGTGTTTGTGGGTTATCCCAGAAAACAGCTTTGGAGGTATAAGCATACTTGCTCCCTCTATTGTCATAGAGTTGATTGGAATTACTGATAAGCTGCTCGTGCAAAGGTTTTATTTTATCAGTCATCGTGCTCACTCAATCCTGCTGCAGTTTTTCGAGGTTGGCCCACACCTTGTCAAAGGCGGCAATAATCAAATCCACTTCTGCATCCGACAAATCATGTAAACACATTTGATAGCCTATAAATTCATGTTCATGTAAAGACTCCGCCACCGGACAAATCCCCTTGTGATAATCAACCTCACGATGACAGATATTTGAATGCCAGGGAAAACCTTTATCACCATAAGCTGTCTTCTGTTGGTAAAGCGGTAACAAATGTAAATTGACATAGCCGGCACTCAATCCTTGTATGCCTTCAGCCGTTAATGCCTCGATAATCCGTTTTCGGCTGATGCCTGGCGCATTTGTCTCCAGCTTCATGGGGTAAACATAAAAAGCATGACTGCAATCCGGGCGAATCAGTGGTTGCACCAGCCCCGTCAGCCCTTCCAGCCCCATGCGCAATCGGTTTGCAATCTGTTGTCTTCTCGCGACCAATTGCGGCAATTTTTTAAGCTGTTCAATGCCCAGGGCACTTTCTATTTCGCCCAAACGAAAATTATAGCCCAGCATATTGGCTAAATTGGTTTCACCTTTATCGCCAACAACGGCTTCAGCATGATTCCTGATCAAGCGCATGCGCTCTGCATAATCATCATCGTCCGTGACCATCACGCCGCCTTCACCGGTATGAATATGCTTGTGATAGTTCAGGCTGAAACCGCCGATATGCGCCAGCGTACCGGCATATCGACCCTGATATTTTGCACCTGGCGCTTGCGCGGCATCCGAAATAACTTTTAAATTATGGCGTTTTGCGATGGCCATTAAGGCGTCCATATCGGCAGAATGGCCAAAAATATCGGTCGCAATAATGGCTTTGGTATACGGCGTGATATTGGCTTCGACAGAGGCCGGATCCAGATTAAAGGTGTCTTTTTCAATATCGGCAAAAACAGGAATGGCATTCCAGTGCAACACAGCGGTTGCGGTCGCACACATCGTCCAGGGACTGACAATCACCTCATCACCTGGTGAAATACCTAACGCGCCTACTGCGGCAATTAGACCTGAGGTGAGCGAATTAACCGCAACAGCATGTTTTACGCCCCAGAAGGACTGACAGTTTTCTTCAAATTGCCTGACCTTGGGGCCGCCATAAAAATTCTCGTGCCATGCCCCGAGATATTGTGACAACACGCCGCTATCCAACACCTGCATGACGGCTTGCTTTTCTTCTTCACCTATCGTGTTATAGGGTTTGAAAGCATGGGAAATGGTTTTCTCACCACCCAGAATCGCTAATTTAGCGTCTTTTGTCTGATTAACCATGAGACTCGACACCTCCGTTGCATAATGCCTGTCGTTTTAATAGTTCGCAGAATTTCTGGACTTTCAAGGCTGTATATCCTGTTTCCAGCACATCCTCTTGCCTTGTAATCGCCCGATAAATATTATCGACAGCCCGTTTCATCGCGTTATCGTACCCCCCTGAATAAAAGCGCCCTTCATCCAACATTCGATAACCCTTAAAGACGGGGCTATCAACCGCACGACGCTGACGCCAACTGAAGCCCCCCTTTTCCATCACTAACACGCCCTGTGAAAAAATAAACTGGACTTCAAAAATAGCATAATCAACCGCATGTGCGGCTACCAGATGAATACTGAGTCCAGCATCACTCTGTAACAATGCCGGAATGGTTGGGTCATCATCGGTATAATCAAAAACAGGCAGCCCAACCGCAATAATGTGCATCGACGGCACAAATCGATAGAGTAAATCAATCAGGTGTGAGCCGTTATTGAGTACGCCTTTATTGTAAGTACCGATAATGCTGCGCAATTCCCCCCACTCTCCGGCATCAACGGCCTGTTTTAATTGACTCAAACTCGCATCCCAGGCACGGGTATGATTAACAGCCAGGCGAATACTGGCCTGCTGACAGGCGTTAACCACCGTCTCGGTTTCCTGAGCTGTCAGGGTTACCGGTTTTTCACAAAAAATAATTTTTGGCTTTAAGGCAATAATTTTTTGCAGATCGCTATAGTGTGAGGCCGTTGGCGAGCAAAGACTGACCACATCAAACGCAAGACCGCTATGAACCACTGCATCCAAATCATCAAACCCACGGGCGACTGACCAAAATTCCATAAAAGCCTTTCTTCTTGCCGCATCCGGTTCAACACAAGCCAGCAAATTAAAGCGCCCATCGGCCGTCATTGCTCCGGCATGGGTATAGGGATGTGTACTATACGAATTGCCTCGATTTTCATCAAAACCTCCGGCAATATTGCCACATCCGACAATCAAAACATTCAATTTATGAGGCATCGCAGACAATATCGCTGGCTGAAAGCGGCTCGCCCCGCTGTATATCCCGGCTGGCGCGCCGCCCCAAAACGCCCGCATACGCTTTAGGCTTCATACCGAAACCGGGACGGATAATGCGAACATTATCCCGGCTGAATGATTCCCCTTGCTTAATATCCTTAATCACATAAATAGAGCGCCGGAATCGAATACTCGCCTGTTCCACCGGCCGCGCTTCATAACAACCATCGCCTAATGCCAGCCAGCTTTGCCGGGCTTCAGTACATAAATGGGTAAGCTCATCCGGTTCCAGCGAGAAAGCACTGTCCACACCGCCATCCTGCCGATTCAAGGTCACATGCTTTTCAATCAGGCAGGCGCCCAACGCAACCGAGGCAATCGACACGGTGGTTCCCAAAGAATGGTCAGATAAGCCCACTGGTACGTTAAACCGGGCGCTTAAATCAGGAATAACGCGTAAGTTGGATTGTTCAGCCGGGACAGGATAACCACTTACACAATGCAGCAATACCAATTGCTGACAACCCTTTTCTTTTGCTACCTCAACAACTTCAGTTATTTCCTCAAGATTCGCCATCCCCGTCGATACAATCATTGGCTTGCCGGTTTGAGCAACATAGCTTATAAGCGGTATATCAATCGCCTCAAATGAGGCAATTTTATAAGCCGGGACATTCAGGTCTTCGAGCAAATCAACAGCGGTTTCATCAAACGGCGTACTAAAAAGAGTTAAAGACAGCTTTCTGGCATAATCAAATAATGGCTTGTGCCATTCCCATGGCATGGCCGCTTGTTTGTACAAGTTATATAAGGTATTCCCCGCCCACAAACCTTCAGTCAATTGAAAATCCGGCAAATCACAATCAATTGTTAAGGTATCGGCCGTATAGGTTTGTAACTTGACGGCATCGGCTCCGGCAGTTTTTGCCATTTCCAGAATTTTACAGGCCCGCTGAATATCACCATTATGATTGGCCGACATCTCGGCCACGATGTAGGGAGGAAACTGCGAGCCAATCTTACGCCCGTTAAGGGTAACCACAGATTTCATATTGCCTTTTCTTTCTTAAGCTGCATGGAAATAATTTCTTTTTCATTAAACAACCGTTTTCCGGTTACATTGAAACCAAATTTCTTATGTAATCCTAATGAACGTTGATTATCAAAAAAAACATCTACGTTAATCGTATCAACCTTTAACTCATTGAACGCATAGAGAATACCCGCCATCTCTAACAAACTGCCTGTACCGGGAATAACACCTTCAGGATTCACATACAATCCAAAGTCACAGGAGCGGTGAAACATATCTATATTGACAAAATCAATGACGCCCAAATAGCCATGCTGGTTTCTTACCAGGAAATACGCCTTATCCTTTCTTCGAGGTAAGCTTTGTAAAAAAGCCAAGTGCGCCTTCAAAGTAAAAGGTTTTGTATGATACATCCATTTACGAATGGCCTCATGATTACGCCAGTGCCATACTTTAAGCTGCTCATCTTCAGAAAGATCTACAAAATTAATAAGCATTAGCATCTGCTGTTTATCCGTTGATTTCAAAACATAGCATCTTTGCTCTTGTTGCCAATGGAAATCAGGTAAAGCATCGGATTTAATCATGGCTTTAGACATCCGCAATCGCACTTATCACTCGGTTTACACCCAGGCCATCGGTCATTTGCATCGCTTTTCTGGATTTTGCAGCTAACGCATCCGGCATTAAGCCGGAAAATATATGACTTAAGTTCTGAACCAGGTTTTCTTTCTTAACCAGCCATATCACCTGTTCTTTTGCCAAAAGTTCAGCAATCATACGTTGATTGTCTGCCAACACCAGGGTGATAGTGGGCAAGCCCAGACAGCATCGTTCCCATGTTGTCGTACCCGCTGCACCAATGGCGATATCACTGTCTGACATTAACTCGGCCATGTTCTGTACATTGACTTTAACGTGTGTTGCATTGGGCATCGTATCAGCCAACGTCTGAACGGTATTTAGATGCGGCGCGGTTGGCCCAAGCACTACGGTAATCGTTAATGTTGAAGGTAAAACGCATTGCTGCAATGCGTGCAATACCTGCCCGGTCACATTTTCTGAATCTGTTCCGCCCAAACTGATAAGCATGTTATTTAGTCTGGGAGAAAGTCTGCGCTTTAAGCTTTTGTCCCTTAACTGATAAAATTCGGGTCTTAACAAAGCATATTGTGACCCCGCCAGGATTTTGCACGATGCAGGCACTAAAGCGGCATAATCACTTTCCTGGCGTTGATAGGTCTGGTCCAGTAACACATCACACAGATGTTCCCTATCCGCAAGATCATCAATAACCATCAGTTTTTTGCATAGAGGCTTTAACAGCCTATGCCATTGAATATCGAGTGCATAATGGTCAACAATTAACCAGTCAGGACGAATTTTCTCAATAATTGGGCGGCAGGCTCTGGCATCTTCAGTCTGAATGTCTTTTAACGCACTATCCGAGGTAAAAGCATCCAAAGCAAAAACAGGGTATTTTTTGTCTTCAATCGTCTCAATCATATGCCCATCCAACTGACGGCATATAAAATGCACCGTATCTCCATTCTGGCGAAAAGCGTCGGCCAGTGTTAAACAGCGCATGATATGCCCAATCCCCATCTGAACCGAAGCATCTGCCCGAAAAACGATATTCATGACAGCTTTATTTTTCCAACAAGAACCAGGTCATGTCATCTTGTGGAAAAGCTTTATCACGCTGCCAGATAAAGCCATAATCAACCAGTTTCAAGGAAGGATACCGATCCATCATCTCGCCGGCAAAGTCTCTTTTGAACAGCCGTTTCTCATGCCCCCGATAATTCACCTCAACCGGTGTTTGGTTGTAATATTCGGCCAGCATAATCCAGCGTTGGGATGATTGATATAACACATCATACATTTGCGGCAGATAATCCGGGTTAATGTGAATCAGTACGCCTTTGACGAAGGCTAAATCGTATTGCTGCTGGACGTCAAAATCCAGAGCCGACTGATTAAACACCTGCTGACACCCACCCCACTCAGTCAAAACAGCATGAGCAGATTGATTAATTTCTACTGCAAACAAGTCTGTCTGGGGTTGCAAGGTTTTAATCGCACGCAGGTTTAAGCCTATATTGGCGCCAAATTCGATGACTGAATTTACCGGGCCGGTGTGATAAAAGATTTTTGAAAAAAAAGCCGCATTACTTGCGATTAAATAGTCATCAGCGTTACGTTGCACATATTCGTCACCAAAAGAGCCGCTCCAGAATTGCTCTTGTTCTGTTTTATAGGGCATTGTTTTGTTCCTGTAATTGCATGGCTTGATACATAAAACCGGCTCTGTCCCAATCTTCCGGCGTATCAATGTCTTGAACAAGATAGCGTGGAAGAATAACGGGAACGGATTTTTCGGAAAACAACACATGCTCTTGTAAAAAAGCCTCGGCTGTTCCCCAGTAAAACTGTCCGGCATCATGATAGAGTTCTTCCAGGTCCTGCGAGCGTTTAAACATATTTTCAGGCCAAACGGCATCAATACGACCATTAGGCAACATGCGAACCGCCCTTTGCACAGGGAAAGGAAAGGTTGTTACCGAAAACGCGTAAGAACAATCGTTTTCCGTCAATTTACGATAGCCTTGTTGCAAATATTCGGACTGTAGAAACGGTGTCGTGGCATAAATACAACAGACATATTCAACCTTGTCACCTTGAGCCAGAAAATATTCGATGGCATGCTTAATCACATCGTTAGTCATCGTGTAATCGTCAGCCAGTTCTTTCGGTCTTAAAAAAGGCGTTTCAGCCCCCCATTGATTGGCAACCGCCGCAATTTCTTCATCTTCTGTAGAGACAATGATCTTATCAAACAACTGTGTTGCCAAGGCTACCTCAATGGCATACGCTATCATCGGCTTGCCGCAAAACAGTTTGATATTCTTGCGAGGGATTCTTTTACTTCCGCCTCTGGCTGGAATGATGGCTATTCTCAATTCAGCACCTCATTTAAACGATCAACAACGAAATGAACCTGTTCCTCGGTGAGTGCGGGGAAAAGTGGAAGTGTCATGGCGTCCTGATAATAGGCTTCAACTTCCGGGAAATCGCCAGGCTGAAATCCCATTTTTTGAAAATAAGGCTGCAAATGCACCGGTATGTAATGCACATTCACGCCGATTTCGGCCTGGCGCAGCCATTCAAAAACCTGCCGCCTCGTTTTACTGAGTCGATTGGATTGCAATCGCACAACAAGTAAATGTAAGGATGAATAACAGGCTTCCGGTTGTTGCTGAAATATAACCGGGCTGTCTTTCAATAAGGACTGATAGTGCTGGAATACAGTGTGACGCCGCGCTACAAATTCAGCAAGTCGGGTTAATTGGCTTAATCCAAGCGCGGCTTGCATGTCGGTCAATCGGTAATTAAAACCCAAATCAATTTGTTGATAAAACCAGGGACCATCCGGCGAGGTTGTCATCTGTCCCGGATCTCGCGTAATGCCATGACTTCTAAGTCGCTGCATTTTCTCAGCCAAATGCGCTTGTTGCGTCACTGCCATGCCGCCTTCCGCTGTGGTAATCATTTTGACCGGATGATAACTAAATACCGTAATATCAGAATATCGACAGCATCCAATAAAATCCAGCTGATAGCGTCCACCTAGCGCATGACAAGCATCTTCAATCACATAAAATCCATACTGTTTTGCCAATCGCGCAATACCTTCCATATCACAAGATAAGCCTGCAAAATGGACAGGAATCACTATTTTTGGCAATCGTTCTTGTTTTTCAGCCTGTTGTAATTTTTTAGCGAGTGCCGCTGTGCTCATATTCCATGTTTGTGGGTCAATATCGACAAAATCGACATGAGCACCGCAATAAAGTCCACAGTTAGCCGAAGCCACAAAGGTATTGGGCGAGGTCCAGAGCCAGTCACCTTCTCCCAGGCCTAACGCAAGACAGGCAAGATGTAATGCAGATGTACCACTGTTAACCGCAACGGCATAATCTGTTCCAACATAATCGGCAACCGCCCGCTCAAATTGTGGAACAACAGGCCCTTGGGTTAGATAGGGAGAACGTAAGACATCAACAACGGCCTGTATATCCTGCTCTGAAATATTCTGACAACTGTATGGAATCATGGATTGACTTTAAAGACCATAACGCTTGAGTTCTTGTACAGTAAGAAAGTGTGGATTACTGCCTGATTCATACTCAAAACCCATTGGAACAGCCCCCCCCTTTTCACCTAATTGATTCTCATCGAAACAATTCCCCTTGGAGGTAAAGGTAATACTGGGCGAAATGACATAGTGATCATTAAACTCAAAAGTTAAATGCGAATCATCTCTGGCGCACATCACTTCATGTAATTTTTCACCGGGTCTGATACCGATTATTTCAACTGGCATGTCCGGCGCCATCGCCTGTACTAAATCCATAATCCTCATGGATGGGATTTTCGGTACAAAAATCTCTCCGCCTTGCATCCGCTGAAAGTTTTTAATCACAAATTCAACACCTTGCGGCAATGTAATCCAGAAACGGGTCATTTTTTCATCCGTCACCGGGAGTTTCTGTACACCTTGCTCCAATAATTTTTTAAAAAAAGGCACCACGGAACCACGAGAGCCAACGACATTGCCATAACGGACAACAGAAAAAATGGTGCTTTCATCCCCGGTAATATTATTTGCGGCAACAAACAATTTATCTGAACAAAGTTTTGTCGCACCGTATAAATT
>Ga0114934_10001460_pt1 | contig 15381 bp, 11 predicted proteins | sample 4SBtaG_2_FD_99695 | JGI IMG/M metagenome (GOLD analysis project Ga0114934, IMG submission 99695) | Deep subsurface microbial communities from Kolumbo volcano to uncover new lineages of life (NeLLi) - 4SBTROV10_white metaG | ecosystem: Environmental > Aquatic > Marine > Volcanic ... | reverse complement strand
TGTGTAGTTTTATAAGCTAATTCTTTAATATAATACCAACCAAGATTAATAATATTAATGTTATAATCTGTAAACCAATCCAAATGAAAAAATATAGTGTCATTTCCATATTATTGTTGTGGGTAAGTGTTAGTTTTTCACAGTCTTTCAGCGAAAAGAAACTTGAAAATTTTAAAGGTTATTTCAATTTCTTTTATGAAGAATCTCAAGATAAGATGTTTCTTGAAGTTAAGAATCTTAATCAAGAATTTTTGTATGTAAGTTCTTTATCAAGCGGAGTAGGTTCTAACGATATAGGGCTTGATAGAGGTCAATTAGGAGGAGAACGTGTTGTAAAATTTATTAAAGCAGGAAATAAATTATTGCTCGTACAACCTAATCAAGATTATAGAGCTATTACTAATAATGAGTTAGAACGGAAAAGTATAGAGCAAGCATTTGCCAAATCGGTACTTTTTGGGTTTAAAATTATAGAAACTAAAAATGATAGTTTTATAATAGAAATAACACCTTTTTTAATGCAGGATACACATGGCGTTTCTAACCGATTAAAACGTTCTAATGAAGGGATGTACAAATTAGACCTCAGTAAAAGTGCATTGAATATGGAGCGCACCAAAGCGTTTCCAAAAAATGTGGAGTTTGATGTAATCTTAACTTTTAAAGGGCAACCAACAGGGCGCAACTTACGAAGCGTAACACCAACTGCATCATTAGTAACAGTAACACAACATCATTCGTTTATAGAGCTTCCTGATAATAATTATAAACCTAGAGTTTTTGATGTACGAAGTGGTGCTATTCCGATGTCTTATATGGATTATGCAACACCTATTCAAGAACAAATACGTAAGCGATTTGTTATACGGCATCGTTTGGAAAAGAAAAACCCTAATGCAGCAATTAGTGAAGCCAAAGAACCTATTATTTATTATTTAGACAATGGTACTCCCGAACCAGTACGTTCTGCATTATTAAAAGGAGCCAGTTGGTGGAATCAAGCTTACGCAGCTATTGGGTTTAAAGATGCTTTTCAGGTAAAAATGCTGCCTGAGGATGCTGATCCTATGGACTGCAGATACAATGTTATTCAATGGGTGCATCGTTCTACTAGAGGCTGGAGTTATGGAGGTAGTGTTGTAGATCCAAGAACAGGAGAAATTATTAAAGGACATGTTAGTTTAGGGAGTTTACGCGTACGACAAGATTTTTTAATTGCACAAGCTTTAATGAATAAGCCTTTTGCTGAGCGTGACGATAATTATCAGCCTATGTTAGAAATGGCATTGGCAAGAATACGTCAATTAGGTGCACACGAAGTTGGACATACTTTAGGCTTCGCACATAATTTTACCGCAAGTACGCATAATAGAGCATCAGTAATGGATTATCCACATCCATTAATTACGGTAAAAGGTAACGATATAGATTTAAGTAATGCTTATGCTATAGGTATTGGCGATTGGGATAAGGTTTCTGTTGCTTATAGTTACTCCGAGTTTGATAAAAGCGCAGATGAAAGAATAGAACTCAATAAAATTCTAGACAAAGCGAAAAATGATGGATTACGTTTTATAACAGATAGTGATGCAAGATCACAAGGTGGCGCGCATCCTCTGGCGCATTTGTGGGATAATGGTAAAACAGCATCCGAAGGATTAGAGGCAATTTTAAAAGTGAGAGCGAAAGCCGTTTCAAATTTCTCAAAAGATAACATTCGCACTAACGAACCATACTCAGTTTTAGAAGATGTGTTTGTACCATTGTATTTCTTTCATCGTTATCAAACGGAAGCAGCAACAAAAGTGGTTGGTGGATTAGATTATAACTATGCGGTTAAAGGCGATGGTCAGTTTACCACTAAAGTCGTCGATGTTAATACACAACGCAAAACACTTAAAACAGTTTTAAAAACACTAGATGCAGAAGTGTTAGCAATTCCAAAAAATAAATTAGACTTATTTCCTCCAAGAGCTTTTGCTTATGGTAGAAGTAGAGAATCTTTTAAAGGAAAAACTGGTGTTGGTTTTGATGCCTTAAGTGTGGTATCTACAGCTAGTGATATGACATTAAGTTTGCTATTGCATCCACAACGTGCCAATCGTTTGGTACAGCAAAAGAGTCTTGATAATAATCAATTGAGTTTAGATGAAGTACTGCAAAATATTATAAATCAATCATTTAAAAAGAATCATAATAATGCTTACTTAAATGAAGTTCAACAAATGATAAATCAAAATGTGCTAAAATACATCATGAATTTAGCAGTAAATGATAATGCGTATTTTCAAGTGAATGCGATTGCAAACAAAATGATAAAATCAATTTATGAAGGTTTGGATAATTCTGCTTATTCCAATCAATACAAGCGTTTAATTAAACGTTTTAATGAAGAGCCAGAAGAATTTAAACTGGAAGCATCACCTAAAATTCCTGATGGTTCGCCAATAGGAAGCGATATGTGTAGTTATACCTCAAATTGATTTAAGTGTCAGGTTGAGCGCAGTCGAAACCTTAAGAAATAAAATTATTAACTAAAAAAGATTTCTCCCGATAGCCATTGGGATTAATGGGAAATAAATATGATAATAGATTTAAGAAGCGATACCGTTACCAAACCAACACAAGGAATGTTGGATGCCATGATGAGTGCACAAGTTGGTGACGATGTTTTTAAGGAAGACCCAACTGTTAATGCCTTGGAAAATAAGGTTGCCAAAATGTTTGGTAAAAGTAATGCTTTGTTTTTTCCTAGCGGAAGTATGGCAAATCAAACTGCTATAAAGCTGCATACAAATCCGAGTGAGCAGGTGATTTGCGATAAATATGCCCACATTTACAATTATGAAGCTGGAGGTGTTTCTGCTAATAGCGGAGCATCTTGTAAGCTTATTGATGGACAACGTGGTATGTTTACTGCAAATCAAGTTATAGAGGCTATTAATCCAGATGCGTTTTATTACAGCCAAACCAGTTTGGTAGCAGTTGAAAACACAACCAATAAAGGAGGAGGTTCTTGTTGGGATTTTAATGAGATTTTAAAAATTAGACAAGTCTGTGACGATAATAATTTAGGTTACCATTTAGATGGTGCACGTATTTGGAATGCTTTAGTGGCTAATAATGAAACGGCATTGCAATATGGTGAGGTGTTCGATACCATTTCGGTATGTTTAAGTAAAGGCTTAGGTTGTCCTATAGGGTCGGTTTTGGTGGGTGACGAAGAGATTATGAAAAACGCTATTCGTGTTCGGAAGCTGTTTGGAGGTAATTTAAGGCAAGTAGGATATCTTGCAGCAGCAGGGATTTATGCTTTAGATAATCATATCGATAGACTTACCAAAGATCACAAAAAAGCCAAAGAAATTGGCGACGTTTTAAGCCAATTATCAATAATAAAAACCGTTGAACCTATTGAAACCAATATCATTATTTTTGAATTAAATGACGATGTAGATGAAGCTGCTTTTGTACAAAATCTTGCAGATGAAAATATTAAAATTATTGGAATGGGAGGCGGAAAGCTACGCATTGTAACACACTTGGATTATACAGATGAGATGCATGAGAGAGTTTTAGAAATTTTTATAGAGTTGGAGTTATAATAGAATATAGCAACTATCTATTTGGCTTACGTTATCGAGTTTATAAAAATAGCATTAACTGATTTGACAATTTCTACGGCTTTAACCATAAAGAAAATTGGGTTGAATACTTTAGAGTAAGGAATTATAATGCAGCATTGATAGATTAGGATTTTTTAAAAGCAAAACAATTATGAAATTTAGAGAATTAACAAAACTATTATCAATAAAAGATTCACTAAAACTATCCCTCATGAGTAGTATAGGGTTATGTTTATTAATTTTTATAATAGGGTCTTTACTAATACTTTTAGGAGGGAATAGTCCTGTGACATTAGGAGGAGAAAAAGTAGGAGGTTTAAAAGGTTTTTTAGCCTTACTTGCATTTACTCCATTTTATGTTCTCTTTTTTACTTTAATCCAATTTTTTATTCTAGTAATTGGCTTATGGATTTCTAGACTATTTTTTAAATTAAAGAAACAAAGTTAATTGGATTATACAGATGCCATGCATGAAAGGCTTTTGGGTGTTTTTAGTTTGATGTAACAAACGTCATTGCGAACGTAGTGAAGCAATCTCATGATGTTTAGTAATATCATTAATAAGACTACCACGTCATTGCATTCCTCGCTGTGACGCTAACAGATTACTTGATTTCTTTTAACTTAGCACTGAACCACTTTTTTGTTTCTTATATCTTTCCTCTTTTTCCATTTCTCTAATTCTATTAAATAATAATCTTATTTTTGCGTACTCAATAAGATTCATATATGAGTAAATCTATAAACCCTCCCAAAGCTAAAATCGTCCCAAAGCAATTAAAAATACATGACGACATTCGCATAGACAATTATTACTGGCTCAACGATAGAGAAAATCCGGAAGTGATTAATTACTTAGAGCAAGAGAATACCTATTGTGATGCAAAGCTATCTCATACCAAAGATTTTCAAACCAACTTGTTTGAAGAAATGAAAGCACGTATTAAGGAAGATGATAGCTCAGTACCATATAAATACAATGGTTATTGGTATATTGTTAAGTTTGAAAAAGGAAAAGATTACCCTATTTACACACGGAAGAAAGCCACATTAGATGCCACGGAAGAAATTTTGTTCGATTGTAACGAGATGGCAAAAGGGCATACATATTTTAAATTAACTGGAATAAATATAAGTCCTGATAATACTTTAGTGTCCTACGGAATAGATACTGTGAGTCGCAGACAATACACGATTCATATTAAAAATTTGGTGACTGGTAAAATTTATAAAGAAGCTATAAAGAACACTATAGGAGGAGCCACTTGGTCAAACGATAATAAAACGCTCTTTTACACAGCTAAAAATAAACAGACTTTACGTTCAGATAAAATATATAAACACAAATTGGGTGATGAAGTTGTAAATGATACGCTTATTTTTACTGAAACCGACGATACCTTTGGTGTTACTGTTTCAAAAACAAAATCAAAGAAGTATATTGTTATTACAAGTTATAGCACGCTAACTACTGAATATCAAATTTTAAATGCTAATACTCCAAATGACGAGTTTAGAATATTTCAACCTAGAGTTAGAGGTTTAGAATACAGTATCAATCATTTTGAAAACGATTTTTATATCGTTACAAATGCAGATAAGGCGACCAATTTTAAGCTCATGAAGACCAATGAAAACTCGACAGAAATTGAACATTGGCAAGAAGTTATTGCACATAGAGAAGAAGTGATGTTAGAAGGGATAGATATCTTTAAAGCATTTTTGGTAATAAGCGAACGCCGCAATGGGTTAAACGAAATTAGAATTAAGCCTTGGGATAATTCAGAAGAGTACTATTTACCTTTTGATAATGAAACCTATACAGCTTATACCACAACCAATATAGATTTTGAGACGACTATCCTTAGGTATAGTTACAATTCGTTAACCACACCTGCTTCGGTTATAGATTTCGACATGTGTACTAAAACTAAAGAAGTAAAAAAAGAACAAGAAGTATTAGGAGGGAAGTTTAACAAAGAAAATTATGTATCTGAACGTGTTTGGGCAACTGCAGACGATGGCACAAAAGTTCCCATTTCTTTGGTACATCACATTGATACTAAAAAAAGTAAAGAAACACCTTTGCTATTATATGCATATGGTTCGTATGGTTCAACAATTGATCCTTATTTCTCAACCATAAGACTGAGTTTGTTGGATAGAGGTTTTATATATGCTATTGCACATGTACGTGGTGGCGAGTATTTGGGCAGACAATGGTATGATAATGGAAAATTGTTTCACAAGAAAAACACATTTACCGATTTTATAGCCTGTTCTAATTTCTTAATTGAAGAAGGCTATACTTCAGCAAAACACCATTACGCCATGGGAGGAAGTGCAGGAGGTTTGCTAATGGGAGTTATCGTTAATTGGGCTTCTCAGCTTTATAATGGTATTGTAGCACAAGTCCCTTTTGTAGATGTTATTTCTACGATGCTAGACGATAGTATTCCGTTAACAACAGGGGAATATGATGAATGGGGAAATCCAAATGATGAGTTGTATTATGATTATATAAAATCGTATTCACCTTATGACAACGTAAATTCTATAAATTATCCAAACCTTTTAATAACAGCAGGATTACATGATTCTCAAGTACAATATTGGGAACCAGCAAAGTGGATAGCCAAATTAAGAGTTTTAAAAAAAGATAATCATTTACTTTTACTTAAAACCAACATGGAAGCTGGTCATGGAGGAGCTTCTGGACGTTTTGAAGCCCTAAAAGAGGATGCATTAGAATATGCTTTTTTGTTAGATTTGGAAGGTAAAACTGTATAATTTCCAAAAATTATTATATTTTTGCCAAGTTAAAAGTTACATTTATTATATGTAACTCATAATATTATTTTATGAAACACAGTAAAAAAGTATTTGATAATGTGTTAGACCTTATTGGAAAAACACCGCTTATTAGACTTCAAAAATTAACCTCAGATTTTGAAGGTGAATATTTAGCAAAAGTAGAAGCTTTTAATCCTGGACACTCCACAAAAGATAGAATAGCACTTTACATTATTGAAGAAGCCGAGAAAAGAGGAATCCTTTCTCCGGGAGATACTATTATTGAAACTACATCTGGTAATACTGGATTTAGTATTGCAATGGTGAGTATTATTAAAGGATACGAATGCATTTTAGCCGTATCTTCTAAATCGTCGGCTGATAAGATAGACATGCTTAAAACCATGGGGGCCAAGGTATATGTATGTCCTGCCCATGTGAGTGCAGACGACCCAAGATCGTACTACCAAGTTGCTAAACGATTGCATGAAGAAATAAAAGGTTCAGTGTATATCAATCAGTATTTTAATGAGTTAAATATTGAAGCACATTATAAAACTACTGGTCCTGAAATTTGGGAACAAACCGATGGAGAAATTACATATTTAGTAGCATGTAGCGGAACTGGTGGAACTATTTCTGGAACAGCAAAATATTTGAAAGAACAAAACCCAGATATTAAAATTATTGGAGTAGATGCCTATGGTTCAGTATTGCAAAAATATCACGAAACACGAGAGTTTGATGCCAATGAAATTTATCCGTATAGAATTGAAGGTTTAGGTAAAAATTTAATACCCACAGCCACCGATTTTGATGTAATAGATAAGTTTATCAAAGTATCTGACGAAGAAAGTGCACATACTGCAAGAGAAATAGTAAGAACAGAAGGCTTATTTGTTGGTTACACAAGTGGTGCAGCATTTCAAGCCATTAAACAATTGCATGAAGAAGGCGAATTTAAAAAAGGAGATAAAATTGTAGTTATATTTCCGGACCATGGGTCACGTTATATGAGTAAAGTATATAGCGATAAATGGATGGAAGAACAAGGCTTTTTTGATAGTAAGAATGAAGCTACAATAAAAAAAATACAGTATATAGATTAAGATTATATATTAATAATATTTACCTGTAATATTGATTATTATTGATGTTAGAGGTTTTTTTATGGTTAGGAACTTGTAAATAAGTGCAAATAAAATTATTGTGTTGTGAAAATTTAATTGATTAAATTTGCAACAACTAAACTAATGACGTATTACAGATGAAGGATTTATTTGAAAAGATATACAGAGATAAAGGACCATTAGGAAAATGGGCTTCTCACGCAGAAGGTTATTTTGTTTTTCCAAAGTTAGAAGGTGAAATTTCCAATCGGATGAAGTTTCAAGGAAAAGATGTAATTACTTGGAGTATTAATGATTACTTAGGATTAGCAAATCATCCAGAAGTTCGTAAAGTTGATGCTGAAGCTGGAATTAAATATGGTTCAGCATATCCTATGGGTGCTCGTATGATGTCTGGTCACACATCTTTACACGAACAGTTACAAGACGAACTGTCAGAATTTGTAAATAAAGAATCAGCATACTTGCTAAATTTTGGTTACCAAGGAATGCTTTCTACTATTGATGCATTGGTTACAAAACATGATGTTATTGTGTATGATGTTGATGCACATGCTTGTATTATCGATGGTGTGCGTTTACATATGGGTAAACGATTTACTTATAAACATAATGATGTTGAGAGTTTAGAGAAAAACTTGGAGAGGGCCACTAAAATGGCTGAACACACAGGAGGAGGCGTTTTGGTTATAACTGAGGGTGTTTTTGGCATGCGAGGCGAACAAGGTAGGTTGAAAGAGATTGTTGCTCTTAAAAAAGATTATAACTTTAGATTACTTGTTGATGATGCACATGGTTTTGGTACTTTAGGAAAAACAGGTGCTGGAGCTGGAGAAGAACAAGGCGTACAAAAAGATATTGATGTTTACTTTGCCACTTTTGCAAAGTCTATGGCAGGAACAGGAGCTTTTATTGCAGCCGATAAAGAAGTTATAGATTATCTAAAATACAATTTACGTTCTCAAATGTTTGCTAAATCATTGCAAATGCAATTGGTGGTTGGCGCATTAAAACGTCTGGATATGTTACGTACAAAATCAGAATTAAAAGAAAATCTTTGGAAAATTGTAGAAGCGTTGCAATCTGGTTTAAAAGAACGTGGATTTGATATTGGTAACACACAAAGTTGTGTAACACCTGTATATTTACAAGGAAGTGTTCCAGAGGCCATGGCATTAGTAAGAGACTTAAGAGAGAAGCATGGTATATTCTGTTCTATTGTTGTATATCCTGTTGTTCCTAAAGGAGTTATATTATTACGAATGATTCCTACAGCTACACATACTTTAAAAGATGTAGAAGAAACACTAATCGCTTTTTCTGCAATTAGAGAACGTTTAGAAAACGGCACTTATAAACGGTTATCGGCTGCAGTTGTTGCCGAATTAGGAGAATAAATTTATACCCTATAACATATTAAATAAAAAAGCCACTCAAATGAGTGGCTTTTTTATTGTATTTCTTTTTTAAAAGTACAGCGTCTTTTGTGGGTAACAGGTTTAAAATTTTTCCATAGCTGATGTATGGCAGTGTTATCATCTAACTCTGGACCTCTAATACACATTGTAATACCTTTTTCGGTAAATGTTTTATGAAATTCATGAAAAATAATTGCAGTAACACCCTTGTTCTGATATTCTGGCAAAACCCCAATTAAATAAAAGGTTATAGTTTTACTATTTTTTTTAGCATGAAGTAAATGCTTAATTCCAAAAGGAAAAAGCCTGCCATTCATTTTTTGCAATGCTTTAGCATACGATGGTGTTACAATACCAAAACCAACTAATTTATCATCTTTATCTAAAACAAACTTTATATATTCTGGATTGAGAAAACTTATAAATTTTTTCTTGAAATACTCACGTTGTTCATCATTAATTTCAACAAAAGAAGAGAGTACAGCATGCGAACTAGAAAAAACATCAAACATTTCATCTGTGTATGGTAAGATGTCTTTGTTTTTTGTGAAATTTAAAGCTTTTAATTGATATCTCTTTTTAATAAGAGCTTGCACTCTTGAGAAAAACTCAGGTTTAATATCCTCAAATTTCATTTTATTTTCAGAATATGTTTTCCCTACTTCAAAACCAAGCACTTTAAAATGCTCTGCATAATACGGATGGTTATGCCATGTAATCATGCTTCCTATTTGATCAAACCCATCAGTAAGCACACCAACTTTATCTAAGTTCGAAAACCCAAGCGGTCCTTCCATATGGTCCAAGCCATTAGCTTTTCCTATTTCGTAAACTTTATCAAGTAAGGCTTTAGTGACTGGGATATCGTCAATAACATCAAACCACCCAAAGCGCATTTTTTTTACTCCTTGACCGTCTACTTCTAATCTATTTATAATTGCAGCTATGCGCCCAACGATTTTATTGTTCTTGAAGGCTAAAAAAAGCTGAGCTTCGGCATCTTTAAAAACAGGGTTTATTTTTTTATCGAAAGTTTTTATTTCCTCACTAATAATAGGAGGCACCCAGTATTTAGATTTTTTATATAGCGCAAAAGGAAACTTAACAAATGTTTTAGTATCCTTTTTAGAAAGTACTTCTTTAATTTCAACCCTATTCATTCACCTTGTCTTTATGAAAATCTAAACGATATGAAGCTCCAAAATTAACACTAAAAACGGAAGGTGTATCTTTTGTATTAAATGTTAGTGCAGTATCAAATTGTAAATCTTTGCTCAATAAATAAGCACTTCCAAATCGAAATAAATTATCAGCATAAAAATCACTTTTTATTCCCTGTGCTTCTCCAAAAATAACCCATTTTGGATTAAATGAATGTGTTAATGTGAGTATATATTGAAAATCGGATTGATCACTACCAATTCTATCCTTTATAAAATTCATTACAAAAACCCATCCACCTGCAAAATTGTTTTGTGTGGCTATCATAACTCTTGGGCTAATCCCTTTCACTCCAGGCGCAGTATATGGATTGTTCTCTGTGTCAAAATTTATACCAGCAGCTACTGCAACAGCTGGAATTAATGATTTCCATTTAAAACTATGATTGGCTTTCCAACTGTATAAATTGGGTTTATCTTCTCCTGCATTTTTATTCGGATCGTAAACCAAGTATTTTGCACCAATAGAAACAGTTTTAAAATTACTTCTGTTTTGTTCAAAGTTAGTAGAAGAAAATAATGTTTTAGTATCATTTTGGTAGGTGCCTTCAATGTTAAGTTCTAGCGCTTCAAAAAGTAAACCATATCGCGCTGCAAAGTCAACACCAAAGCCAGAAACTTCATATGGTGTTGCTGGAGCACGTTTTTCATTTATAAAATAAGGACCAATTTCAAATTGTACCACATTTGTTCCAACTGAAAAAGCACTGCTTGAAACACCAGGTCTATTAGAGTTAATAACTTCGGTATATTGGCTAAATACATTTATTGAAAAGAAGAGTGAAATTAGAAGTAATAAATAGGGTTTATTAAATTTCATTAGAGTTTTGTTAGTTATCAAATATATAGATTTTATATTTTTTTTATGACCTATAAACGGAATTTAAATTGGAAGAATTGTATTTTTGAACAAATATTTTATTTATGATGCAGTATGCCTCACTTACTGGTTTTGTAAGAACAATTTTAATAATACTATTAGTTTGGTATGGTGTAAAAATACTATCTCGAGTATTTGCACCTATATTAATGCGCTATGTAGCTAAAAAAGCGCAACAAAAGTTTGGGCAACAGTTTAAGCAATATCAAAAACCACCGCCTACAACAAAAGATGAAGGTGAGATTTCTATTGATAAGATGCCTAATGAAAATAAAACTTCAAAGAAAGATGTTGGTGAATATGTAGATTACGAAGAAATTGATTAATTTTCTAAAAATATATTCTATAACAATCCATGCAATTTTCTTTTAAAAAAATCCTTCCACATGCTTTAATTATAATTGGCTTTGTGGCTGCTTCTCTATTATATTTTAATCCCGTACTTAAAGGGAAACAAATTTTCCAGAGCGATATTATACAATACACTGGAATGGCGAAGCAGCAAAACGATTTTAGAGCTAAAACAGGAACAGAAACTTATTGGACCAATAGTGCTTTTGGTGGTATGCCAACCTATTTATTGGGTGCAAAATATCCTCATAACTATATTAAAAAACTAGATTTATCCTTTCGGTTTTTACCGCGACCTGCCGATTATTTATTCTTGTATTTTATTGGGTTTTATATATTACTCTTGGTATTAAAGGTAGATTATAAATTGGCAGCACTTGGCGCCTTGGCTTTTGGTTTTTCAACATATTTGATCATTATACTTGGCGTTGGCCATAATAGTAAAGCACACGCCATTGCCTATATGCCATTGGTTTTAAGCGGTATTTTACTCACGTTTAAACGAAAATATATCTCTGGTTTTTTACTCACTGCTGTAGCTATGGCTCTTGAGATTGTTGCCAACCATTTTCAAATGACCTATTATTTGATGTTATTGGTAATTGTATTGGGAATAACCTATTTGATTGATGCGTATAAGAAAAAAGAATTGCCTCATTTTTTTAAATCAATAGTCGTGTTATTAGCCGCAGTTGTTTTGTCTATTGGTTTGAATGCTACAAATATTTTAGCGACAAAAGAATACGTAAAAGAAAGTACACGAGGTAAAAGTGAGCTCACCATAAATCCTGATGGTTCTCCAAAAGCAGTAACTTCTGGATTAGATAAAGATTACATCACCGAATATAGCTATGGTATTTTAGAGAGTTTCAATTTGTTTATCCCACGATTTATGGGAGGTGGTAGTTATGAAAACATTGGTAAAGACTCTAAGACCTATGATGCGTTTATTGGCTTGGGAGCTACGCCTATACAAGCTATAAACGAAACCAAACATGCACCAACATATTGGGGAAAGCAACCTATTGTAGAAGCACCAGCTTATGTTGGCGCAGTCATCTTGTTTTTATTTGTACTAGGGTTGTATTTAGTAAAAGGGCGTTTAAAATGGTGGCTTGTAGGGGGAACAATAATGGTACTTTTGCTTTCCTATGGAAAAAACGTAGGCTTTCTAACCGACTTTTTTATAGATTATTTCCCATTATACAACAAGTTTAGAGCTGTAAGTTCTATACAAGTAATTTTAGAACTCTGTATTCCAATTTTAGGCATATTAGGTTTAATGAAACTATTTAATGATTCTGAAACAGAAGAAAATAAGCTAAACGCTTTAAAATACACGACTCTAATTACAGCAGGATTATCCCTTATTTTTTTATTGTTTAAAGGAAGTTTATTCGATTTTGTTGGTATTAGAGATGGGCAATACATTCAAGCTTACGGACAAAATTTTATTGATGCCATTAAAGACGATAGAAAAACAATCTTTACTGCTGATACTATCCGAACACTTGTTTTGGTGTTACTTTCGGCGGGTTTGATTTGGATGTTCTTAAAGAAGAAACTCACACAGAACTTAGTTATTGTAGCGTTTGCAGTACTCATTGTATTTGATTTGGTGGCTGTAGACAGACGTTACGTTAATAATGACGATTTTGTATCTGCTATTCAAGTTCAAAAACCATATCAGGCTACTGCTGCCGATTTGGAGATTTTAAAAGATAAATCATACTATCGTGTTTTTGATTTAACCACAGCGAATACAAAACCATCGTATTTTCATAACTCATTAAATGGTTATCACGCTGCCAAAATGAAGCGTTACAATGAGTTGTTTGATTTTTATATTTCTAAAAATCATATGGGAGTGCTCAATATGTTAAACACAAAATATATTATTGCTCAAGGAGATGATGGGCAAACAAAAGTATTTAATAATCCAGAAGCTAATGGCAATACGTGGTTTATTAAACATTTAAAAGTAGTTGAAAATGCTAATGCCGAGATTAAAGCCTTAGATACTTTAGACACTAAGCGTGTGGCTGTAATAGAAAGTGATTGGATATATGATGAAAAATTTGGTAAAAGTTTTAAATTAGATTCTCTTGCGACTATTCAATTAATTGATTATAAACCAAACTATTTAAAATACAGGTCTAAAAATTCAAATGATGGGTTTGCTATATTTTCCGAAAATTATTATGGCAATGGTTGGCAAGTTTATATTGATGGTATAAAAGCAGCACATGTAAGAGTAAACTATGTGTTACGAGGAATGGAAATACCTGCTGGACAGCACACAATAGAATTTAAGTTTGAGCCACAAGTTATAAAAACGGGGAGTGGTATTGCATTAGGTAGCACTATAGTTTTAGTTTTATTAATTATAGGAGGCTTGTTTTATGAGTTTAAAAAGAAATGAAAAAAGTACTCATCATAACATATTATTGGCCACCAGCAGGAGGTCCTGGAGTACAGCGTTGGTTAAAATTTGTTAAGTATCTTAAAGAATTTAATATAGAGCCTATTGTTTATACTCCTGAAAATCCAAGCTATCCAATAATAGATGAGAGTTTAATAGGTGAGATTTCAAAAAATATTACTATTTTAAAACAACCAATTAAAGAGCCTTATAAAGTAGCTGCAACTTTCTCAAACAAACAATCAAGGACTATAAGTAAGGGTATTATTTCAGAGAAGAAAAAACAAAGTATCATTGAGAAAATATTGCTTTTTATTCGTGGTAATTTCTATATTCCTGATGCACGTAAAAATTGGATAAAACCCTCAGTAAGTTTTCTTTCAAGTTATATTAAAGAGCATAATGTTAATACTATTATTACAACAGGACCACCTCATAGTATGCACCTTATAGGTTTAAATTTAAAGCAAAACTTTAATTTAAAATGGATAGCCGATTTTAGAGATCCTTGGACAATTATTGGCTATCATAAAAAGCTAAAGCTTTTAAGATTCGCCCGATTGAAACATAAAAAATTAGAATCTGAAGTGCTGAACAATGCAGATCAAATTGTTGTAACAAGCCCGACAACAAAGCGAGAGTTTGAAGGCTTAACAAAAAAGCCTATTACAGTAATCACTAATGGTTATGATACAAATACAGTAGAAGAGACTATTTTAGATACTAAGTTTTCTTTTGCACATATTGGGTCGTTGTTGTCTGAAAGAAACCCAGAGGTTTTATGGCAAGTATTACGAGATATTGTTAGAGATGATAAGGTATTTCAATCACAGTTTCAGTTAAACTTGATTGGTGCTGTTAGTAAGGAAGTTTTAGGGAGTTTGGACGCTCATAACCTTTCTCAATTTGTAAACTTGGTAGGTTATGTATCACATGATGAGGCTATACGTTATCAAAAACAATCACAAGTATTGTTATTAATAGAAATAAACTCTGAAGATACCAAATGTATTATTCCAGGAAAACTATTTGAGTATATGGTTTCTAGTAGACCAATTTTAGCCTTGGGGCCCAAAGATTCTGATGTAGAACAGATATTACAATCAACCAATACAGGAGATTATTTTAAGTATTCAGAATATGATTATTTAAAACACAAAATATTAGAACATTTCGATACGTTTAGACATGGTAACCTACAAAGCAATGGTATTGGTTTACAACAATATAGCCGAAAGGAGCTAACTAAAAAACTTTCAGATTTAATAGCATAATTAATCTATGGGAATAGTTCAAAATCAGTCATTTAAAAACACCATCATAACTTACTTGGGGTTTGGTATAGGTGCAGTTAATGTGCTATTTTTGTTTACAAAATTCCTTCCCAACGATTATCATGGATTAGTTGCATTTGTGTTATCTACGGCAAATATTATGATGCCACTTTTTGCATTGGGAGTGCATAATACTATCATTAAATTTTATTCTACATTTAAAACACGCAACAGCATCAATAGTTTTTTAACATTGATGTTAATATT
>Ga0114934_10001459_pt1 | contig 15383 bp, 16 predicted proteins | sample 4SBtaG_2_FD_99695 | JGI IMG/M metagenome (GOLD analysis project Ga0114934, IMG submission 99695) | Deep subsurface microbial communities from Kolumbo volcano to uncover new lineages of life (NeLLi) - 4SBTROV10_white metaG | ecosystem: Environmental > Aquatic > Marine > Volcanic ... | reverse complement strand
GTTATATCTGCGAGAAAGCTTGAATCACCTTCATAAGGTGTATAGTTCTTTTGAATAAAATTTCTAACGTCAATTCTTTCTTGCCAATTTCCTGCAATAAATCCATTCCATTGTTTGAACATATATATCAACTCCTTATATTGATTAAGAATTTTATCGAATTTTGTTATTTATAAGTAAATTATATTATTTTTAATGTAGAAAATATGTGATTTAGGTCACATAAAATAATATTTTTACAATTGTAATAATAATGATATAATACATTTGAATGATTTAAAATTAGAGAATAGTGGAGATTTATAATTTGAGAATTAGAATCTATTTAAGAATAAAATTTTAGGTGTTAATATTCATAAGAGTAGCAATATGCTATGGCAAGATGTAATGGGAATTATTATAAAGAAAGTGAGGTGGAGAAATTGTCTTATAATACTAAAGAAATATTAAAAAAATATTATGGATATAAGGACTTTAGAAAAGGTCAATATAAAATAATATCAAGCATTTTAAATAAAAATGATACTTTTGGTATAATGCCAACAGGTGGTGGAAAATCATTATGTTACCAGATTCCAGCACTGATATTTGAAGGTATGACGATTGTTATTTCACCTTTGATTTCTCTTATGAAAGATCAGGTTGATTCGTTAAACAATATTGGTATTAAAGCTTCATTTATAAACAGTTCATTGAGTGCATTGGAAGTAGAAAAAAGAATTACAGATGCTTTATATGAAAGATATAAGCTTTTATATATTGCTCCTGAGAGATTGGAGTCGAGAGAATTTTGTGAAACGTTGAGAATGATTAATATTTCTTTAATAGCGGTTGATGAAGCACACTGTGTATCTCAATGGGGACATGACTTTAGACCTAGTTATAGAAATATATCTGTTTTTATTGAATCTCTTTCAGAAAGGCCAACTGTAGCAGCTTTTACTGCAACGGCAACTGAGGATGTAAAGAAAGATATAGTCCATTTATTAAAATTGAATAATCCTAATACATATTTTACTGGATTTGATAGAGAAAATTTGTATTTTTCAGTTGTTAAGGGGGTTAACAAAAAAGATTTTTTATTAAATTATTTAGAAAACAATATAGAAAAAGTTGGTATTATATATACTGCTACAAGAAAAGAAGTAGATAATACTTATGAATTTTTGAAAAGAAAAGGATTTAATATAGGTAAATATCATGCAGGACTTTCTGAAAAAGAAAGAATAGAAAATCAGGAAGCTTTTATTTATGATGACATAAATATTATGATTGCTACAAATGCGTTTGGCATGGGAATCGATAAATCAAATGTTAGATTTGTTATACATTATAACATGCCTAAAAACATGGAAAGCTATTATCAGGAGGCTGGGCGTGCTGGTAGAGATGGAGAAAAGAGCGAATGTGTATTGTTGTTTTCTCCTCAAGATATTTTACTTCAAAAATATTTAATAGAGCAGACATTGTTTGAATATGATAGAAAGATTAATGAATATAAGAAGCTTCAGAATATGATAGATTATTGTCATACTCAAAAATGTTTAAGAAAATATATATTAGAATATTTTGGACAAAAAGAAATCGACGAAAATTGTAGTAATTGCAGTAATTGCTGCGAGGAGATTGAATTTTCAGACATTACGATAGAGGCTCAGAAAATTTTTTCATGTATTCTGCGTGTAAAGCAATGTTATGGAACTACTATGATTGCGGATATTCTTAGGGGTTCTAAAAATAAAAAATTATTAGACTTACATTTCAATGAATTATCAACTTACGGTATTATTAAAAATTATACTATTAAAGAAATAAAGGATATAATTAATATGTTAATAGCAGATGGTTTTTTATATATTACAGAGGGGAAATATCCTGTGATAAGGTTGCAAGAAAAAGCAATAAAAGCACTAAAGAATAGAGAAAAGATTATGATGAGAATACATAAGAAGAAGGTAGCCACAAAAAGTAACAATTCATTATTTGATAGCTTAAGGAAGTTAAGAAAGGTAATTTCAGAAAGAAAAAAAGTTCCACCGTATATAATTTTTTCTGACAGTACACTTAGAGAAATGAGTAAGTACTACCCTACAGATAAAAAATCTATGTTAGATATTAAAGGAATGGGAGAAGTTAAATTTAAAAAATACGGGTATGAATTTACTGAGGTTATAAAAAGGTATGTATCTGAAAATGATATTGAATTACCACATACTGATAAAAATATGAACAATGATATAACAAAGAATAAAGAATGGATTAAATTATAAAAACGGATTTATCGATTTTATAATACTCCCACTTCTATAAGTGGGAGTATTAATATTTTACTTTACCAAAACGAGGTTACTTCCTCATAAAGAAATTAAATTTGTCTTTAGTTTTAGTAGCAAAGTCTATATTTCTTATATGAATAGTTTTTTTGTATTCACTAACTTGTCCATCACAAACATAGGCATAATCAGTTTTACCATCTTCAACCCAGCCCATAAAAACATATGCATGACTAGGAACACCTTTCATACCAATGAGATCTGTTGTGAAGCATATATCTCCTTTTTGTAATTTATGATAATCGTAATATGCTTTCCAACTTTTCGATTTTAGATAGCTAACTAACTGAGAAGTATTGCAAATGTTTTTTGGAACATCAAGCCCACTATTTCTCATTAATTCTGATAAAAATAGTATTGTCATTCCAGTGTTCTTTCCCTGATTTAAATCTATTGCATTTTTTAAGGAAACGCTTCTATTGGTATCATTTAGCAAATACTTATATAGCTTTTCATTAAAAGGTGTAGAAACTAAATTGTTTTGTTTAGTATCATTATCGTGGTTATCTGATTTTGAATTTGATTTAGTATTAGTATTATTGCTAATAGCTTGTTTATCTGAAGTATCCTCGTCAGATGAATTTTTATCATCTGAAATAATATTGCTAGCTATAGTAGTGTTATCAGCATATTGAGTTGTATTAGATCTAATAAAGAATATTTTTGTTGATAAGCCACCTATAATTAAAACTAATGAAGCGAGAATTATTGTAGCAATAATATTTGTTCTTCTTTCATTTTTATCTTCCATTTCTTGCATTTCTTTTATGTATTTATGAATTTCATTTGAGTCCTCAAAATTCTTTTTTGATTTTAATTTTCTATTTAAATATTCTATATTATTGAAATTCCTTTTATCTTGATTGTATAATTTTTTTAAGCTTTCATTTTTTTTATTAATATTATTTCTCATTATGACACTCCTTTATAGTTCTTATAATTAAAGTCTAAATCAAATCGATATTAATTTCAATATGTTTTTATCGATTCTATAAGACTCCCACTTCTATAAGTGGGAGATTCAAGCTCTTTGCTTTAGGTGGAGTAGAGTCTACAGCTGAAGTCCCGATGTTTTGCTCTAGCAAAACGAGTTCACTATAATATATTTATTTAAAGTAATATTGCAATAAATAAATAAATAATATTATATACTAATAGACAAATTATTAGAATATTATTCAAGAAAAAATATGATAATTATACAAATATTAAGCAGGAAATTATGTGTTAATGTAGAATTATAATAATGAGAAATTTCTAAAAATTATAATTATATTGAATTTTCAAAATTAAACCATGATGATTAAATAAATGCACTAAATTATTATAGAAGGAAATCAAATATAACTATTCTGTTCACTTTGAAGAAAACAGTTAAAGGAATTAGAGTTGATTATACTGTTAAATTTAACTATATATATTTATTATCGAAAATGAAAGGAGGTGAAACTGAAAAATATTTTCATTATAAGAACTTAGAATTATTTTAAAGGGGGATTATTATGGCTGAAAAAAGAAATGCAGGTCAGGAATATGTTCCATATATTCCGGCAAACAAAATCATGCCTGAATTTACGGTAACATCAATTATTTTAGGTATTTTAATGGCAATTATTTTCGGTGCAGCTAATGCTTATTTAGGACTAAAAGTTGGTATGACTATTAGTGCTTCTATACCAGCAGCGGTTATTTCAATGGGTATTATTAGAGGTATTATGAGAAAAGATTCAATACTTGAAAATAATATAGTTCAAACTATTGGTTCTGCAGGTGAATCATTAGCAGCAGGTGCAATTTTCACACTACCAGCTCTGTTTATATGGGCTGAACAGGGATTGTTACAGGTTGATTTGGTTCGTATTATAGTTATATCTCTTTGTGGTGGTATTCTAGGCGTTCTTTTCATGGTACCGTTGAGAAAAGCTTTAATAGTTAATGAACATGGTGTTCTTCCTTATCCAGAAGGTACTGCTTGTGCAGAAGTACTTTTAGCTGGAGAAAAAGGTGGTTCAAGTGCAGCTACAGTTTTCATAGGAATGGGAATAGGTGGCGTTTACAAATTTATTGCTGATGGATTAAAATTATTCCCATCTGAGATAGAATGGTCAATAAAAGGTTATAAAGGAGCAGCAATAGGTGCAGATGTTTTGCCTGCATTGCTTGGTGTTGGATTTATCATAGGGCCAAGAATTTCAGCATACATGCTTAGTGGTGCTGTTGTTGGTTGGCTTGCAATCATTCCTTTAATCGCTAAAATAGGAACTATTGGTAATATAGTTATGTATCCAGCGTCTGATCCAATAAGTAAATTAGGATATTGGGGAATTTGGAATTATTACATTAGATACGTTGGTGCTGGCGCAGTTGCATTTGGTGGTATTATTAGTTTGATTAAATCTCTACCATTAATTGTAAGAACTTTTAAAGATGCAATGGGAGATTACAAAAAAGGCGTTGGTGGCGATGCTACAGTAAGAACAGATAGAGATATGCCAATGAAATTAGTTCTTTTCGGTGTTATTGCAATTATCATACTTATGATGATTTTACCTTGGGTTCCAGTTGGAATAGGTGGAGCTATCTTAATAGCTATATTTGGTTTCTTTTTTGCAACTGTATCTTCAAGATTGGTTGGTTTAGTAGGAAGTTCATCAAACCCAGTTTCGGGTATGACTATAGCTACTTTACTTATTACAGCAATACTATTTAAAGCAACTGGACATTCTGGTGTAGAAGGTATGGTTGGTGTACTTACAGTTGGTGCAATAATTTGTATAGTTGCTGCAATCGCTGGTGATACATCACAGGACTTAAAAACAGGATTTTTAGTTGGTGCTACACCTGCTAAACAGCAGTATGGTGAACTTATAGGGGTAGTGGTTTCAGCATTAGTTATTGGTTTTACATTAATATTGTTAAATAAAGCGTGGGGATTCGGTTCAAAGGAATTAGCTGCTCCTCAAGCTACACTTATGAGACTTGTTATTGAAGGTGTTATGCAGGGTAACTTACCTTGGGCGCTTGTATTTACAGGTGTTGGAATTGGTGTTGCAGTTGAGTTATTAGGTATTCCTGTATTGCCATTTGCAGTTGGATTGTATTTACCAATTCATTTAAGTACACCTATTATGGTTGGTGGTGCTTTAAGAGGAATACTTGATACAAGCAAAAAATATAAAGAAGATGAAAGAAAAGAAAAGGTTGAAGGTGGAATACTTTACTCATCAGGTCTTATTGCTGGTGAAGGTTTGATGGGAATAATTTTAGCAATATTTGCTATTTTCCAAGTAAATCTTGGCATTGGAAAAGATGTATTAGGCCAAACTGGAGCTGTAATATTCTTTGTACTTCTTGTATTAACATTGATGAAGTTCTCATTTTGGAGAAAAAAAGAAAAAAAAGCTTAAAATATCAATAAAAGGGAATAATTGTTATTCCCTTTTATTGATATTTTAGATATTTAAAACTAACAAGTCAATTATACTTCACTTGAAACAAAATTTAAAACTCTAAATTAGGAGGGAAAATTTTTATGTTCATAAATAAAAAAAATGACAAGAACTTTCTTGAATTTGTTCCAGTTAAATCAGAAAAAATAGAATGGCAATTGAATGATAAAGGATTAGTCCAGTTGATAGTTTGGAGAAATAGTTTATTTGATAAAATTGTAAGGAAGTTATTCAATACTCCTGAAAAATCGGTTATTGACTTAGATGAACAAGGAAGCAATGTATGGGAGAATATCGATGGAGAAAAAAATATTTATGAATTATCACAACTTCAGAAAGAAAAGTTTGGTACAAAGGCAGAACCGGTCTATAATAGGATTGTAACCTATATTAATATGTTAAATAACAATTCCTTTATTACTTTAAAGAAGAAATAGGGTGATTTTTATGAAAATATTAAAAACTATAATTGAAATATTATGTTTTACATTGGTTATAATGTTTCTTTATGCATGGGGCTATGTAAAACAGCAGAGGCAATCAGAAGAATTGTTAAGAGAAATAAGCAAAAAGGCTGAGAAAAAAATTATGAAGGCATTGAAGAAAAATGGAGGCATGACAAGAAAAGAATTAGAAGGTGAACTTGTAAATTTAAAGGCTTCTTTATTTTTTAGCAAGAACAAAGCAATTATAAAAGAACCAAAAATGATTTCAAGACAAGTATTATCTAAAATGCTCGAAGAGGGTAAAATAAATATTGATAATAGTAAAGTGCCTAAGAGATATGTTCTCAAGTAAATTAGTGAAGTTGAAAATAATATTTTGTGTTTACATAGTATGAGCACGCATATAAGTAGGGTTGTAGAGAGTTCAACTAATCTTGGAGTAGTAACTTCTGATAGTGAAGAAGTTATATTCAATAATGCATTAAGAAGTTCTGTTAGAAGTTTGATATATTCACTTCAAGATAGATTTAGTGCTCTAGTTGATATTTTGAATGTTGAAGTTGAATTTAATTCTAATTATACAGAATTATGATTAAGAATATTGATTGATTCTATAAGACTCCCACTTCTATAAGTGAGAGATTCAAGCTTTTACTTCAGGTGGAGTAGATTCTCCACCTGAAGTACTGATGTTTTACTTTAGCAAAATGAATTCACTAGTAAAAAAAATTTGAATTACAAAATGTGATTGATGCTGGTGCAAGATTAGTTATATTAATTTAAAGTAAAGAAAATTTTGCATTTTTAGATTTGACAATTATAATAATATACATAGATAAAAAATAAGGAGTGATAGATTTGAAGGCTTCAGAAATGTTAGATTACAAAAATTGGATTGTTGTTGGAAGTGTTACAAACAAAATGAAGTATGCGTACAAGATATTATTTTCACTTAAAAATGCAGGATATACAGTTAAAGGTGTTAATCCAAGAGCAAAAGAGGATGAAGTATGCAAAAGCCTTAGTGAAGTAGATTATAAAATTGATGTACTTGATTTATGTATTAATCCAAAAGTAGGAATTGAAATTGTTAAAGAAGCAAAAGAATTAGGTATTGATAAGGTATTCATTCAACCAGGAGCTGAGAGTGAAGAAATTTTAAATTATTGTAAAGAAAATAATATTACAGCAGTTCAAGGATGTGCATTGGTAGAATTAAGTAATCGTAAATAAATTATAGTTTTTAGTTACTAATCATGTAAACAAATAAGTAGAAATTGTGGTTATTAAGTAAAAGACTTTAAGTGAAAGTATGTATCACTCAAAGTCTTTTATTAATTTCATTAAAATATTCAATATTTAATGCTGATTTTAATAAAATAGATACCCGAAATGGTATAATATATTAGAATGTATATAAAACTTGGAGGTAACAACAGTATGAGCATTAGAATTGTTGGTATATTTTTTATTATATTTGGACTCATTGAAATGATAATTGGAAATTTGATTTACAAATTTGGTGTTTTTAAAAATTTCATGAAGGATATGAATGAAAATTTCAAGAATAATATTGGGCAGGTTACAATGATAGAGGGTATGTGTGACGTTGCTGTTGGTTCATTTGCAATAATTACTAATTCATTTGGAGTCATGATGATTTTGATTTTTGTTTTAATTATAGTTGTATTACACTATAGTAAAAAGTTATACTGAATTTAATCAAATGAGAAATGCAATTTTGCTGTAATAAATATTAAATAGGGTGATAAAAATGGATTTGTTCGATATTCAAGCAGAGAAAAAACTTAAGAATGAAGCACCACTTGCAGAAAGGTTAAAACCAAAAGTGTTAGAAGAATTTTTTGGGCAAGAACACATATTAGGTGAGGGTAAGTTGCTTAGAAGGGCTATTAAGGCTGATAGAATAACTTCGTTGATATTCTATGGTCCTTCTGGTACAGGTAAAACAAGTTTGGCGAAGATTATTGCAAATACTACGAAATCAAACTTTATTCAGTTGAATGCGGTTACGTCTGGATTAAAAGATTTGAGAGGAGTAGTTGAAGAAGCTAAAAATTTATTGGGTATGTACAATAGAAAAACTATTCTTTTTTTAGATGAAATACATAGATTTAATAAATCACAGCAGGATGCTTTATTGCCCCATGTTGAAAAGGGAATAATAACGTTGATAGGTGCAACAACAGAGAATCCATATTTTGAAGTTAACAATGCTTTGATTTCACGTTCTATGCTTTTTAAACTTGAACCATTGAGTAAAGGAGCAATTAAAAAAATAATATATAGGGCTTTAAATGATAAAGAATATGGATTTGGCATACTTAATATAAATTTAGAAGATACGGCATTAGAGTTTTTGTGTGAAACCTGTGGCGGAGATGCTAGAGCAGCACTTAATGCTTTAGAATTAGCTGTTCTTACAACAGATAAGGATGAAGATGGCAAAATAAATATTGGAATAGACATAATGCAGGAGTGCTTACAGAAAAAGAGAATTAATTACGATAAAAATAGTGATTTCCATTATGACATTATGTCAGCATTTATAAAAAGTATGAGAGGTTCTGCTCCAGATGCAACACTTCATTATTTAGCAAGAATGTTATATGGAGGAGAGGATCCGGTTTATATTGCAAGAAGGATAGTTATTTGTGCGTCAGAGGACGTAGGAAATGCTGATCCAATAGCATTGGTACTAGCTAATAATGCAGCACAGGCTGTTCATATCGTTGGTATGCCGGAAGCAAGGATAATACTTGCACAAGCAGCTGTATATGTAGCATCAGCGCCAAAAAGCAATTCCAGTTATTTAGGTATAAACAAAGCAATGGATGATATAGAAAGAAAAGACATTGGTCAGGTTCCACTGCATTTAAGGGATAAAAGTTATTCAGGGGCAAAAAAAATGGGGCATGGAGTTAATTATTTATATCCACATGATTACACAGGTCATTTTATAAAGCAGCAATATATGCCTGATGAATTAATAGGAATTAAGTATTATAATCCAACAGAAATGGGTTATGAGAAAAAAATTAAGGATAGACTTGAGAGAATACATGTATTAAAAAAGCCATATATGAAAAAATAAATATGTAAATATGTGTAGAAAAGGCAGGTGCAAAGTATATGGCTAAAAAAGGAATGAAAAGACCTACTCCATCACAATACCAAGGGAGTGGTAAGAAAAAGAAAAGAGTTAGAGAATCACCTTCTGATGTTCCAGAGACAAAAGGATAATATGACAAAAAATTGATATGATTATAATGCATTTGCTTTCTCTTTTGTTAGGGTATTATTGTTGTTATCATTACAATAATAGCAAGTGCATTTTTGTTTTTAAAGTTTTTCAATACAAGGAATATTAACTAGCTCATTAATTAACGTATTTACTCATATATTAATTTTACTATAGATTCTTTGCTTACTAGCTGAGGATTTATTTTTTATAGAAACGAAGATCTCTTAGGTGTAGACTACAAAAAAGACTTCAATAACTTATTCAGATGTTGTAGCAACTGTATTCCTAAATGATAGTATGCGCAATTGGATAGTAACGAGTGATTCATTATATTTCGGAGTCAACAAATCTAATAAAATTACAGTAGGTTCACTATATAGTACTGGTATTATTGTTGAAAAGACTACATGGATAAAAAAAGAATATAATAAAAATAATCTTGAGAAAGATTTAAAATTGCCTATTAAAATTAAATTATCTTGGGAAGGCAATACTGAATATGTAATTATATCAAATATAGATGTAACCTTTAAATAGCTGATTGTATATTATATCGTAAATTAAGGCTATTTAATAAATGTTGTACAAAGTGACTATAAACTATTGTAGTCACTTTAAATATTTTACCAACACATATTTAAAAATCTTTTAGACATTAGCCTATTATGAATTTTTTTGTAACAGGAGTTTTGTAAGACAAAAATGAATAAAAAATTTCTTGGGTAAAATAATACATATTGGAGGTGGTTTTTATGATAACATTAACACAAAAAGAGAGAATGCTTTTAGAAGATTTAAAGAAACATGAGCAATTATGTATTACCAAGTATTCGGAAGGTGCAAATAAGACTCAGTGTCCTGAATTAAAACAAATATTTACCAAGAATATGAATCAAGAAACACAACATTTGAACACAGTAAATCAGATGCTTGCTGGTCAAATACCAAGTACGGGTTCACAACAACAGAGTCAGATGAATCAACAAAATGCTACTCCTCAAAATCAAACTAAAACTAATAATATGCAGTCAAGTACACCTGGGCAATATAATCAAAACGATTATAATTTGTGCGTTGATGCATTAACGACAGAAAAATATATTTCAGGAACTTATGATACTTCAATATTCGAGTTTACAGCTCCGGAATATCGTCAGGCATTAAATCATATCCAAAAAGAAGAACAGGAGCATGGAGAAGCAATTTTCAAATATATGCAGAGCAAAGGAATGTATAAGCCACAGTAAATTTTTCAGAAAAGACGACTGCCAATAATGATAGTCGTCTTAAAATTATATAGATTGCATAATAAGAATATATCTATAATTAGATTTGGAACTGGCATTTTTTTATAATAATAAGTTTGCAAATTTTTCGTATATATATCTCATATCAAAATTGTGCTAAATTTCAATAATACAATTCTGAAACTATATTGAAAATATAGTTATTCTAGTAACAACTATTTTATTCAGATAAATTGGAATTCATATCAAACTATATCAAATTTAGTTTTCATTTCTCGCAAATTGGATGTTATATCTTTATTTTATCGATTATACAAGATTACCTCTTCTATAAATAGGAGACTGAAGCTTTATATTGATAAAAGAATTTAAAAAAATAATTTAATATTAAGAAAAATTTTAATATTAATTATATTTAGAAAAAAGTGATACGATTATATTATAAAAAATTGTAATGTATATTTCATATAAATATGTTATTATAGAACAAATTTATTATAAATAGGTGATATTGTGGATAAAAAAGAAATGGAGTTGTTGAAGCAAACGGTGATGTGTATCCATATTGTCATTTATCTATGAATGAGAATTGGCTATTTGGAAATTTAAATGATAAAAGTTTTGAAGAAATATGGTATGGTGAAATATGTTTGACTATTTTTTTACTTTTCAAATATTTGATCTAAAAACTATTCCATTAGCATGTGGAAATCAAACATTTTAGATAGATAGCAGTTTAACTTTGACTTAAAAGGAGGGGTAGCTTTTGATAGAGGTAAAAATGTAAAGAAAAATTTTTCAAACCAAAGTAAGAAAAAAATCTTTTGAAGCCTTAAAAGGAATATCATTTGAAATATAAGATGGAGAGATAGTTGCACTCCTTGGGTGCAATGGAAGTGGAAAATCTACATTATTAAAAATTATTACAGGTATAATAAGAGCATCTGAAGGAAACGTACTTATAGATGGAAAAGACGGTTTTAAGAAAAGAAAAAAATTAGTTTATGACATGGGAGTAGTATTTAGTCAGAAAAGTTCTTTGATACCAGACGTAACTGTTAGAGATAATTTAAGATTTTATGGTGCTATGTACGATATTCAAAAGAGAGAATTTGAAAATTTAGTTGGTATGTTAGAAAAGTTCTTTAACTTAACTTCGTCAATGGACAAGCCTGTAAGAAAGTTGAGTTTTGGACAAAGGATGAAAGTAGAATTGACATCTGTTTTATTACACAAACCTAAATATATATTTTTGGATGAACCTACAATAGGGCTTGATATATTTGTAAAGGAAGAACTATTAAATTTATTAAAAAAATATAATGAACAATTTAATTCTACAATAATCATTATCACTCATGAAGTAGAATTCTTGAAGAATATTTGTAGTAGAGTTATAATACTAGACTCAGGAAAAATGATACTTGATAAGTCACCAAAAGAAATTCATGAACTATTCAACAATGTGAAAAACTTTGATGTTGTATACAAAAGTATTATAGATAATGTAGATTTTAAGGAGGTCTTGAAGAAATTTTATGAAACAGTTAGGCATTAAAAGGTATCTAAGGATTACTGCTATATCTATGGAATAAAATATTAGAAAGCTGAAATACTTCAAAGGTGACTTTGCTTTTGAATTGATTTCTAACTTGATTCATATATCAGTAATGTTTATATTTTGGGATTCTCTTATTAAAAAAAACTATCTTATTCCTGGTTGGGGATGGAATGAAATTGTTATGTTTATGGCATTTAGTGAATTGTTTTTTGAAATTAAAAATTCAATTACAATGTCTGCAAGTAGATTTTGGATGTTAATAGTTATTGGAAAATTAGATACATATTTAGTACGACCTATTGACTCAAGATTTAATTTTATTGTTAAGAATTTTAAATTGGAATAACTTATAAAAACAATTTCTGGATTTTTAATACTTGTGATTATATCAGGAATCAAAGTCAAATTTATATGGTTTTTGTTTGCAGTAGTGATAAGCATAATAGGGGTATTTTTACTCACTATAATAGAATTAGTTATTGGTTATTCAACCTTCAAATATTTACTAATAATAACCTATATTTACCTACGTTGTAATAAAATTTAATATTATTATAACATATGATAGTATATGTAACTACAAATAATTTGAAATTATACGAAATAAATAACATAATTAACAAATAAGTATAAATTATGTTACAATACCGTTATTTGTAATAATTTATACTCAAAAGCAAATATTTTAATATAGAAATCACTAATACACTAGTTTTTATCAATTTTGCAAGACTCCTACTTCTGTAAATGGGAGAATATAATCAAATTTTGTATATGTAATGCTATATGTTAAGGGGGATATTTTATGCTTAAAATATTATTTGTAAGACATGGAGAATTACTAGCAGATATAGAAAAGAGCCATGAGGGAAGGGCAGATTTTCCATTAACTAAAAAAGGTGAATTACAGGCAAGCTTGCTTGTAAAATATTTAAAAGAAAAATATGAATATGAAATTGAGCATATATAATAAATATGAGGATACATAACAAAAAATATGAAAAGAAAAATAAAATTACTTGTTTTTTATATTAAGGTATAAGAAATATATTATAAATTTATAGAAAATTCACAAAAAGATATTGAAAAAAATTTTATTGGTGTTAGAATATAACTATAGCAAATTGTTATTTATTTAACAATGATGTGTTATACTAATTTGCTATTTAATTAATAATAGGTGAAGGGATGGAGTATATGTGGGAAAAAACTATGAATTTAAATCAAGTAAATCATATTAGATGTAAATCAGATGTGTTTTTTGGTATTGGGGCTATTGAAAAGATTTTCGATATTATTAAAGAATTAAAAGATAGTGGAATTAACAAGATAATAGTAGTTACAGGAAGAGCTTCTTATAAGAAGACTGGAGCTTGGAATCGGGTTGAAAAAGCTTTCAAAGACAACAATATTGAATATGCTTTATATAATAAAATTACGGCTAATCCAACAACTGAGCATGTTGATGAAGCTACTAAAGTTGCATTAGAATTAGGAGCTGAAGCAGTGGTTGCAATCGGTGGTGGAAGTGTAATAGATGCAGCTAAGAGTGTGGCTGTAATGGTTAAATATCCTAATAAAACTGCTACGGATTTGTTTGAATACAAATTTACTCCAACGGAAGCATTGCCTGTTATTGCTGTAAATACTACTCATGGTACTGGTACAGAAGGTGATAGATTTGCTGTAGTAAGTATACTTGAAAAACAATATAAGCCTTGTACAGCTTATGAGTTCGGATATCCTTTATATTCGATAGATGACCCTAAATTGATGGTAGGTCTTCCTAAGAATCAAACTATATATACATCTGTGGATGCTGTAAATCATGTTATTGAAGCATGTACAACAGTAATAGCAAATCCATATACTATACTTCTAGCAAAAGAAACAATAAGATTAATTCATAGATATTTACCAATAGCTTTAGAAAATGGAGAAGATTTAGAAGCTAGATATTATTTAACATATGCATCATTAATTGCAGGGATAGCTTTTGATAATACAATGCTTCATTTAACTCATGCATTAGAACATCCTCTTAGTGCTGTTAAGCCTGATTTACCACATGGATTAGGATTAGCAATGTTAGTTCCATCAGTAGTAAAATATACTTATGAAACTAGACCGGAAATATTAGCTAATGTATTATCACCAATAGTACCTAATTTAAAAGGAACAAAGGATGAAGCTAAAATAGCTTGTGAAGGTGTTAAAAATTGGCTTTATAGTATTGGTGTAACTGATACATTAACAACTCAAGGATTTAGTGATAGTGATATTGAAAATTTGGTTAATCTTGTATTTACAACTCCTAGTTTGAATTTATTATTAGACTATGCACCCATTAAAGCTGATAAAGAATTAGTTAAGACTATTTACAAAGAATCACTATAAAGTAACTATGAACTTCCAAAAATTTGAATATATTTCTTTGCGAAACTCTTTTATTTATCGATTTACTCTTGAAAATAATAAAAATAATAGTATAATATTATTATAATATATTTTGCGGAAATAGCTCAGTTGATAGAGCGCTACCTTCCCAAGGTAGATGCCGCGGGTTTGAATCCCGTTTTCCGCTCCAAGGAACGAATTTGAGAATTGCTCGAATTCGTTCCTTTTTGTTATGCACCCAGCATGGGTGTTTACTTGTCGGTGAAAGTTCGATGCGGGGGTTGATAGTGCCAACCGTTAGTTTAAGACAAGGGTGTCCACCGTGAGGTGGAATATGAAGAAAGTTGGTTGCGAAATTTCTTCTATGTCCAAAGAAGGAAGAAACGGTGGAAATGAATATGTTAGTGATTTACTTGATCAAATATTGTCAAGAGATAAGATGATGCTCACATACTTTCCCAGGAATATCAATATAAGAAATTTGAAATAAAAGAGAATATTTTAGAGAAAAATGGAGATAATCTATAAATGTAGCTCTTCACTACATTATTTGTTATGATTATTATGATAATATATTACTTGTCGCTGCGACGGACAATAAAGTTCACGAAGTAGCGATGAGTAAACAGTCAAAAGAGAGTAAAAAAACTTTCAAAAAGCTGTTGACAATAGCGAAAGTAATTTG
>Ga0114934_10001456_pt1 | contig 15402 bp, 23 predicted proteins | sample 4SBtaG_2_FD_99695 | JGI IMG/M metagenome (GOLD analysis project Ga0114934, IMG submission 99695) | Deep subsurface microbial communities from Kolumbo volcano to uncover new lineages of life (NeLLi) - 4SBTROV10_white metaG | ecosystem: Environmental > Aquatic > Marine > Volcanic ... | reverse complement strand
TAAAACCAATTGTACCACCTAAATACAACATAGCTTTTAGAGTTGAGAATTGTAATTTCCAGTTGCTAGAAGCACTTGAACCGTGGTGTGATCATATCTATATTAGTGATTATGAATTTCTTTTAGACACCTACTTGAAAAAAGAAAAATCAAACACTTCATTTGATTTACTTAAAAGAGTTCATAGTTTAACAGTGGGAGATTATGCATCTGATGGATTTTTTCCTACTGACATTTTTATTAAAATAGATGGTAAATTATTTAATCAACAAGATTTTCAATATATCCAACAACTAGCAGATATATTACAAGATAGTGGTGAACTAGGTATATTTTATCTAGGAAATTTAAAAATTATAATTAATAGTTTAAATACATATGAAAAGGATTTGATTAATATTTATTAATGATGTCTTATATCAAATATTACATAGTTACGCTTTTATTAATAGTTAATATTATATCATATTCACAAGTTCCAAATGATGATTGTGCAAATGCTATATCATTAGGAAATTTGCCCAATCCAGCAAATTGCGGAAACGGCCCCAATGCAAATGGTCAAGGATCTCCAGTTACATTTAATAATCTTACAAACGTAAATTCATTAACTGAGTTTCCATATACAACTTTAACTAATTGCCAAGGCGGAGGCCAAAATATGGCATCACCTGCTACAGATGTTTGGTATTCATTTGTTGCAACAGGAAATTCATTAGATATATCAATAACAGGAAATATCAATCAACCTAATGTTGGAATATGGACTGGTAATTGTGGTGCTTTAATAGGAGCTGGTTGTGATATCGGAGCAGGTGGAAATCTAAATACTACAGTAGCTCAAGTAACTCCAGGCCAAACATATTATATTCAGGTTAGTGGTGGTAATCCTGCCGACCAAGGAACATTCGATTTAACACTTCAAAATAATAATAGTTGCGATGATTGTTTATTATCATCTAATATGACAGTAACACCTTTACCAACTAATGGAGTTTATCAAGCAGGTACAACTGTTACCTTTTGTTTTACTATAACAGAGTGGTCACAAGAAAATCAGAATTGGTTTCATGGCGTTGTTCCTATTATGGGAGCAGGGTGGGGACCTATAACACCCATAAGTGCGGCTGCTAATTGTGATGGCGGACCTGGAGTATGGGGTTGGTTTAATGGAGTGAATACACCGAATGGTAATTCAAATGGATTTTTCTTTGATGGCGATTTGTTTAATTTCCCAAATGGAAACCCAGCAAATAATTACGGAGACAACTGTCAAGGTAATGTTAATTGGGAATTTTGTTGGGAGGCAACAGCAACAGACTGTCCTCCGGGCCAAACAGGAGATGACTTAAGTGTTTTTGTAGAAACATATGCAGACGGCGAAACTGGGAGTTGGACTAATATAGCGTGTCAGAATGACCCAGTATTTGCATTCGCAGCAAGTTTAACATGTTGCCCGCCACCGACAGAAGTTCATACTGATGAAACTTGTTTAGGAGAAGAAGACGGAACAATAACAATAACAGGACAAGGAAGTGCACCATGGGACTATACATGGTTTGATTTAAATGGAAATACGATACAAACATCAAATAATGTTAATGGATCTGATAATATGACAGGGCTAGCACCTGGAGTATATGATATATCAGTTATTGACAATGACGGATGTGCACAAACAATACAAATAACAATCTTACCAGGTGGACAAGCGTCTATCGTAGGAATATTTCATAACTAATAAAAGGAGAAAAAAGCAATGAAAAAATTACTAGCAATTATTGGAGTATTATTAACAACTTCGATTTTTGGACAAATCACAACCAACCCAGACACCGTATGTGTAGGAGCAGTTGGTGAAAATTATTGGGTAACCAACACAGCAGGTTCAACTTATGATTGGACGGTAAGTGGCGGTGGTGGTACTATTGCATCAGGACAAGGAACATCAGCTATTACAGTTGATTGGGGTAATACTCCGGGCTTATACCCAACGGCAATTACAGTTGTAGAAACAAATGCCGCAGGGTGTACTGATACTGTAGACCTAGACATTTTTATTCTATTACCAACATTCAATCAAATAGGACCTTTCTGTGAAGGAGATCCTTGTGTAGCATTAACAGGTACTCCAGCGGGAGGAACTTGGTCAGGTACTGGAGTTGTATTTGATCCTGTAACAGGAACATATGAATTCTGTCCAACCACATCAGGTAATGGTACATTCAACTTAACTTATACAGTAGGTGGGTGTTCCGTTGTAATGCAAGTAGTAGTTAACCCAGCACCAGTAATAGGACCTATCTTCCATAACTAGTGAGGAAACTATTAACCATATTATTTTTAGTACCATGTTGTATTTTTTCTCAACAGTCGATAGAGGTATGCACTGAAAATGAGGCATACCTCCAAGACTACTGGGTAGCAGATGGAGACAACCAATACTTTTGGAATGTTGAAGGCGGTATAATAGAATCTAATAATGGTAATATGATAACCGTAAATTGGTTAAATGTTCCATATGAACAATATCAAATTACAGTTTATGTTATTAGCAATGCGGGTTGTGAAGGAGACACAGCAACTTTGTGGGTTGATATAGACGAATGCTCATTTAATGGTTTATATGTACCTAATGCATTTACTCCCAATGGAGATGGTGAAAATGATGATTTTATAGCCGTGGGCGAAAATATAGAAGAGTTAGAAATGTATATTTTTAATAGGTGGGGAGAATTGATTTATGCGTCATATCATATGGAACCATGGGATGGAACTTATAAAGGAGAAGATTGCCAATTGGATGTTTATATTTGGAAAATGAATTATAAATTTACAGACGAGAATTTCTTTGAGACTGAATACGGTCATGTTACTTTAGTAAGATGATATTTATATATAAATTTAAAAAGGATATTTATGTCAAAATTTGTAAGTGATATTTTAACAGAGAGTAAAAGTGATGATAAGTATTCGTCTAAAAAAACAATGGGTATTATAGCTGGAATATTAGTATGTATGGCATTCATTGGGGATGGCTTCCATTGGTTTACTGTTAATGAAAACTTATTTAATACAATGGTAATATTTTCAGCAACAATGTTAGGCGTATCAACTATCCCAAAAGTTACAAAAGCTTTTGCAAAAACGAAAGAAAATAATGGCAATAATTAAAAAAGGAGACACTGGTGAAAAGGTAAAGCAAATACAAGTAGCTTTACAAATAACAGCAGATGGTATTTTTGGAAATATGACCGAATTATCAGTTCGAACTTTTCAAACATCAGAGGGATTAGAATCTGATGGTATAGTAGGACCTATAACTTGGGATGCTTTAGGAATCGATAGTCCCCCAAAACCTAAATATACAAAAGAACAAATAGAAACAGCAGTAAAATCTAAAGGATATACTTGGTTTGAAGATGTTGAAAATAAAGGATATGATGTTAATATTGTAGGGGTAAGGAATTCATCCACAGAAGGAAGAGTAACTAACCATTACGATGATAATATGACAATTTCTTATAAAGTCGATGGTGAATGGAAATTTCAATGTTGGACTAATACTACAGACCCAGGTAAATATTGGATCGACCATCCTTCTAATAGCGATGGTTGTGCAATACTAGTCCCTGGCCAATACAGAGGTGTTTATAAAATAGATTTACATGGGGGAAGATATGAAGCGGTTTGTCAAAGAAACGGTAAAGTAAAAGTTTACCGAGATGGAAACGAAGATGATATTTATGATTATGATGCAGATAGTATCCAATCCGGATATTTTGGAATTAATATACATAGAAGTTCAGCATATAAGACTGGTACTTATATAGACAAATATTCCGCAGGGTGTCAAGTATTCGCTGATCCAGATGATTTTGATGACTTCATGGAAATCTGCCACAAAGCAAAAGATATATGGGGCAATAAATTTACTTATACGTTGATTGAAAGTAAAGATATAGTATGAAATTACCAGTTTCATTTGACCAATTTAAAAAAAATCCAATAGCCGCAATATCATTTGTATTGATACTAGTTGTTGGTTATTTGTATGTTGATAATAAAATGGTTCATTCTCAACAATTGGATGAACATAAAAATAGAATTGAAAAGTTAGAAGAAGATGAGTTACGGTTAGAAGAGAAGTTAGATGAAATGAATGAAAAGTTATTAGAATGTTTAGGTTTAAATTAATAATAGTTATATTAGTTTTAGTGTCTTGTACTCCCAAACAAGAAGAATGTATTGATACAGAACATGAACATCACATTGAAGTCGTAAACAAAACAGATAGCATATTATCTTATGCTGATCAAAAAATCCATAAAATAAAACAATATCAAGTAGAACAAAGAGTATTTGTAGATTCTTTAGAACATACAATTGAATTAGAACAACACATGATTGATGATATTAATAGAGAGCTAAGCAGGAAAATAAATGTAGAGAAAGACCTAGAGCTAACAAGACAAGAACTAGAAAAGGCATTGGCTGAATGTAAAAGAAAAGAAAAGGAATTAGAAGACCAAGCTGAAAAGTTTGTGACAGAAATAGAATATTACTTTGACAGAGAAGTTAGACTCATAACAGTTTATAAGCATAAAGTAGATTCATTAAAAAATATTATTAAGTTATTAGAAGAACAACCAACGCCAATCGATATAAACACTACAACTAATAAGAAAAAGAAAAGAAGGCGCAATAGCAAGTAATTATACCTGACTCTTTCGATTATAATCATATTTATATTAAACGAAGATACTGGAATACCTATATGAAAAAATTAGAAACAATTATTCGTGAAGAATATAATAAAATTAAGTTAGAACAACGAAGAATTTTTGAAGCAGATCCTGAAGATTCAAAAGTTACAAGTGATATAGAAGCAGATGTGCAATCGGATAATGAAAAAACAACGGTTGATACTGGGGAAGATGATGGCGTAGAATATTCTAGAAAAGACGATCTTAGGCAATTACACTTACAATATAATGATACTGAATTAAATAATATAAGAAACAGTTATAAAGAACATTGGCCAAATAAAACATTAGAAAAAGTATTATATGAAACCTATAAAGCATTACCTACATCCGTAGGAAATACTTATGCATTTATATTACCATTGACCACAGAATCTTCTATAAAAGGTGGACATGATTGGTTACGTTTTTATGACGATGGCGAATTATATTCATATCAACATATACTTAGATTTAATTATAAATTAAAAGGAAATCGAATATATCTAGATATTTCCGGTACAGTAGATCCTGCAGAAGAGTGGGTTGAAATAGTTCCAACAAATAAACAAACGCCATTAGGATGGCACTTTAGTGAAGTTCCTGCATTAAAATCTGAAATTGAATCAGCCAAAGAAAAAGAAGCTTCAGATGATACAATAGATACAATTCAAACAATAATGGATTGGTTAGGCTGGATTCCTGGAATTGGAGATATTATCGATGTAATCAATGCAATAATATATTTTGTTCGAGAAAAATATTTGGATGGAATACTTAGTTTACTTGCGGTTATTCCTTTTGTTGGGTCTGCATTAAAAACTAGTTTGAAAGTTGGGTTTAAATCGATTGAAAAAGTAATAAAGCCAGTTTTTAAAACAATGAATAAAGTTGGAAAAATTAAAAATCCAAAAAACCTTTCGAAAACTATGGAAGCTGGGTTTATAAGCTCATGGAAAAAAGGTGACTTGTCAGCATCTGACGCAGATTCGATAGCAGATGGATTAAAAGAAGTACAAAAATATATGCGAAAAAGTACCGGATATATTAAGAAAGTGCCATTGGTAAGTTCTAGCTCTAAAAAATATTGGATACAGTGGTTAGATAATTGGGGCAATAATTTAAAAGCAGTAAGAGACGGAGCAGAAAAAGCAGGCAAAAAAATAAGAGGAATAGAAAAAGCAAAAGGTCTTATCGGAAAGCCATTTACTATGATGTCTGGAAATTTAGCTACATTAACCAACAAAATGACACCAAAAGCTCGAGGGAAAATGTTAAAAGTTTTAGATAGTACTAAGCCAGGTGGCAGACAATACTTTTTAAAAAATATGAAAAATGTTGCTGATGATGTTTTTACTAAAGCTTTAAAAAATTCGAATGATCCTAGTTTAGTATATTCTATACATAAAATGGGTCTAGCTAATAAAGGAGGGTTAAAGATAGATGACTTATTTAAAAGTTCACTCAATCGAATAAAAAACTCTGGTACTGATCTTAGTAAAATGGATATACCAAAAGGCGCATATGAAAAACTATCATTCATGAAAAAACACGATCCAACACAATATGCATCATTTGCAGAAGACGTTGCATTTCAAGCACAAAAATATAAACACCCATCTTATCAAAGATTTTTAAATGATGCATTAGCAGATCCTAAAGTTGTATTTGGAGGAAAAATTAAACAAATTGGCGATTTTGCCGAATGGGCTAAATTTTTAGATTTCCGAAATGAATGGACTCGTACGGGATTAAAATCTTGGGATATTTGGTCAAATGAATTAGGAGAAATATTCGAAGAAATGGGTCTAGACTACCACGATGATCCTAACAGCGTTTTGTTATCTGGATTGGGATACTTATGGAGATTTGCACATGCAGATTCATATGAAGAATATGCAAAAATAAAACAAGCATATCAACAACAAATATCAAGTTGGTATACATCTGTTAATCCATTTGTTGAATATTCAAAACAAATGATAGGATTAGGATCTGAAGAACAAACTAGATATTCAACCGATAAATGGACTAGTACTATTCCAGAATTAGAAGGGCAAGAAAAAGCAGATACAATAGTTAATAATTCACAAAATCCGGACTCTACTAAAAAATTACTAAATAAATTTAAAACAGATTATAACGTTGATATGGGTGATTTCCAACCATATGAAATAGAAGCTGAAGTAACAGATGAAGCTTAATATGTTAAACGAATACCAAACACAAACTGAGCTTAATCCTAAGTTGTGGGATGGCGATGAATTAAAACCAAAACTTAAATTAGGTTTATTAAAAATTGCACGTGCATTTTATAAATCTTTAGGCATCGACGCAGAGATAAAAGATGTTACATTAACAGGTAGTAATGCTAATTATAATTGGTCACGACATTCTGATTTAGATTTACATTTAATAATCAATTATAAAGACATCAATGACAATGAAATACTTGTAAAAGAATTAATGAATGCAAAAAAATCATTATGGAATAATAAATATCCTTTAAAATATAAAGGAATGAATATTGAATTGTATGCACAAGATACTAATGAACCACACGCATCAACAGGAGTATATTCATTATTTAATAGCGATTGGGTAACTAAACCAAATTCTCAAATGGTTTCAATTGATGACCACGCTATTAAAAGAAAATCTGCTCCATACAAGTATGAGATAGATAAGTTAGAAAAAGATGATCCTAAACTTTTAGACAAAATTGCATCTATTAAATCTAAATTAAAACAATTAAGAAAATCTGGATTAGATGCAGTAGGAGAATATTCATTAGAAAACTTAGCATTTAAAGATTTAAGAAATTCAGGACATTTACAACAGTTAAATAATTTACAACAAGATAGTATGTTTAGTCAATTAAGAATAATAGAAAGTAGTCTTCCTATTAAATTAAAAGACATACAAAAAGTAAAGAATATAGAGCTAGCTCCAGATGCAACTGAGGTAGAGAAAGATATGTGGAATCACCATCATATACACCCAGGAACAGCAGACTCTATGGCAGAGCCAGATACATATGATTTTGATGATGATATCGAGTCTGATCCTGGAATACAATATAATGATCCAGATGATGAAGAAGGAGGATATGAACCAGTTGACGAGTCTTTTGGTGAAGAACATGATTATTCAAATTATGGAGGTCCATGGGGTACAGGACATAAACACAAGACTAATTTTAAAAAAGGACCAGGAGGACCAGAAAAGTCAATACATTCTGATATAAAACAAATGTTAGGTAAAGATAAATCATCTACAGGATATAAATTAGTTGATGAAGAAAAAAAGAAAAAATTAGAACCTAGTTTAAAATTACCTCCGGGAAAGAAAATAGTATTAAAAGCTGACACAGAAGAACACGATAGAGGTTTAGTTGTTACATGGAGAAAGAGTGGAGGTTATGATATTTATTATTGGTATGGTGATCCAAAGAAAGCGGTACCGGCAGAGTTAAAAGGTGATGGCGAATCTATGGGAGATGATATTAAAAAAATATATTTAGGATTTCATCCATCAATTGATAAGAAAGATGACGATGAGTAAATCAAGAGGTTTAGGCGACGATATAAAAAAGATTACATCTGCTATTCGGTTAGATGAATTAGCTCAAAAGATAGCAGACTTAACATCGGGTGATTGTGGTTGTGAAGAAAGACAAGAAAAATTGAATGAAATGTTTCCATACAAAAAAAGGAATAAGAAATGATAAACGAAGATTGTGGGTGTGGGCATAAAGAAAAGCCAACACATATATTACGGACAAAAGAAGAGCCGATGCCTAACCCAAATATCAGTGTTTCAGGACCAATTGATCCAGGATCATTACGAACAGCATTAGAAAAAGCAATAAAACAAAAATCTATGAACGAAGAAAAAGCAACAACATTTATAAGGGAAGTAATTAAAAGGGTAAATGAAAAAGCGCCTCCGGGCAGAGAAGACCAAGTAAAAGCATTAAAAGGAAAAGTAGATAATCCATTTGCAGTTGCTTGGGCATCATACAATAAGGCTAAAAAATGATTTAACGAAGGGAATGGGTCGAATAGGCCGTTAACCTGTCGTAGAACATTTGAAAAGCCATGGAGATTAAAGCTCTCGACTACTGTACCCATTCCTTTCTTTTTATTAGATATTTATAAATAGATGATCAAATTAAAAGACATATTATTAGAAAAAGTTAAAAAAGGAAGCAATTTTACAATTCACCCTAGAACATCAAATGCCGTTGACGGATTACAAATGGAATTAGATGTCGCATTTCCGGATGACACGATTAAATTTACATCTGGATATCGAGATGAATATAACCAAGCACGTGTTGTATATAAAAATTGGAAGAATCATGGCGGTACTAATGGAGGAAGAGGATATTTAATAGGATTATATGCAGACGATAAAATTGCTAATGCTGTATCAGATGCATATGAAGCTGGTTCAACTAAACAAGAATCGATCGACTTAGCAAAACAAGTTTTAGATGATTTTAAATCTCGTGGTAAATATATGTCTAGACACCAACAAGGAAATGCCGTAGATATATCTGCTAGATCTAGTATACAACAAAAAGTAAAAGATTGGATTAATGCTGGAAACTCAAAATTTGCAGAAAGCGTTTTAGATGAAGGAGACCATTTACATGTACGTTTATTTGTTAATGCAAGTGCTCCGACAGAATCGGATATCGATGTAGTTCCTGTTGATTCTACTACCACAGTAGATACTCCTACTGCTGATTTAGAACTGAGAAGACAAACAAAATATACTCAGAATATAGAAAAGGTAAAAAAATTACAAAGATCGTTAATAACATTAGGTTATGATTTAGGTCCATATGGAACATTAGGAGATGGGGAAGATGGTAAATTTGGGCCATATACAGAAGAAGCAGTAAAAAGTTTTCAGCAAGATTATTTCAATGACAAAGAAAAATGGACAGGAGTTGCTAATTTAGAAACTAATAAAAAACTACAAAAAATTTTAAAAACCCCATCTAAAATTAAAGCTAGACAGCAATTGAATAAAAAAAGTGATTCAGAAATACAGTCAGCAGTAACCGATTTAGATATTACATATGATGATACTCCAGAGCCGCCCGAACTAACATTTCCATTAAAAGGAGAAAAGCGTGGCACATATTCATATTATCCTGGAAGTGAAAAAGTTGATCCATTAGAAGTAGTTAAATTTTTAGTTAAAAAAGGACTTACTGAGGCACAATCATCAGGCATTGCAGGAAATATTGAAAGTGAAAGTGCACATACATGGCAAACTGGAGTCATTGGAGATAACGGAACGTCAATTGGATTATGCCAATGGCATAAATCTAGGGTAGAACGATTATATGAATTTGCAAAAAAGTTGGGATTGAAAATGACTGATAAAAAAGCACAACTGGAATACTTATGGTGGGAGTTAACAAATAAATCTAGATATGGATTACCACAAATTCGAAATGTAGATACTCCAGAAAAAGCAGCTGCAATATTCATGTTAAAGTTTGAACGCCCAAAAGATCAAAGTGTAACAAAACAAGCAAAGCGTGGAAAAAATGCTAGAAAAATTTATAATAATTATATGAAACAAGCCTAGGTTGTATTTCATTAAAAAAATCATTATATTATATTATGGGAGATAACTACATAAATAAATTATTAACATCAGCAGTTGACGCAATGCAACACACAGAATGGGAATGGCCAGTTAATTGGTCGACAGCAAAAAAGAAAAAATTTTTAGAAGATTGTAATGCATGGCTATTAGAAAATGAATTATACGAACGTTGTAAAATTTTAAAAGATGTCGAAGAACAGTTATAATAAAAAACCAAAAAGAGGTAAATATACAGTTATAGTACTCAATGATGAACACAATACATTTGAACATGTAACAAAGTGCCTACAAGAAGTTTGTGGTCACAATAAACTACAAGCAATGCAGTGTACTAATATAATTCATAATACAGGAAAATGTAGCGTATATACAGATCGATTTGATATATGTTGTGAAGTGTATGATGAGTTATTAAATGAAGGATTAACAGTAACGGTAGTAAAATGAAATTTTTAGATAAAATACGAGTTGGTATGTATCACGCAACATATCATAGAAATTTAAAGAAAGCAGATGAAGCTAGGCGTACATATAATGTAGATAAATTTAAAAAATATGTATATCGTGCAGAAGATGCTTGGAGAAAATTAGTAATAATAAATAATAAATATAAGGAAACAAATGGGTAAAAAAGGAGCTTACACCGGAGAATCGGCTACTGATAGGTCTATTAATTTAATGGACAAATTTATTAAACGAAGTGAAAAGAAAAATGCATATGCAGATCAATTGCCAGCAAGACGAAAAGACAAGAACGTTCCAATGAATGAATGGCCTTTAAAAGACCAATTGGAGTATTGGGAGAATATGACACCAGAAGAAAAATTCGATCGTAAATATAAAAACTTTCACGATTGGTTTGACGAAGTAAAAGACTTAGTTAACTACCCAGCAATTTCAATTAATGATATGATTTCTGGTAACATGGATGTGATTAAAGAAAAATTTAAATCAAAGATAAAACCTAGAGAGGCATATCAACAATTGGAACGAGAAGGTATTTTGTGGAAATAGAAAATCCAAAACAATATAAATACATTTACGGCATTGGTAAACAAGCATTAAATTTCACAGAAAATGAAATTAGATATGCAATGGAAAATACCAAGTCAAATTCAGAAGCAGCTCGCTTTATGAAAGTATCATTTACAACATATAAAAAATATGCAAAGATGTATACTGACTCTGCTACTGGAAAAACTCTTTGGGAATTACATAAGAACCAACCTGGCAAAGGTATTCCTAAAGATGTAGTCAAAGCCAATGCCGGACCATATTCAATCGATAAGATACTACAAGGAGAACACCCAAATTATCCAGTATGGAAGATTCGTAATAGATTATTAGCATTAGAAATATTTGAATCAAAATGCAATTGTTGCGGATATGAAGAAGAACGATTGACAGACAATACAGTTCCATTACTTTTAGATCATATTAATGGAGACACAACAAATCATAAATTAGAAAATATACAGTTACTTTGTTTAAATTGTTATTACACGCAAGTAGGAAATCCATATAACAAAGACAAAGAACATTATTGGAATTACAACTTACTCGCATGACAGATACAATTTTTATCCCTGGGAAATATCGTAACATAGTAACTACATTATCAGGTATGTTGCTTGAACAAATTATAGTAGAAAAACACAAACGATTAGATTATGATGTAGTGTTTTTCAAACATGTAATTAATACTGAAATCCCTTTGCAATTTTATATAGGATTACAAACAAAATATTCAAATGATATTTATGTTACTGGAGACGCATACAATCCTACAGAAGAGTTCAGTGAACAAATACCTTATATCGAAATATCAATTGCGACAAATAATAAAAAGAAACATAGAAATGAAATTGCAATGAAGATTCGAAATGCATTGCGACATGAAATAGAACATTTAACTCAAAGCGGATTTAATACATTGCCAGGAAAGTATTTACCAGATGACCAATTAGAACGTTCATTATCTAATACAAAAGAATATTTATTATTAGAGAAGGAAGTGCCGGCGATGCTAAAAGGATTATATTTTAGGGCGGTTAAAGAACGTAGATTATTTTTAGATGTTATTGAAGAATATTTCCAATCTTCATTTTTAGATGAATCTGAAATTATTGAGGTTAAGAATAGATGGCAACTAGTAGCAAAAAAGTTAAATTTGCCAGATATCATGTAAGTTATTTTTAGACAAATCTGATTGTATTTTTGGAAATTTTTTATTATATTATTAATATATAGGACTAATTATGACTAATTCTGATTTAATAGAAGAGGTTATGTATGATGCATGGTCATATGGAATCGGGCTTGAAGTTTTCGAACAAGTAAAACGATATGAACAAACTATTAAATATAATCATATAGCAGATTTATATGTCCGAGCATTTAATGAACAAATTAATAAATTAAAAAATGGCAATAAAAAGGAATAGAAAAGATTATGGATGGAATGAAAAATGCCAACCAGTTTTTCTAAGAATAATGGACCCAAAGACAGGAAAAAATAAAATCCTAGGGTGGTTCGAATCAAAGTCAGCCGCTAAACGAAAAGTGTTTAGTTTTCTAGATGAAAATAATCACCAACACTTTGACCCATCAAATTATGGAAGAGCTTGGAGAATGGTGCCGGCTCGAGAAGTTGAAAATTCAAAATATCCATTCGGAAAACAATATGACGTACACTACCATGTTGCCTATGAAGATATGTTATTTTTAGACCAATATTCTTTAGTTCATTAAGATATAATTTTTAGTCCGATATTTATTAATATAAGGATATACTATGTCAAAAGATATATACACTAAAAAAACATTTTGGATTTTACTAATAGCCGCACTTTTAGGATTCTACCAAGCGTGCGGCCAGACATTCAATGATACCATTGGTTACGATAAAATGGAAACATTCAATTGGTCAGGTAACTGGTGGGTAGGTGGAGCTACTACGGGATTCTATACTAATGCTTCTGTTTCCGAACCTGCATCGGCAGTAATTTATGGTACAGGTGGAGGAGCTGATGAATATGATTGGTACAGTTTGCCTAATATTGATACTTTAAAACTTGATGAGGAATATAAAGTCAAATTACATATAGCTTCCTATAGATTTACATCGACCGGAGGATTTTCGGGAGTAGATGTAGATGATTATGTTGATATTCAAGTATCCACAGATGGAGGAATTACTTATAATTCAGAAGTAAGAATAACAGGAAATAATAATGCTTATTGGGAATATAATTCTAAAACCATTACCAAAGTAATCAATGGTGTGGTTGATATTTATACTCCTGCAGGTGGTGGTGATAGAACAGAATTAGGCGATGGGTTCTCTGTTGTTGAGTTAATTTTCCCTTTAGGAACAAGACAAATTGCTATCGATGTTTTAGTTGTTGTCGACAGAGCGGGAGAAGAATGGTGGATGGATGATTTCTTTATGTTAGGTTCAGGTGGTGGCGGTGGTGCCCTACCTATTGATTTAATTTCATTTGGTGTTGGTGCTAATGATTTAAATCAAGTTGTTATTGAATGGAGTACTTTATCTCAAGTAAATAATGATTATTTTACAATAGAAAGATCAACCGATGTTGAAAATTGGGAAGAAGTAAAAGAAATACCAGGTGCAGGTAATAATAATACTCAAATGGATTATCATTTTATTGACCCAAATCCATATAAAGGAGTATCGTATTATAGATTAAAGCAAACAGACTATGATGGTAACTTTGAAATATTTGACCCCAAGGCAGTTGTAATTAAAAATGAACAAACAGTTGGGTTGCATATAAAGCCCAATCCAGCAATAGATTATATTCAATTAGATTTAGTACACCCAGACCCAAATTATCGTCCTTACAACCATGATGTTAGAATATATAATTCTGATGGGACTCAAGTATATAAAATGTATTTTATGGGAGAATTAAAAGATTTTTCAATTGATGTTGGAAAATTAAAACCTGGATATTACATGGTTAATTCCAAAAGCGACCAAATCAAAGGTGTCGGGAAATTTATTAAAGAATAATGGAAATAAAAGCACATTTAAATAAACCTTATGTTTTCTTAGATAAAGAGAATTGTACTTTGACCTTAAAGGGCAAATCATACCCGGAGCACCCATCGACTTTTTATGAACCAATATTAGAAGAATTAAAAAAATGTTCAGAACATATGGAAGGAGCGATTATAACCATCGACTTAGCATTAGAAATAATGAATTCTGTTTCTACTAAATACATTTACCATATGATTAAAACTATTAATGAAACTGCTAAGAATATTACTATCAATTGGTATTATGAAGAAGACGATGAAGATATGCTAGAAGCAGGTAAATTGTTTTCTGGCGCATTTAAGAATGTACATTTTAAATTACACTCAGTAGAGGACTTAAATATATTATGAAAATATTTTTAGTTGTCATATTATTTTTAGTAAATTTTAATATATATAGTCAAGATGTATTTTTTAATTATGATGTACATGATTTAGAAGTAGTTAAATTGTATTATGATAATGGTGTTGTAAAAGAACTAGGATACCTAGATGGTTCGGTTAAAGTTGGTACATGGACTAGGTGGTCTGTAAATGGAATTAAAATTAATAAAGTTTCATATGATAATACAGGTAAAAAAGATGGTACATGGAAAGTGTGGGATGATAATGGTAATTTAAGAGCTGAAATGTATTACTCAAATGGACTACGTACTGGAGTGTGGAAATCATGGGATTCATTTGGCAATTTAATCAATCAGAAAAATTATTAATAATTTCTTAATACTATAATAATATTAAATAAAGGTTCTTAGCAATCTTGTAAAATATTTATTAATAGTATGAAAAAAATAATTATATCACTCTTGTTAATGATGACGATAGCATCTTGCAAGAAAAAAGGTTGTACCGATCCGACGGCACTAAATTATAATCCAGAAGCAGAAGTTAGCAATGGTCTATGTGAATATGAAAATGACAATTATACACTAGTTGGTTTAATTGAATCAGACAGAAC
>Ga0114934_10001455_pt1 | contig 15411 bp, 11 predicted proteins | sample 4SBtaG_2_FD_99695 | JGI IMG/M metagenome (GOLD analysis project Ga0114934, IMG submission 99695) | Deep subsurface microbial communities from Kolumbo volcano to uncover new lineages of life (NeLLi) - 4SBTROV10_white metaG | ecosystem: Environmental > Aquatic > Marine > Volcanic ... | reverse complement strand
TTTCATCTGACTCAATACCATTCAGTTCATCTAAATTATCATCTCCAAATCCTTTTGTCCAAACAACATTTCCAAAAGCATCCAGATTAATAATGCCAATGTCACGGCTATGTTGCTTAGCTATAATCGTATCATTATCAATAAAGAGTGAATCAGTAAAATAGCCGCCAATATAATAAGCCGCCCCATCGTGAAGTGCCATATTATTAATAGCAAGATATTTGCTGTTTGAGTAAATTAATTTAGAATACATATACGCTCCAGAATTATCAAATTTTGCATAAAAATAATTTTTACTGTTTTTTTGAGTAATCAGCGTATCACTATTAGCCGCACCAACCGTATCGCCAAAAATGATTGTATCTTTAAAAAAACCCAAAACAGAAATATAGCCTAAGTCATCGACACTTACACTTGTTCCTTTTTCAAGATTTTCACCCCAAGCGATATCTTTTGCCCACAAAACATTTCCAAAAACATCATATTTTGCCAGGAAAGCATCTTTTCCGTTTTGAGCATTAATTGATTGGGTAGAAAACATGGTTGTTCCTTCAAAACTTCCAGTGATATAAGAATTTCCACTAACATCTGTAAAAAGGTCTTTAGGGTCATCAGTACCTACACCTCCAATTCCACGAGTCCACTGCAATGCACCATTAATATTAAACTTTGACAGTTGAAGATCTTTATCGCCAACAGAAACAACAGAATGGCCCTGAACAACAGATGTACCATTCAATTCATTCAATAAATAGATATTATTAGACGAATCAATCCCAACATCCTCAGCTTCAAGCAAATCAGTACCGGAAACGCTGGTTCCCCATAACCAACCTTGTGAGAATAATGATGATTGAGCGAAAAAGGAGACTAAAATAATGACGAATATTTTTTTCATTTTTTAAAAATTTTTAGCAAATATAAAACTTTTTTTGTAATTTTCTTTTTTTTGTATAACTTTGACAAAAATTTATATCATGAAAGTTTTATTTTTTTCATTTTTGTTTAGTGTTGTGACATTTTTTGGAAATTCACAAACACCAACCGGCATTACTTATCAGGCAATTATAAGAAATAATAATGGTAACCCATTATCTAACACACAGGTTCACCTTCGTTTTTCAATTTTGGATAACGGTATCTCAGGGAACACACTTTATCAAGAAATATTCTCATCTACCACAAATAAATTTGGTTTAGTAAATCTGGTAATTGGGGATGGAAATCCTACAATAGGAAACTATGATAATATCCCTTGGCAAACAAGCAATTATTTAAAAGTTGAATTGGATGCAGATAATTCTGGAAACTACACCATTCTTGGTATTAATAAATTACAATCTGTCCCGTATTCATTATATTCTAACGATGCCTTACATGCCACTTATGCTGATACAGCCTCTTATGTAAAATCTATTTCTGGAGACAAAATCATTAAATTAGCGTTTGGACCAACAAATGGAATTTCGACTAATAGCGATTCAGGTTATGTTGTTTCCGATTTATCAAAAAGTCTTTCGGACTTCAATATTTCAGATTATCATAATGTTACTTCTGTTAATTTTTGTGCTATAGTCAAATCAAATAATTCATCAAATAATTTTGAGGTTGAATTATATGATTTGACAACCAATCAGGTTATTTCTAATAGTTTAATTTCTGGTAATAACACTAATTATCAACTCTTGAAGTCTGCTAACATATTTGACGTCTTACCTAATTCAGAAAGTAATTTGTCATTAAGAATCAAAAGTAGTGACGGTCAGGATTATGTAAATTTACAAAAAGCTTATTTATTAATTAATAAAGGACAAAAACAAGTATCAGCAGTTGATATTTCCGAAACCAAATAATTTCCTTTATTTACCAGCAAGCCTGCCAAACTGTCCCATCATAAACTTTTAGCCTATTACTGTCGGAACTATCTATATACATCATGCCGGCAACCGGATTTGACGGTGCAGTAGCGCGAGGTGTTAGTTTTAACACATCGTTAATAGTTAACACATCATTGGCAAAGTCTCCGTCTATTAAAGGACTTGTAGTACTTGAGTTGTCAATCATTAATCGGTTGGAGGTCGCATTATAATCTCCCACATTGTTTCCTATTAGAACACAATTAGAAATACTCCCTGCATGATTTCCTGCTTCAAAGCCAATAACAACATTGCTTCCATAAACATGGTCATATCCGCCTAAAGCACTAAAACCAATAACGGTATTACTGTCAGCCGCAGATGAATATTGTAATGCATTATTTCCTAGTGACATATTGTAACTTCCAGTCGTATTTCCCTTTAATGCCTGTGTTCCGATAGCTGTATTATTTGAGCCCGTCGTATTATATCTTCCAGACTCTTTGCCTACAAAAGAATTCTCAAAACCTGATAAATTATTTTCACCAGCTTTTCTACCTATAAAAGTACAAGAATATCCTGTAGTATTAGTAACGCCTGCACTTTCACCTAAAAAAACATCATTTCTTCCAGTCGTGTTTGCAGTTCCTGATTTATAACCTATAAATACATTTTGTTTTCCTGTTGTTGTAGCTTTCCCTGCTTCAAAACCAAAAAACGAATTATAATTAGCTGTATTATTTATTCCTGAATTTTGTCCAAAATAAGTTCCTCCCGTAGAATTATCAAAATCAATTAAATTATCTACCTGGAATAAATTATTTGGATTATTTAATCCTATTCCAACTGAATCAGTAAGATTATTAGGATAAATTACACCACTACCACCACTACTCCATGATCCACTTCCGGATACTGCAGATGTTACATAAGTTACAATTGCTTTTTCTGTACATAACGCATCATCACTGTTACCAGCCATAGTGCCATCTGTACTAAATTCAGTTACGGTTGTTCCAACAGAAAGTCCCAAACTACCATTAATGGTTAATGCATTTGTGGAAAAATCACCATCAATCAACGGTGTATTAGTCCAAATATTATCAATCATTAAGCGATTAGAAACGGTATTGTAATCACCCACATTATTTCCTATTAGAACACAATTAGAGATACTTCCTGCATGATTTCCAGCCTCATATCCAATAACAACATTCTGACTATAAGCATTGTCTATTCCACCTAAAGCACTATATCCTATTACTGTATTACTATCTGCATTACTTGAGTATTGTAAAGCATTGTTTCCTAGTGCCATATTGTAACTACCTATAGTATTTCCTTTTAACGCTTGTGTTCCGATACCTGTATTATTTGATCCCGTACTATTATATCTTCCAGACTCTTTTCCCATAAATGAATTTTCGAATCCTGATAAATTGTTTTCTCCTGCTTTTCTACCTATAAAAGTACAAGAATATCCTGTAGTATTAGTAATGCCGGCACTTTCTCCTATAAATACATCATTTTTTCCTGTTGTGTTCGCAGTTCCTGATTTATAACCTATAAATACATTTTGTTTTCCTGTTGTTGTAACTTTCCCTGCTTCATAGCCAAAAAACGAATTATAATTAGCTGTATTATTTATACCTGCATCCTGACCAAAATAAGTTCCGCCGATAGCATTATCAAAATTAATTAAATTTTTTACTTGAAATAAATTATTTGGATTATTAATTCCTATCCCAACGGAGTCAGTAAGTGTAGATGGATAAAGATTACCTCCGGATTGAGTCCAATTTTGACTAAACCCAATAACAGAATATAAAATTGAAATAATAAAAACCGAGAAAGTTTTCATAGCATTGTAAGTTTTATGATTAAAATTTATGTAAAGATAACAACTTTTATACGAATAAAAAAATTATTTTTGTATATTTTATTTTTTATTTGATTAATCTTTAATTTTAGTGGATAAAGTCATCATTCATATTGGGTATCAGAAAACTGGTAGCACATGGCTACAACACAATCTTTTCCCGAAAATTGAAAATTTTAAATACTACAACAACAGAGCAATAATTAAAAAAGATTTTATTCTACAAAATCGACTTGAATTTAATCCTAAAAAATTAAAAAAAAAATACAATAACATTTCTAATGGACTAATTATAAGTCATGAACTTTTAGTTGGTGGAGGAATTCACAACGGTGGAATCAATGGTATTTTACCTTATGATTTTTGTGACAGACTATATTCAGTTTTTCCCGATGCAGAAATTATAATTTTCATTAGGAATCAACCCGACATTATAGCTTCTGCCTATAATCAATATTTACGAGGAGGTGGAAATTTAAGCATAAGTAAATATCTTTATCAGGATTCTTTTCGTGCACTACAAAAACATTTTTTCTTTTCTTTTGATTTTTTTAAATATGATAAAATTATTGCTCATTACAAAAAAATATTTGGTGAAAACAAAGTACACATTTTTCTTTTTGAAGAATTTCAAAACAATCCCATGGATTTTGTTTTAAATTTCTGTAATTACTTTGATTTTCAATGCAATATTAACGATATTAATTTTACTCCTCTCAACATTAAATACAGAAAACATTTAAAATATTTTCTTCGTTTTTCAAATTTATTCTATCGTCGTTCTGTCCTAAATAAATATTATCTCTTTAATTTTGATAATTGGTTTGAACCAATGAAAATTCATTTTAACAACTGGAATAAATATAAAATTTTGGGCAAATTCGAAAGCTCAAAAGAAATTTTAAAAGAAACTAATTATCAGTTTATTATGGAATATTATAAAGCATCTAATCGGAAACTTATTGAGAAACATGGATTGAGTAAAATAAAAAAATTTGATTACCCACTTTAATGACACAAATAATACATATTGGTTATCCTAAGACTGCAACAACATGGTTTCAAAAATCAATATTTCCTAATATCTCAAATTTTAAGCTTATTCCTAAAGAAACAATTCAAAAATATATCGTCAGTACTTCAGAAGATGAATTTGAAAAATTTATTGTTGATTGCAAAAAGCTTATCCCCGATAACAATTTTATTCTTTCGGATGAAGATTTTATCACGAATAAACCGGAACATATTCCACCGATAGAAAAAGCTAAACGGCTCCAGAAATTATTTCCCGAAGCTCAAATCATTTTATTTATTCGCAATCAACCCGACATTATTGCGTCAGCCTATTCGCAACACATAAAGGCAGGTGGAACATTAAATCCCGATCAGTATATAGAAACATTGATTCAATCAGATAAACTTTCTCACTGGGAATACGATAAAATCATTAAAATTTATCAAAATCTTTTTGGTAAAAGATCTGTTAATATTTTCTTATACGAATCAATAAACCAACAGGATTTTTTAACGAAATTCTCTCAACAATTTAATTTTCAACTAAAAAACAATAATGTTTCAACAAAATTATATAATAAGCATTTATGTCCACTCATTCTATCAATTACAAGAAAATTGAATCATTTTACCAAATATCAACTATATACAAAATTTCCTCCTAAATCTTATTATTTTCATGTTCCACTATTATTCTCAATATTAAGAATTAAGATGAATTTTCTTAACTCAATTTTTTGTTTTTCCAGACATTCTTATGCACATAAAATATTTAGGAATAAAGAATTTAATTTGATCAAGAACTTTTTTATAGAATCTAATCAGAAATTATTTAATGAACTTGACATTAAAGATATTTCCAAATATAATTATCCAATGTAAAAATCATGTTTTTCAGATACATAAAAGATTTTTTTGAATATTATTTTTACCAGAACAAATACCGGAAACAAAATTTTTATGTCAATATATTATCTCGAATTTATCTTAAATTTAAAAATGCTTCCCCAATAAATACATCATCTGCAATTGAGTTAAGTCAATGGGTTAATGAATTCAGCAAATTTAAAAAAATTATTATCTGTGCCAGTGGACCGTCACTCAACAATTTGAAAGATTTCTCCGAACAAAATCTTTATATCACTACAAACAGTTCTGTTTCGAAAGTATTAAATTTTCATTTTATTTATTTCACCTTCACCCGCGAATACATTAATCTGTTCCTGCGCAGGGGATTTAAGGAAAAAGGTTGGGAAGGAACAATTTTCAGATTTACACAGTCAAAAGCTAATCATGTGATTCGAATGAATTCATATAAAAAAGTATTAGACTATCTCTCAAAATATCACAGGAACAAAACAGAGTTGCTGCTTTCTGATATTCAAAAAGAGACCCTAGAAGAGTCTAACTTTTATGAATTAAATCAATTTATTAAATCAAACCTGAATTTTAATTTTGATAATGAAAATAGTGGAATATCAATTCTGCTACTGGGTTATTATTTTGCAAAAAGACTAAATAAGCCACTTGAAGTTTACGGTTTGGATGCAGGTTCAAATGGCTATCAATACTTTAATAATTCAGGGAAACCAGACAAAGAAATTTCAAATAATAGAACTCTAAAATCTCTTCCTCACATTCTTAACGAAATTGAACAAGATTCTTCCGTTCAATTTGAAAATCACTCATTTTTTAAACCTAAAGTATGAGACTGATTTTTCTATCCTATATAAACCGTTCCGGCTCTTCTTTTTTGGCTCAGCAACTTAGTAAATACGATGATATTTTTGTTTTCCCCGAAGGTGATGCGCTCATTGATGAATTTTTATTGAAATCAAAAATTAATTTAAATCCAGATTATTTAATCAAACTTTTTTCAAAAGACTACAAGTTAAAAAATTGGAATATTACAGAAAAAGAAATCAATACAATAACCCCAAAATATAACTCAAAAAAAGATATTTTTTTAAATATACTGTTAACAATAAAAAACAAATATAAACCCGATGCTAATATTTTAATTTTTAAAAAGCAAGATGCATTTATTAAAAACGACAAACTTAAAAAAATTTTAAATCATAATATTGAACTAATATCTATAATTAGAGACCCTCGTGCCATATTTATTTCACAAAAAAACGCTTTAGGCCCTTATAAGAATAAACCTTTTAATATCAACCCTTTAATTACTTCATATTCTTGGGGTAGTTATATAAATAAAATTAGTTATATTAATAATGCCATAATAATCAAATACGAAGATTTTGTTAATAATACTGATAAATCCGAAAAAACTGTTTTAGATCAAATTTCATCTAATAAGAAAAAATCAAGTAAAAGTATTACTTATTGGGATTTGTTATCCGATGCCGAGAAAAAATTGCATTCTAATATTGATAAAGAACCACAAAATGAATCTATTAATAAATGGAAGCAAACAATAAAACCTTATGAATTATCAATAATTAATAAAATATGTAAAAATAACTTACTCAAACAAAATTATGACATTGAAAATGACAATTTGAAATTAAATTATTTTTGGTATTTGTATTTTAAATTAAGAATCTTTTTTAAGGTTGATATTTATTGATTAACTTAAGTTTAAGCCTTAATATCCAATAGGGAAAAGACCAATAATAAAAATCTTTTCTTAATTCAATTAAATAAAAGAATTTAAATCCGTTCCTTCGCCAATAATTAAATTTTAAACGAATCACATTTTTACTTTGCACCTTTCTAAATCTAAAATTTACACTATAAACAGATACTCTATAATCTAACAAAACTTCCGGTAAATTTATAATTTTAATTCCTTTACTTAATATTCTGAGCCATAAATCATAATCTTCGGTATGTAAATACTTGTCTCTATATTTTCCAACTTCTTCAAAAATATCTTTTGATATTAACACCGATGAATGAATTATGAAATTTGAGTTAGGAAGATATTTTTTAATATCGTTAAAATCTGAATATTGCTTAAATTTTGTTGGAAAAGGCTCACCTTTATCTTCTATTAATCTTGCAAAACAAGCAATAAAAACATTTTCGTTTTTTCCATTTGTAGCAGCAAGTTGTTTTTCTAATTTATCTTTATACCATATATCGTCAGCATCTATTCTAGCAATAAATCCACCTTTGGCTTTTTTCAATAAAAAATTTAAACTATAAACGATTCCATTATTTTCTTTAAAACTAAAAATTTTTATCCTGTCATCATTAAATGATTTAACAATTTGCAAGGAATTATCAATTGAGCAATCATTATAAATCAATAATTCAAAATTAGAATAAGTTTGATTCAAGACCGATTGAATGGCTAACTGTAAAAAACGCTCACCATTATAAATAGGCATTAAGACACTTACTTTTGTCATAATTCCTCTAACTTTAAAATAACATCCTTCGCAATTTGTTCCCACGATCTACGGCTATTAACAATCTCTTTTCCAACTTGAATTTTTTTATTAATTATTTCCTGATTAGAAAATGCTGAATCAATAACTTTATATATACTGTTTTCATCGTGGGGATTGAAATAAAAAGCGGCATCGCCACATACCTCTTTCGCAAAATCTAAATCTGATGTAAAAACAGGAATTCCAAATCCCATAGAGTCGGCATAAGTAGTTGAAAAAGATTCCATAAGAGTAGGCAATAATAAAGCATCTACTTGCTCATATAAACTTTTAATATGATGACGATTAATTTTTCCAATATTAATAATTACATCCTGATTTTCTTCTGTATTTATCTTTTTAAGAATTTTTCCAACATTAGCATGCTGCTCATTATCAATTGTTAAAATAATTTGATACGATTTTCTTTTTGAAATAATAATTTTGGCAACTTTCAATAAAATTTCAAGATTTTTATGTGGATAATATCGTGTGAAAACAAGTAATTTTATTTTATTTTTCTCTAAATCAAATTGTTTTAGATTTGATTTATGATGAATAATTGAAGGTGCATTTTCCATCATTTCTATTGGCGTATTTTTAACTAAATTTGATAATAATTTGTGCTGAATTTTAGTTTGAGCAAAAATTAAATCAACATATTTCAGTCTATTAAAAAAAATCATCCTACGCAAATAATGGATAAATCTATCCTTAAAATTAAAATGCAATGATTTTAGACTATAAACTGTAATAAAAGGATTATCAAAAAATAAAGCTTGTTTTGTCTCAACAGGCAACGGCAAATTTCCCAAAGAAAAAACGATGTCAATACGATGCTTTCTGATTACTGATTTAAACCATTTATAGTCTAAAAAAAATCGTTTTCTCCATTTTAAAGCATTTTCTGGAACATAAATTACATCAAAATATTTTTCAAATAAACCATAGTCATTTTGTTTTGGACACACTAACACGAACTGATGTTCCAATTTAATATTAGATAATCCTTGCAAAAAATTAAGAATTTCAGTTAATCCTCCACCATAACTTACACTTGAAGCATTCAAAAGAATTTTCATCACTCAAAAGAAAAAATTAATAACAATATCTTTCTTTTTCATTAGTGAGTCTAATCTAAAAACAAACAAAATCAAAAAAAATCGTCTATTCTTAGACTGAACTCATTAGTCAATTTTCATTCTGCAATAATAATCATTTTCTATCATTTCCTCCATTTTTTTTGCTACCTAATTCCAAAAACAATAAATTTTAATCAATAAAAAATAATTGTTTAACTAAAAAAAACATTCATTCATCAATAGGTATTTTTAGATACATATAATGTATTATATCTTTGAATTTACTAATTAAAATTGAAATGCGACGATTTTTTACAATAGGAAGTTTGATATTGATTTTTCAAACAATCTTTTATCATACCGGCTTTTCTCAAGATTGGCTATGGAGCTTGCAAATATCAGGTTCAGAAAACCTTGAAACAGAAGCTATAAAAACAGATTTTGAAAATAACATTATTGTATTAACGGAACTAACAGGTAATGTATCTATTGGAGATCAAAATTTCACTACTCAGAACAACGAGAAAAACATGCTATTGATAAAGTTAAACAAATTTGGCACTATTCTTTGGACTGCTCAGATTGGAAATGCGAATATAGAAGATCCTAAAAGTATTTACATAGATGCCAGCAATAACATATACCTTACCGGGAGTTTTGGCGGCACACTCACATTGGGAGATATAACAATTAATTCTACCGATGAGAAAGATGCTTTCCTTGCCAAAATTGATTCGAATGGTAGTTTTGTGTGGGCAAAAAATATGGGAAGAAATAATGGTATTCAAAAAGGGAGACAACTTTCTTCTGATGGTAATTATCTTTATGTTTTAGGATTTTACAAAGAAAGTGTTTTACTCTCCAGAGCAAGTGACACCCTTCTCGACGGAACAAATAAGAAAAATTATTTTCTAGCAAAATATGACTTCAACGGCAATCTAATTCATGCGAGAAGAATCTATTCTTCATCTAATGGTATCCTTTTGTCAAATATGATATACTTGAATAACTATCTTTATCTTGGCGGTTATTTTTCAGACACTTTAATTTACGACAATGACACCATTTTAAGCAACAACAGAAGTCGTGATTTTCTACTAATGAAAGTTGATTTGAGTGGTAATCTGGTTTGGATTAATCATTTTGGTGGTTCTGAATCAGATGCGATTTGGGGATTAACTACAGACGGACAAAATTTATTTATTTCGGGATATTTTTATGAAGGTGGTAGTTTTTCAGTTGCAGGACAATCATTCTCCTCAAAAGGATTGAATGATATTTTCTTGGGAAAGATTGATTTAAATGGTAATTTTGTATGGGCAAAATCGAATGGTTCTACAGGAGAAGAACGCGGACATGAACTTATTTATAATGATGGTCATTTATCCGTTACAGGAGAATTCTCCAATACATTAAGTTGGGGAAATAACATTGTCGCCAATGATAATACAGAACCATTTGTTGGAACGCTTACAACAGATGGGAATTACATTAAAGCCATCCCTATTACTGTATCTTCTTCAGGTACTAATTGGACTTATGCCATTACAGGAGACAACAATGGGCATTTCTTTGTTACCGGTAAATTTAATTCTTCCGCCATCGCTTTCAATTCCAATATCGCCTTAACAAATGCAAATGCCGGAAGCTTCGATGGTTTTATAGCTAAATACGGATGTTTTGATGGCATAACGCTTGATGTTACAGATGCCGGATGTTCCGGACATAACGATGGACAAATTACCGTAAACCCCAATGAAGGCTATGGCCCTTTTACCTATAATTGGTCAAACGGGGAAACAACACAAACCATAAGCGGTTTGAATCATGGCGATTATTCTGTAACGGTTTCTGATCAAAGTGGATGCTCAGCTACGGCAACGACACATATTACTTATCATCCTCCCGTTAGTGTTTCAACTCAAATTACCAATGAAATACTTTGCAATGGTGATAATGACGGTGAAATTACTGCCACAGCTTCTGATGGTCAACCAGCATACAATTACAATTGGTCAACAGGTGATACAACACCTGTAATAAGTAACCTTTCACCGGGAGATTATACAATTACAGCATCCGATCAATGTGGTAATGATGCTATTCAAACAGTTACTCTTACAGAACCTGATTCATTGGATATCAGTTTGACAGGAAATTTATATAACATAGGACATAAATGCATGGCGCGTGTTGTTGCTCATGGTTCAGGAGGTACATCTCCTTACACATATTACTGGTATGATATTAATGGGAATTATATAAGTTCTGGCAGCAGTATTTGGCTAGATGCAGATAATTACTACATAATTATTATTGTTGACGCTAACAACTGTTCTTCAGGATGGTATTTTTATATTCCAGGATGTAATAAAAGTGCAAATCAAAACAGTAATTCTAATAACAATAATGTGAGTACACCTTATGAATATACGAATGTTGATTTGACTTATTCAAACATTCAAGTTGTTGATGGCATGATCAAAGGTCGTAGAAATTCCGGAAGCTATGATAAAGAACTAATCAATGAATTAAAAAACCTTGGATTTGAAATAGAACCTGAGATTAATGTATTCCCAAATCCAGCCAACAATAATTTAACATTAAAAATTGCATTTCCAACAGATGTAAATGCACAAATAATATTACTTAATTCTATAGGTCAAACTGTTCAACGGATTGGTTGGAGTCAAACTTTTTCATATAAGAAAACAGTGGATGTAAGCAATTTAGGTACAGGAATCTACTACCTAATGATTAAAACGGACTTCGGAGTATTCAAAAAGAGTATCTCAATTGTTCACTAATCCACAATTCGTTTTAATTTCTACAAACAAAAATAAACATTATGAATTAACCGTATTTTCAACTTGATGATTAATTTGTGAATATGCGGGACATGAGCTATGTGCTTTACACGAAGACATTGCCAATACTGTTGTAAAAATAACTATAAATGCGATCGCTATCTTTTTCATCATTTATTATTTATCAAATTTAGGACAAAAGTAAAATATTTTTTTTTATTACCCAAAAAAAATATTTTAAGTTTTAAACAATTGAAAAAATCATTGTTATTTCTTTGCACGAGGATGATGTTCTAAAATAATCTCTTTCAGATAGTTCCTATCTATATGTGTATATATTTCGGTTGTTAATATTGATTCATGTCCCAACATCTCCTGCACTGCCCGCAAATCGGCACCTCTCTCAACCATGTGCGTAGCAAATGAATGACGAAAAGTATGGGGACTGATATTTTTCTTTAATTCTATTTTTTTAGCTAATTCTTTAACAATTGTAAAAATCATTACACGACTCAATTGTCTGCCACGACGATTCAGAAATAAAATATCTACTGATTTGGGGTCAATCTTCATTTTCTTACGATAATGGTCTAAATAAATATTTATCTCTTTAATTGCTTGAGAACTAATAGGAATTATTCGTTCTTTACGACCTTTTCCAAATACAAGAATATAACCGTCATCAGGATGAATGTTTGACAGCTTAAGATTGATTAATTCCGAGACACGAAGTCCACAACTATAAAGCGTCTCAATAATGGCCCGGTTACGATGACCTTCCGGTTTGGATAAATCAATCGCATCTTTTAATGCATCAATTTCCTCAATAGATAATACCACCGGTAATTTCATTCCCAAGCGGGGTGAATCTATAAGTTCGGCAGGGTTTGTTTCAATCACATTTATAAAAACTAAAAACTTAAAAAAGGATTTTAATGCGGACAATACTCTTGCCTGTGAACGGGCAGTCATTCCAAGTTTAGTAATCCATTGAAGAAAACGCCTAATATCATCGGACTTTATCACAGCAACATCATCAAGTGATTTTTCTTGTGAAAGCAACTGTTTTAATTTGTCCACATCTCCCAAATATGCGTCTAAAGTATTATCAGAAAGTCCTTTTTCTAACTTTAAATAAACTTTGTATTCATGGATTGCCGATTCCCAATTCATTTTCTATTTTTCTTTTTCAGGAAAATTGGCAAATTATTAATGCATAATGTATCATATGAATAGGGTTTTGCTCCGAAACCATGATACATACGAGCAATACTCTCAATGTTAGATCCTTCAAAATCTAAAACAACATTTTTCTTTGCAAACTTTTTTATAATAAAATCAATTATTTTAAACATTGCCAGCGTTTTCTTTCCTTGTTGGTTTGACACGCCAAAAAGATAGAATACCCTATCTAACGATTTAATAAAAAAGGCCGTAGCACATAATTCATCATTCACATAAGCACTTATTATTAGCGGGACAAAATGTGGAAATTTGTGCAATTGTACAATCTTTGAAATCTTTTGATAGTCTTTTTCTTTCAAAATACCCAATTGTTCATCAGTATGTTTTCTAAAAAAATTAAGAAAATCTTCACGGGATAAATTTTCAGAAATCTGCACACCAAACTTTTCACTTTTTTTTAAATTCCTTTTAGTATTCTCGTTATATTGTTGTTTTAAATTATCGTAAGACCGGATTAAATCTAATTCAAAAGTTATGTTTTCACGAAAATGATAACCCAATCCTGTTAAATTTACCACCTTATTCATATTTAATTCCACATAAGAAAAAGATTTTGACAATTTTTCAATGAAAACTTTTATTATATCGGAAGTTATCTTATTCGTAGAAAATAGACCTAACTGTTGGGCAAAATATGGCTGTAATGCTATTTTAAAAAACCATTTCTTTTTAGAAGGGATAGGCATAATATATCGATAATCTTGCGTAACCAAAGCCGACCACCCCGGATAAACGATATCCAGATACCATGAAAAACCATACACCATTGTATTGTACGAGGACTTAATTGTTTCGTCCCAACGATATTTATCAATCTGATTATATTTTAAAAACTTAACACTCATTTTTCTTTCGCACATTTTATATTAAACCGCCATCAATCTACTGAAAATAAAACATTTCTTTTCACCCTATTTTTCTTAATCAGCATCTTAATAGTAGTTTAGTATTACCATTTTCTCAAAAACAGTTTTCCACCCCATCCAATATTTATCCGTTCCAAGTGACTCATTATGCCATAAACTTACAAAGGTTCCATGATATTTTTGGGTTATTTTTATCAAAGATTCTAAAACATTTTTACTTTCTTCAATGGTATATTGCTTGTATCGTCGTAAGGTAACATCCATCATTTGAAAAGGTATTATCTTAAGATTAGTTTTTTTATCCTGCTCTATATCAAAGAAATAAAAAGGCAATGCCACCCCTGCACGAAATCCTAATTCTTCTGCATAGCCCAACGAATAATCTTCTGTAATACCAGCCTCAATCAATTTTCTATAAGTTTCGGGTAGTTTAATTCGTAAAAAATGTTGGCGACTGTGATTTACTTTTTTACCAATAATTTGTTCTAAACGATAAATCTCCGTTGACAATTGTTCTTTCTTATCATTTGATGCAAATGACGGATGAATGCCTATTTGATATTTTTGACTTAATGCCGAAATTAATTTCCTAAATTCTAATTTATTATGTGATACATTTTTATCAAATTTACCGTAATCACCCAATAAGAAGAACCAAATAGGATGCAAATTATTCTCATCAACTATTTGTCTTATATATTCATACGAATCATATTTATCTTTTTGAACACCAAAAAAAGTAAGCCATCTGTCAAAATAATCAGATAACCGAAATAAAAGTACAGATTTTGCTGTCGCTCCAACTGTTCGCCAAAACCCCTTATATAAGTATGCATAGGCATTATCTATATCAAAAGTAGGCAAAAAGCTATATTGAAGATACGAAAACTCAAATTCGGGAAATTTATTCTTTATGGCTTTGGCCAATTCCTCAATCCAAATATGGACAATGGGCAAATTGAGAAATTGATTTTTGTAGGCAATAGATTCAGCAGCAGGAAAACGAAACTGATTTTTGCCAAATTTGTAATTATATTCTTCGTAACGGCTCAACTGATAAAAAACGGCCGCAAAAATATCAAAAGGTAAATCTATCTTTTTTGATTTAGCAGGAAAAAGCACTTTGTTACCATCAATCTCCTGTACCGATACTTTATAAGAATGAACATCTGTTTCAAATAATAATTTCTCAGCCGGAATTACAAATGCATCAATAGTATCATCTTCTCCATAAAATATTTTTGCCTTATTATATTTCCGG
>Ga0114934_10001454_pt1 | contig 15415 bp, 16 predicted proteins | sample 4SBtaG_2_FD_99695 | JGI IMG/M metagenome (GOLD analysis project Ga0114934, IMG submission 99695) | Deep subsurface microbial communities from Kolumbo volcano to uncover new lineages of life (NeLLi) - 4SBTROV10_white metaG | ecosystem: Environmental > Aquatic > Marine > Volcanic ... | reverse complement strand
AGTTGTGTTTAGGTTACTATTAGTTTGATTGTATGGAGACTAAATAACTCAAAACGAAACATTTAAATATCATTCATTATTATTGAATAATTATTCACTAATATTGAAAATGATTCCTAAGAACACTGAAAAAATTGTATTATTTCTTTTGAAGAATATAGATGAATTAGGATATAATATTAATCAGATTTCTAAATTAAATAATATAAGCGTGGGTAGTGCATTTAAGATTCTAAAAGAACTTGAAAAGAACAAGATCTTATTAAAAAAAGAAATCAACAATGCTTCACATTATAAATTAAATCTTAATAATTGTGAAACAATAAAATTATGCGAATTATTAATCTTGGGAGAGAAAAGGAAACTCAAAGGTTATGCAAAGGTTTATGCTGATGAGATTTTGAAATTTAAACAAGCGGATTTCATAATTCTTTTTGGCTCAATTCTAAATGGGAATAATTTTAATGATGTTGATGTTCTTTTTGTTACAAATCAAGTAAAAAAAGTAAATGATTTTTGCCTTGAAATCTTCAAAGTAAGAACAAAACCCGTAGTTCCTTTAATATTAAAAAAAGATGATTTAATCAAAGAAATCAGACAAAAGAAAGAATCAATACTTGATATAATAAAGAAAGGGATTATTCTTAAAGGAGAAAGTGTATTTATGGAAGTGATAAAAAATGTCAATTCATGAGAAAAAGTTAGATTGGTGTTTAGCAAGAGAATCGAGAATGAAAAAGATAAAGCCAAATGATAAACTTTCAGAAGAGCACATAAACAAAGCTAAGCATAATCTAAAAGCTGCTGATTATAATATTCAGGGAGGTTTTAGTGATTGGGGCGTATCTCAGTCATACTATGCAATGTATCATTCATTATTATCCATACTTTTTAAGATGGGCTACGAATCAAAAAATCATGAATGCACAATAAATGCAGTTGAATATCTTATAGAAAAGGGAAAGATTAACCTCGACTTAAAGGATATTGCATTTATTAGGACGACAGAGCAAATGACTTCAAAAGATGCTAAATCCTTGAGAGAAGAATTTCAGTACGGAACAGAAACCACGGTAAATGAAAAATTATTAAAAAATTTACTTGATAATGCAAAGAAAACAGTGGAAAAAATCGAGATTGCTTTAAATGAATTGTAAGTAAAATGCAATGAAAGAACATGATGAAGCAAAAAGAATAGCACAATTTAAATTTATAAAGGAATTCAAAAACACTATAGATAAATTTTTAGAACCAATTTTAGAATTATCTGTTAAATATCAAATGGTTAGAGATAGTAAAAATCCTGGTTATCCTCAACAAGATGGGGATAAAATAGAAGAAAGATTATTAATATATCAGAAATAGATAAACTCCTGACCCTATTTTAAGTTAAAAAGTTTTTTCTCAATTGGATTTAACATCGAGCTTGTTGATTACTCTGAGCGAAGTGAGAGCGTAGTGGGGAAACCTGCGTCCACAGAGTTGAGGATTTGTTGTTTATCAAGCACGAAGTGCATTCTTAGAAATACATCGGGCCAGGAGCTTTGGTGTTCTAAAAAAGGAAGTTTTATATATGTGATGTATATACTTATATATGTGATGTAATATGGTGCAAGCTGTAATAAATATTGAAGAAAACACTAATCGTGTTTTAAATATTGTAAAAGCAAAATTTGGACTTAGAGATAAATCTGAAGCTATCAATTTAGTTGTTAATGAATATGAACAATCTGCTTTAGAACCTCAATTGAGACCTGAATATAAGACTAAGTTAGTTAATATAATGAAAGGAAAACATCTTTCTAGAAAGCAATTCGAGAAAGAGGCATTGTAAATGTATGCTGATTCATACAGTGAAGAAATCACTAAGAAGTTATCTAAACTTAGAAAGAAAGATCCAGCACATTATGAAAAAGTTATAAAGAAAGTTGATTCCATTTTAGAGAATCCAGAACATAGCTACAAATTTTTGCATCATGATATGAAAGGTATTTTAAGGGTGCATATTGGTCATTTTGTTTTAGTATTTATTATTGATCAAGATAAGAAAACAGTATCTTTTGAAGATTATGATCATCATGATATCATATACAAATAGATTTTTTTAATGATTGTCATCGCCTTTTTTGCTTCTTAGTGTTTCTAAAAAGAAGAGGATTAAATAATATTTTTTTAGGGGAGAATTTATTTTTGAGTTGGATTATTAACTCTTCCCATGAATAATATGTTTCCTGTTTCTTTTTCTTGTATTAAGAAGATAAAAGGATGGTCTGCTCTAAATTCAATATAGCGAGGCATTACAAGTCCTGACATCTTGCTAAATAAGGTTGTTGCTGCAGCTGCTTCTGTTCCTTCTTCATAAACATCTATGTATGCTTTATGTAAAATTTTGTCTATGTAGAGTGAATTAGTTCCGTCTATTCCAGAGAAATCAGCTCCTGGCCAAGTAAATGACAAATTCATCCCCATACTTTTTAAGTAATCTGATAATGAATAAGATGTTTCAAAAGTGTATTTTGGCATGTAAATATAAACTGTTTCAGGCTCGAGTTTGTTTCTCCATTCTTGAAGTTTTTCTTCAGATAGCATTGATTCTAATTGAGTCATATTAGTTGTTTTTTGCTCAATTCTTTTCATTTCAAATCTTCTTTGAAGCATTGGAGCTGTTATATTAGTTCGTGGAAGGAGAACTAACATAGATATCTTATCTCCTTGATAAGGCATTTCAAGAATTTGCACTCCATCAGATTCAGTATAATTAAAATATAATTCATTATCTGTAAGTTTCATCATTGGAACTTTAATTTTTGAGCCTGATTGAAGTGTGAAATCTTCTGGTTTTGTATAATCTCTATCAAATTTGTGCTCCCATTTTCCCTTGAAATATATTGCATTTGTTAAAACAGCACGAGACTTTTCATTAAACATACTTGGAGAAACAATATTTGTAATCTTATTATTTGTATTTTTTGAAACCCATTTATTAATATCAGAACTCGCCTTACCGGGATTATTTGCAAAATCAAGATTTTTGATTTCACCCAAATAATATTTGCTTATGACTTCTTTATAATTTTCTAAGAAAGGATAATCTTTTTGCAACCATATAGCATCGGCTATACTAAATTTATATTTTCCACTTGCTTTGTTCAAAGTATTTAGCATCTTAGCATAAGAAGATCTTCTCGTGTTATTATCTGTTGGGAAATGGAAAACACTTTGAATTTCATTAGCAGTTTCTCCACGAGCACCCTCATAAGCCATTACTACAGCAGTTGAAATACTCCAAGGAGAAAAAAAGATATTTTCATTAGAATCTTTATTTATTTCAGAATAAAGATCAAAAGCAAATTGGTTATTAGCATTTGCTACCGCATTAACTCCTTGAATTGTTGCACCACCATCATCAGCAGTTGCAATTAAAACGTCACTCCAACCAAAATTAAAAAAACCATAAACTAAAAATCCGAGAATTATTATAAATCCTAAAGCAATGAATTTTTTTGCATCCCATCGTATTAGGAGAGATTTATTTTTCAAAAAGATTGAAAGTTTGATTAAGATACCTGCAACAATATATAGGAAGATGATTTCTAATATAACTGCAATGATTAAACCTATTCCCTCAAATATAACCAAAAACGTAAAATAAAAAATTAAAGGAAACCCTAATATCCAAACTATTGGAACATATATATTTGGAAGTCCAACAGACATTAATTTAAAAACCATAAAGCCTATAAGAAATAGAAGTAATATGGTCAAAACAACCTTCTTTCGATTTAGTTTGAAAAATTCTTTAAACATAATATTGTATGTTGTTTTAAGTAGTTATATAAATTTATTTAAAACTTCGAATTGATTTGAAGTGTTAGAACTGAGAAAAATATTATTTCCTATTTCTTTATTTTAACTCTAACTTGTAGGTGTTCTCAAAAATTGGAATTTAATATTGGTTCTTGTTATATTCTCTCGAACGAAGTGAGAGTGCAGCGTGCCCGAACGGAACAAAGTGGAGCGAAGGAGTTTGTTTCTTGTCGTTCTAAAATAGAGTTGGCCCTTTTAAATTAAAGGGCTAAGAGGCCACTAATTCTTTTTCATCTTTAATTCTGGCAAAGATTAAAAATGAGATTACAAAATAAATTATCATTGTCCCCATTGCTATACGTTGATTACTTGAAATTGACGAAATAATTCCAAAAATAAGCGGACCGGTTGTTGCCGCTATTTTGCTGGCAAATCCGTTAAAGCCAAAAAATTCGCACATTTTTTCTTTTGGTATGATTTTGCTAAACCAAGATCGCGCAATTGCTTGGCTTGAACCTATAACGAGTCCGGTAAGTATTGCCATAGCATAAAAGAACGTTTTTGAGGTAGCGAAAGAAATTCCTAATACAATTAAAGTCCATATAACTATTGTTGTAAGTAAGATTTTTTTAGAACCTCTTTCGTCACTAAGCCATCCAAAAAATATTGCTGATGGGAAACCTATTAATTGCACCATTAATAGAAGCATAATAATTTCAGAAAAAGTCATTCCAAGAGTTACTTTTGCGTAAATGGGCACAAACGCAAAAATAGTTACCAACGCATCATTGAGAATATAAAAACCAACCAGAAACCATGCAACTTTTTTGTGTTGTTTGATATCTTTTATTGTGCGAAAAGTATTTGAGATTCCTATTTTGATGAGCGATAATAACTTTTCTTTTTGAGTGACTTTTTTGTGTTCTTTTATGAATAGGAATGCTGGCAGAGCAAAAATAAAGAAAAACAAAGCGGTGAGTGGAAAAGTTAATTTGTATAAAGCCTCATTTGCATACCCTGCTCCATATAGTGGTTTTAATGCCAACATTGCTATTATCCCGCCAAGATAACCAAGTCCCCAACCCAAACCAGATATTCTGCCAGCGGTTTCTTCTGTTGAAACATGAAGTAAAAATGAATCATAAAGAGTTTGTGCGATTTCAAAACATAAATTTGTAATAATAAAAAGTATGAGTGCAAAAAGAAGCATGTTTGGACCTGTAAAATACAATGCCGCAGTACCAATTATTGATAATAGGCCAAAGATCACAAATTTTCTTTTTCTTCTTGTGTCGTGGTCAGCAATTGCACCTACAATTGGGCTTGCAAGTCCGCCAATAAGAATTGAAACACTAATTGCTAACCCCCACCAAAAATCTCCGTTTACTCCTCCAGCAATTACATCTCTAAAGAAAATTGGAAAAACAAAACTTAGGATGAGAAGGGCATAAGCGGAATTAGCAAAATCATAAAAAGCCCATGAAATAGCTTCTTTTCTATTTGCGTCTTTGAAAAACTTCCCCATAAATCCCATTTTTAATAAATATAAATTGAATTTGTTTATAAATTATTCCAGTCTCTTAACCCTCAAAAATAAATCTAATTGTTAATTCAAAAATACAAGTAAAAGAATGGTGAAGGCAAGAAACAAATTGGACATAATATTGGGGGTCGTTAAACTAGTTTTCAGTTACGAAGTGTGGCCAAACTTCGACCGCAGAGTTGAGAATAAGTCCTGTCTATCAAGCGAACAAAGTGAGCCATCCAGAAAATACATCCAAGGGCTCTGGCATTAGTATAGCAAGCGATTATTATATTTTATACTTTCGAATAGGGAATGGGAGTTAATAAAATTGTTTTATTTGATCCTAAATTATCAATTAAATATTTTATTATTGGAAAAAAGAATACATCTCGGAAAGTTAGTTGATTCTTTAATTAAAAAATTTGATTCGATTACAAAAATGAAATGTCCTGAGTGTAAGTCATTAGATTATTCAAGAGAATTCTTGTTTAAAGAAAATTCTTTACTCTATGTTTTCCCAACCTCATTTCCAACTAGAACTATCCTTTACTTCCAGTATATATGTACTATTGTAATGAATGTGATGAAGAATGGCGTGCTTGAATGTTTCTATTTAATAATAGTAAGTTTTATATATTTCCTTCTATTTCATATTATTATGATATCACCTGAAGATTTATTAAAATTGTATAGTGATGGTAATTTGTATGATTTAGAAAATACTACACAAAGAGATATAGATTTTTGGAAATCAGTGGTAGAACCTCCAAAGGTATCAAGTTTTCTTGAACTATGTTGTGGGACTGGAAGAATTGGGGCCGAGTTATTACCTTTTTTACATACATATCATGGGGTTGATTTGTCTAATTCTTTCTTAGAAACATTTAGAAGAAAAAACCCAGATTCCTTAGCAGATTTTGAACTATTTCAAGGTGATATGAAAAATATTTCAACTGGCAGAACTTATGATGTTGTAGCAATACCTTTTAATTCACTAAGTCATCTTTATACCTTTGAAGATATTAGTAAAACTTTACAAAACGTAAAAAGACATATGAACCAAAATGCTCGTTTTGTTTTTGATATACATAATCCTTCTTTAGAACTATTATTAAGAAATCCAAGTGAGGAATTTGTTGCTAAAGAATTTGTAGATCCAAGATCTAAAGAAAAAATCATAGTTTATGAATCAAATAGATACGATAGATCTACCCAAATTAATCACATTAGTTGGAGATATGTTAATGAAGAGGGCTCTGAAGTAAAAAGACTCGAATTACCTATGCGCGTATTTTTCCCATCAGAGATGGATAATTATTTACTATATCAAGGATTTAAAATAGAAGCCAAGTACGGAACTTTTGATAAAAAAGGGTTTGATTCAGAAAGTCCAAAACAGATATATGTTTGTCAAAATAGAGGATAAAAATGCCAAAATATAAACCACCAAGGGGGTTAAGAGATTTTCCACCAGGAGAAATGGATATAAGAAAAAATATCATTTATTCAATTGAAAAAATTTTTCAAGATTATTCTTTTTTAAGTTGGGATGGACCAGCATTTGAGACAATTCCAACATTAAGGCAAAAAGCAGGTCATGGAGTAGTTAATGAAATTTATACTTTCAGCGATAAAGGTGGTAGAGAATTAGGATTGCGTTTTGAACTAACAACCTCATTAGCAAGAATAATTGCGAATAATCCAAATCTTAAAAAACCTATTAAAACTTATTCTATTGGCAAGGTGTGGAGATATGAAAGACCTCAAGAAGGCAGATATCGAGAATTTTTACAAGCAGATGCAGATATTTTTGGGGCAGAAAGCATGGTTTGTGAAAGTGAATTGTTGCTTCTTGGAAAACAAGTGATGGATACTCTTGGATTTCAGGATTTCAAAGTTAGGCTTAATAACAGAAAAATACTTTATGCTCAGACTGAACAAGCAAGAATTCCATCAGAAAAAAAAGAAGATGCCCTTAGGGCCCTAGACAAATTAAACAAAATTGGTTATGATGGTGTAAGTGAGGAGTTCGAAAGAAATGGTTTATCTAGGGATCAGTTTTCTTATTTTATGGGATTGATGGCTATAGAAGGAGATACAAAAGAAAGGTTAGAGAGAACACAATCACAATTATGTCATAACATAGTTGGTCAACAAGGAGTAGATGAACTAAAACAAATAATTGACTTACTAAATAATACTGAATTGGTCAATAAGATAGAAATAGACCCATCTCTTGTTAGAGGACTTGATTATTATACTGGGCCTATATTTGAGATAGAAATCACTTCTGGAAAAGAGGTTGGTAGTATTTCGGGGGGTGGACGTTATGATAAATTAGTGGAATTATTTGGAAGGATTTCAACTCCTGCAGTAGGAATATCTTTTGGCATAGAGAGAATAATAGATTTAATAGAAAAGAGTTCTGAAAGAAGTGCAAAATTTCAATCTTCATCTTCTTGCGTACAGGTAGTCTACCAGAAAGAATATTTACAAAAAGCATTAGAAGTAACACAACAACTAAGATCAATGGGTATAAAAACAGATTTAGATCTGAAAGCTAGGTCACTAAAAAAACAATTTAGTTTAGCTAATCAAAATTCTGTAAGATACGCCATAGTCATTGGAGAAGAAGAAATGGCATCTGATTTATATACTTTTAGGGATATGCAATCAAGAAATCAATTCAGGCAATCATTAAAAGAAGTAATAGATAAAATTAGGAAAGAAAATGAAACAGAATGATTTATTGCTCATAAACCCCCCTTCATTATTAGAAAAGCCAGATATAGGATATGGTGGTGGCCTTATTTCTCATACAGAATTATCGGATAAAGTTAAAGTTAGGGCTATGAATCCAGGTATCTTATCTATCGCATCTAATGTTCATCAAAATGGATATTTTGTCCATATATTAGATTTATCTAATGATTCCGATTTACAAAGATTAAGAGTGGAATTAGCTAAAAACAGTTACAGATATGTGGGGGTTAGCTCAACAAGCGGTTTTGATTATTCAGAGGCATTAGCATGTGCACGGGTAACAAAAGAAGAGAATTCTGAAGCAGTTACCATAATTGGTGGTCAACATGCTGGTCCATTAGGAAAAAAGGTATTAGAAGATTCTTCGTATATTGATATTGTATGTTTATATGAGGGTGAAAAAGTAGTTCAAGAACTGCTGGCTGGTAAATCTCTAGAAGAAGTAAAAGGAATTGCTTATAGACATCAAGGACACATCGAATTCAATCATGAAGTGCCTGTTCCTTTTGAATTAGATGAATTAGCACCTTTTAACTTTGAGCTTTACCCAAACTTTCGGAATTTTGCTCCTTTTGTTGAAGAAAGTAGAGGATGTTTTGCACAATGTGATTATTGTACTAGCGCTTATATGAATCAAGGACATATCAGACTTAAATCTGTTGATAAGATATTGGCTCAAATCGAAGAAGCAGTTAAATTATGGGGTAAAGATCCACTTTATATATTGTCTGCAGCCACATTTGGAGTTAAAGAACAACATATGCAGGAATTAACTGAAGGTTTGAAAGAAATTGGGATTAATTGGACTACTGAATTTAGAGCAGATTTGCCCTGGTATAATCACATAGAAGCGTTGCATGAAAGCGGTCTTAGAGTTGCTGTTGTAGGAATGGAAAGTGCAAGTCAAGAAATATTATTAAGGATGAATAAGACAAAGAATCCTGATAAGTACATAAAATCTATGGAAAAAGCAATATCGGCTTGTCAAGGAATTGATAATCTAACATTAAGATTAAATTTTATGATTTATGTTGGTGAAACTCCTGATACCGTGCAAGAAACTCTAGATTTTATCAGCAGGAATAGAAAAGGAATTGATGCAATACTTTATACACCTATTTTTATTAATCCAGGCACTAAGTTAAGTAAAGAACTTGCAATATTTGAGAAGAGTCATGGAACCAAGATAATAAGAAGCCCATATTGGGATGAAAGACACATACATTTATGTCATCCATCAAAATATTTTTCATTTGAAGAGTGCCTAACATTCTGCGATATGATGGAAAAAGTTTATAGTACGGAGAAAGGATGGCTAGAATCTGAAAGGTTTCATTATCTTGAAGAAAATGTATCTGAGAAGGACATATTAGAATTAAGATTTTCAAGGAGGGACAAATAAAATGGCAATACCAAATCAACCACCAAAAGGATTTAAAGACGTATTTGATAATGAAGCATGGTTAGAAAATGTTGTAAGTCAGGCTTTAACAAATATTCATTTTATGAGGGGCTACAAACTATTAAAATTACCAATAATAGAAAGAGAAACGAGCTTCTCAAAAGAAGTTGTTGGATCATCACCTTGGCCTGAATGGAATGAAAAAAATTGTATTTCTCTTTCCTTAGAAGATTATGATGGTTCATACCACAAAGTTGGATCTATGAAAGGACTTTTGATTCCAGAAGGTACTGTTTCTGTAGCGAGGTGGCTTTCTACAATAGTTGAGGAAACTAATCATCCATTGCCATTAAAAATAATGTATAATTGCCCTTGTTTCAGAAATGAATCTGTAGACTCTTTGATAGAGGGTCACAAATTAAGACAATTTGATCAATTTGGAATGGAAATTCTTGGTAGTTCTTCCTTTTATGCTAATATTGAAACAATGCTTTTAATAGTAGATGGTCTAGCCCATTTAGGAATAGATAGAGATGAAGTATTGGTGCGTTTAGGTGACATAAGGCTTTATAACAGTTTAGCAGAAAAGACTAGATTAGATTATGAGGATACTATTTTTTGTAAGGAATTACTTGATCAAATTGCTGAAAACAGAGCAAAAAAAGAAGATGTTTCAGGATTAAGGAAGAATCTTTATCAAAGAATCGGTTTTGAACATTTGGAAGATTCCTTAAGAATAGCATGGAATGATATAACAAAGGTTGCTGCTAACTATGATGAAATTAGTGAGATATCAGAGATACTACCTTCTGAACATATAACTTCTTTGAAAAGAATGGCAGAGTATCTATATGAATTAGGTGTTAAGTCCATATTAGATTTAGCTGTTGTTAGAAGCCATGAATACTATACATCTGTTGTTATGGAAGTAGATGTCTATAATGAAAATCATCAGGTAATTGAAGTTGCTGGCGGAGGGAGGTATGATCGTTTGATTAGCCCTTTTACCCCTGAAGAATATCCTCCTATTCCTGCAATAGGATATGCATATGGTCTTCAAAGAGTTTGTAAGCTTCTTAGAAAAACAAATAATGATAATGGAATCGAGTTTACTATGAGATTAAGACCTGAACAAAAGCTAGTTATTCCAAGAACTGGTAATCCTGTCAAAGATTACAGGTTTGCAAATTTGTGTATAAAAGAAGGCAAGCAGGCAGATGTTTTCCTTGGAGATGATGCATCAAATATCAACTTTTATGCTAAATCAAATGGGGCCGATATAGCAAAATGAAAAAAAGCATAATCTTTTTTAATCCTCCCTTTAATAGAGAAAAACCTGATTATATGACGGATGCTTCTTTGGCTCGCTTTGAGATGGATGCAATAAATCCTGGTTTATTATCCATGGCAAGTTTTCTTAGAGCTCAAGGAATCTCTGCAGAGATTTACGATTTTTACAGACGAAAAGACATAGTTTCTGTAGAAAAAGAGGTTGCTGAGATTGTTAGTTTGGAAAATCCTTCTGTAGTAGGCATTAGCAATTTATCAGCTTATGACTACCTCGATAGCTTAAATATAGCTAAAGTTGTAAAACAAACTAATCCTAATACGAAGGTAATAGTTGGTGGTCAACATGCATCTGGCTTAAAAAGCCAGATTTTAATCGATGAACATTCAATTGATGGTTTAGTTGAAGGCGAAGGTGAAAGACCCATTTTAGATATTTTTCAAAGAGTTATAACTGGAAAAAATCTTGTTGGTGCACCTAATTTATGGATCAGAAGAGATAAAGGAGAAATATTGGCGCCAACTGAATATTATAAGCCATTAGATTTAGATCAAATTCCCTTGCTTGATTTTGCCATATATCCTGAAGCCTTGTCCTTTACACCTTTTATAGAAGAAGCAAGAGGATGTCATTTATCTTGTGATTATTGTAATAATGTGTTTTTTTATGGGCAAAATGCTAGGAGCAAATCTATAGAGAAATTTGCAAGAGATGTAAAAAACACAATTTCTTTTTTTGGAAAAGAACCTCTTTATGCAATAATGACTCCTAATTTTAGATTTAGAAGTAGCTCTGAAAAGTTAGCTTTATTAAAAAAAGCGGGAATAAGATGGTCAACTGAAGTTAGCTGTGATATTCCTTGGGCTAAAATGGTTTCAGAATTTGCTGAATCTGGAATGTTCTTATTAAATGTTGGTCTCGAATCTGCAAGCCCTAACACATTAAGAAGGATGAATAAAGTTGCTAACCCAGAAAAATATTTAAGTAATGCTCAAAGGATACTGGAAGAAGCACAAAAATATGAAAGCTTAAAAACCAGATTTAATATTATGATCTACCCTGGAGATACTTATGAAGATATAGAACATACAAGAAAATTTTTAGAATCAAATATTGCAAGATTAGATGCTGTTGTTTGTTGTCCTACAATTGCATATCCTGGTTCAAGATTATTTGATCAACTAAAAAAGATAGAAGATATATGTGGGGCAAGAGTTTTTGTTTCTTCCTTTTGTGAATCAACACACCATTACCCAATACACCCTTCTCCAGATTTATCATTTCAAGATGCCTCTAAGCTTTGTTTGAAATTGGAAGAAGAATTCAGTCCAGCAAGATTATTATCATTAAAACACAATTATAAAAAATATGAAGGGAATGTTTAAGTTAAACTTCAATTGTCATCCCATCATAAGCAAATTTTATATTAGGATGTTTCTTTTCTAATTTTTTGTAATCATCATAACTCCTATTCCAATATTCTTCAAGATGCATAAATAAGACTTTTTTGGCACGTATTTTCTTAGAAATCTCGATTGTTTGATCGAATGAATATAATTCAACTCTAGTGTAATCGTCTTGAGGATACACAAATTCGTCTTTTAATCCAGTTTCAAAAAATCCGGTTTGAGTTATGAACAAATCAACGTCATACACATACTTTGATTCAAAAGGAAATGGTTTAGTATCACAAGGAGCATAAAGGATTTTTTTACCTTTATCATCTACAAATAGATAAATATAAGATGTGGCCGGATTATCTTTTACAAAAATTGGGATAATAGTAATATTTTGGATTTTTATTTTGTCTTTTATTATTTTTTTCTTTACGACTTCATGTTCAGTATAAAAATCAAATAAGTTACCATACTGACTTGTTATTGTCTTTAATTTCTCATTAATTTTTAAGGGTATAAATAGATTAATTGTCTTTTTTGGTTTATAGCAATATTTGGTGCCATCAAAATATAAAGAAATTAGTGCAGAATGGCCATCAAAATGATCTCCATCAAGATGTGTGTAAATTAAATTATCAATTTCTTTGATATTTGCGTTGTTTATTGAATTTGAGATTTGGGGCGGAGTATCAATCAAAAGTTTTGTATCGTGTAGGAAAGCAGAAGGTCCGGTTCTTGAATAAGGTACTCCTTTTTTTCTTGCTTCATTACAAATATTACATTGACAAAGCGGTTTTGGAATTGGTATGATTCCGCCACTCCCTAAGATGGTGATTTTCATAGTAATGGTAATGAAGAACATTGATATATAAATTTTTTTAAAAGCTCTCTGTCCTTTCTTAATAAATTTCTTTCTCGAAGAGAAAGTGTAGATGTTTGAAGAACAAAGAGAGGGAATTTTCCTAAATTGAACTTAGCATCGCGGTTAAATAAAGTTTGTGAAGTTCCCTTTGAGAATTTCCCTCGCGAGAGTAGACTGCCTAAGAACAATGGGTTTAAGCTTCAGAAAACCGAAATATTTATATAAGTTTATATATACAATTATATAAATCTATATAAATGGGTGATTCAAATGCAAAACTTAGAAGTTATACACTATCCAAACTTGAAAACGGTGTTAATGGTAGAGGACGTTCTAAAGAAATCTAATAATCTTATGTCTAGAGAAGAATTAAAGAAAAAATTGCCTAACAAAATAATGCATCAAACTTTAAATGTAATACTAAAATACTTAGAAGATAGTGGAAAGATTTTAGATGGAAAAAAAGGAATATTATGGATATATAATCCAAGTCCAAAACTTGATAAGGCAATAAATGAAGGAGTTGAATTGTAATGTTTAAGGGAAAACCTACAAAAGTAATCATCACAGGAAATGCAAAGGAAGAATTTGATGATTTGAACAGAGCTGTGGGTGAAGAGATTAAGAAAGGAATCACAAGCAGTGATCATCAAACATTACTTAACTCAATCAAGCAAAAGATTAAGATTCTAAGAGACAATCCGGAATATGGTATCCATATTCAGAAAGATAAAATTCCAAAAGAATATATTAAAGATTATGATATTAATAATCTGTGGAAAGTAAATTTATCTGTTGCTTGGAGGATGATATACACTATAAGAGGTAATGAAGTTGAAATTATTTCTTTAATCCTAGATATTATGAATCACAAAGATTATAACAAAAAGTTTGGTTATAAAAGTAAATAAGTTTTCTAAAACTATTCAAAATAAGTTATCTCTTTTCCTTCATAATTTGTAGCTTTTACTTTTCCATCCAAAAATTTAATCTCTCTGTAAGGAACAGGTATTTTTCCTCCTTCCTTTGAGGCGATTATATATTGAGGAATTGCTAAACCAGAAATTCTGCCTTGTAATTTCTGCATAAGTTCGACCCCTTTCTTCACACTTGTTCTTAGGTGTTTTGTTCCAAGAACAGGCATACAATGATACAAATAATAAGGTCGAACTTTTATACAAAGAAGTTTCTTAAAAAGTTCTTCCAAAATTTTATCATCATCGTTAACATCTTTAAGGAGAACTGATTGATTGTATAACATAAAACCCGCATGGGATAATAATTTGCAGGCTTTTTTGGATTCTTCTGTGATTTCGTTTGGATGATTAAATTGTGTTCCTATGTAAATTGGATATTCTTCTGATTGGTATTTTGAAATCATCTTAACCAATTCAGGAGTTATTCTTTGAGGAAGATAAGCTAATGTTCTTGTAGCGATTCTAATTATTTTGACATTCTCAACCTCTCTTAACTTTTTCAAAATATATTCTAATTTCTTATCTGAAATCATTAACATATCGCCACCTGTAAGAAGAATATCCCAAATGATTTTGTGCGAATTGATATACTCAACCGCTTTATCAATTTCTTCAAAGGTTAATTCAGTTAAATTTAAGCCTTTGACATCTTCGCACATAACTTTACGAACACAATGACGACAATAAGAAGCACAATTTCTTGTAACCAAAAAAGCAACTCTATCGGGATATTTATGCTCAATTCCCTTGACTGCATAACATGCTTCCTTATCCCATGCGACCAATTCTTCTCCTTTTTCTTCAATCAGTTCTCCCATATTTGGAAGAACTTGTAATCTTAAAGGATCTTTTTTATCTTTTGGATTGATTAAACTCAAATAATAAGGAGTAACACGCAAAGGAAACTTCTTTGTAACTTTTAGCAATTCCTCCTTTTCTTTTTCGCTCAAAGGAAGGTATTTTGACAATTCTTCAACAGAAGTAATTGTATGTTTTACCTGTTCCTGCCAAGTTTTATATTTTGGAATATTCATAATAAATAAGTTAAAAAGATTAAGTATTATAAGTTTTTGGTTTTCTTGCCCATTCGTTTAGGCCGACTAAAAAATTGAAACTAACATCGCGATTTGATGAACTTTTCGAAGAAAAGTTGGGTGGAGACTGCAAGTCGTAACCTTCAAATCGCTGTTATACGTTTTTTCTGCAAGAAAAAAAGCCGAAGGCTCAGTTAAATTTTCACGTTATTAATTTCGACCTAAGGGAGTCTATATGTGCGAAGCACGAGGGGGAGTCCAGATTTTTTGTTTCTTTTTTCTAAAAAAAGAAAATAGGGGGTTTTTCCTTTAGAAGTAAACGAATTTGTGTTCTTTTGAGATTGTGATTATTTCGATATT
>Ga0114934_10001451_pt1 | contig 15429 bp, 17 predicted proteins | sample 4SBtaG_2_FD_99695 | JGI IMG/M metagenome (GOLD analysis project Ga0114934, IMG submission 99695) | Deep subsurface microbial communities from Kolumbo volcano to uncover new lineages of life (NeLLi) - 4SBTROV10_white metaG | ecosystem: Environmental > Aquatic > Marine > Volcanic ... | reverse complement strand
TGGTCTCCCCACGAGGACTCGAACCTCGAGCTATCCCTTAGGAGGGGACTGCTTTATCCAGTTAAGCGATAAGGAGAATATGTTGAATTTAAAAAGATTGTTTTGTTGGGAGGTAGCTTTATATGGTGCGCCCGACACGATTCGAACGTGTGACCGCTGGTACCGCAAACCAGTGCTCTATCCAGCTGAGCTACGAGCGCACACCATCTCTTAGTTAAGAGGATGAAATTATAGCACTTTTAACTTACAAAATTCTAAAATAAAAGTTAATTTTCGATTTTTTTCATTAACTCTTCAATTTTTTGCTCTTGTGAGTATATTTCGTAGTTTTTTCTTACATATGCTTGTAAGAGTAGTTTTAAGTCGTTGTTTCCTTCAATGTTAAAATCTTTTGCCATCTCTTTTTCTAAAAATTTTGCAAAATCCTCCCCTGCATCTACATCATATCTGCGACCACCAATGTTCAAGCCTATTTTTCTGCTCATTATTTAACCTAGAATACTTTCAATCTTGCTCACAATTTCTTCAATTTCTAAATCTTTCATAGCATTTTCATCGGTAAGCTTTTCTATCTCTCGATTTTTTATCTCTTGCTCAGATTTGAGGGTGATAATGTCAGATCTTAGTTTTTCATTTTCTTCTTTAAGCATATTGAAGTTGCTTAAAATTTGTGAAACCTTTTCATCTAACTTTTCTAAACTTGATTGATCTTGCATAAAAATCCCTACATGTATAATTTATTTGTTATTCTATCACAAAACTTTAAGAGTTTGTGATAATAACTTTTAAGAATTGATTGTATCTTTTATAATTGTAGCGAGTTGACTACATTTATCTATTTTTTGAGTATAGTTTGTATCTTCATTTAAAAGTATATCTATAAAGGCACTCCCAACGATTACTCCATCAGCACCTTGCACTTTCTCTTTGGCTGTTTTTTCATTTACGCCAAAACCCACATAAACGGGTGTTGGCGTATGCTTTTTTATAGAAGCTAAAAACGGTTGTAAATCTTCGGCTACACCTGAACCTGTGATACCCGTGTAAGCAACCATATATATAAATTTTTGTGCATCGCTCACTATTTCTTTAATTCTCGCTTCTCCATCAGTCGGTGCAACGAAACTGATATTTGAGAGTTTATGAGTATCAAAGAGTGGTTTATATGCGAGTGACTCTTCATACGGTAAATCAGGGATGATAAATCCATTAACACCCAACTCTTGTGCATAAGGCAAAAGTTTGTCCATATTTTGTTGGTAAAAACTATTAAAATAACCCATCCAGAGTGTATCAATATGTGGTGCTATTTCTTTAGAAATATCTAAAAGATGCTGGAATTTAAACCCGAGTTCCAATGCTTTGTGATTTGCTTTTTCAATTTTTTCACCATCTGCTACAGGGTCAGAAAAGGGAACACCCAACTCTAGAGTATCGACTCCATTTTGCCCTAATGCTAGAGCTAAGTCTATACTAAAAGATTTTTCCGGATAGCCAGAAGTTATATATGCTACTAATTTTTTCATTTGTCTCTCTTTAAATATCTGGTGTTGAAAGCAGAGAAATTTTTACTTTACTCAGCTTCGTATCTACTTTGATTTCATTGTTCCAAGTTGCAAACATATCACTTATCTCTAGAAGCCAGTTGATAGTTTCCTCTTGGGCAGGACCCTTTTTGCTTCTTAGTGTTTCAAGTTCATCTTCTACAAAGGCCGCCAATTTTGACATAGATTCGATTTTAAGATAACTTGAGGCTGATTTGATATTGTGAAATACACGAAAAAGTTCATTTACACTGCGCTCATACATACTTGTTTTTGCAAGATCGAGTATCATAATCTCCATGCTCTCAACCATCAAAGAGTAGTGATCCAAAAATTCATCAACGATATCAAAATCAAAGTTGGCTTCTAAATCACTTCTTATACCCATAAAATAATTCTCCCATTTAGCGAAATTGTATCAGTTTTTAGTTAAAATAACTTTTAGGTCACCTTGAAAGACCTTTAGTAAAACTATATTTATACAAAGAGCACTCAAATGAAGAAAAAAATGAATGTAACATCTATTAAAAATGCTAAAGGAAAAGAGCCTTTAGTCGTGATAACTGCTTATGATGCACTTTTTGCAAAACTATTTGAGGAATCGGCAGATATGATTTTGGTCGGTGATAGTCTCAACATGAGTTTTGCAGGAAAAAATGATACGGTAAGTGCAACACTTGAACAGATGATATATCATACTCAAGCAGTTTGCAACGGTGCAAAAAATAGTTTTGTAATCTGTGATATGCCTTTTGGTACCTATACAACCAAAGATGAAGCACTCAAAAATGCTATTAGAGTTTTTCAGGAGACTTCGGCTGATTGTGTCAAGATAGAGGGGGGAGAGGATAAAGCAGAAATAATTAAACATCTTACATCAAATGGTATTGCAGTGTGTGGACATATAGGACTTTTACCTCAGTCTGTGAGAGGTGAGGGCGGCTATAAAGTAAAAGGCAAAACAAGTGTAGAACAACTGCAGCTTATTGAAGATGCACAAGCCCTGCAAAGTGCCGGAGTGTTTGCTATGGTTATAGAGGGTGTGAAAGCAGAAGTTGCTACAGAAGTTGCAATGAGTGTAGATATTCCACTTATTGGTATCGGTGCAGGTTCACATGTTGATGGACAAGTGCTTGTTTTTTCAGATATGCTAGGTTTATTTGAAGAGTTTACACCCAAGTTTGTAAAGAAATATCTTGGCGGTGCAACGCTTGTCAAAGATGCAGTTGCTCGCTATGCAGATGAAGTACAAACAAGAGAATTTCCAAAAGAGGAATATAGTTACTAATGAATAGAATGGTTGAAATAGAAACTTTTAATAACGAAGAGGAGAAGATAGAAATTACTCTTCGTCCTGATGCCTGGAGTGAGTATATTGGACAGGAGCAGATTAAAAGAAATCTGAGTGTATTTCTTGAAGCAAGTAAAAAAAGGCAAGAAGCACTCGATCATGTACTTTTCTTCGGACCTCCGGGACTTGGAAAAACTACACTCGCACTCATCATAGCAAATGAGATGAATGCAAATATAAAAATAACGGCTGCTCCCATGATAGAAAAAAGTGGAGATTTAGCTGCAATATTGACAAATCTCGAAGAGGGCGACATCCTCTTTATCGATGAAATCCACAGACTCTCTCCTGCAGTTGAAGAGATACTCTACTCCTCTATGGAAGATTTTCGTATAGATATTATTATAGGAAGTGGTCCTGCTGCCCAAACAGTAAAAATTGATTTACCTCGTTTTACCCTCATAGGGGCAACGACAAGAGCCGGAATGCTCTCAAATCCGTTGCGCGATAGATTTGGCATGAATTTTCGTATGCAATTTTATAGCTCTGAAGAGTTGGCGCAAATTATCAAACAGGCATCTAGTAAACTTAGTAAAGAGATAGGGCACTCTGCAGCGATAGAGATAGCAAGAAGAAGTAGGGGAACACCTCGTATTGCACTTCGTCTGCTTAGACGTGTAAGAGATTTTGCCGATGTCGCCGATGAAGTGAGGATAGAACATGCAAGAACTAAATATGCGCTCGATGAACTCGGCATCAACTCTCACGGTTTTGATGAGATGGATATCAAACTTCTGCAACTACTTGCAAATTCAAAAGGCAGGGCAATCGGTCTGAGTACAATTGCCGCAACGCTGAGTGAAGATGAGGGAACGGTTGAGGATGTACTAGAACCTTATCTTATAGCAAATGGTTATCTGGAGAGAACGGCAAAGGGGAGAAAAGCAACAAGAAATACTTATGATGTTTTAAATATCCCATATTTTAATGATGGGGAGACACTCTTTTAATGAAACCGCAATATTTAATCGCAATACTCTTTGCTGTTGCTTCTTATTTTATGTATTTACTGTATAAACCATTTTTGCTTGCTATACTTATAGCAGGATTACTTGCGCTCTCAACTGCGAATATTCAAACTTTTTTTGAAAAAAAATTCAAATCAAGACTCTATGCATCTATAAGTGTAAGTGTTCTTCTTGCTATTTTATTTTTTGCTCCACTTGGGTATTTCTTAGCAACCATTACTATAAAGTTAAACACTTTAGATGCTGGAACCTTACTCAAAATTGAGAACTATATACACTCTTTTGCGATAAACCCACCCTCATATCTGCTCTTTTTAAAACCATACGCTTTGGACTTTTTACAAAATTTCGATACAAATTATGTGGCAAAAGATGCGTTAATGCTTGCCACAAAGATAGGCTCACTCAGTGCAAGCTTTTTGAAAAACACTCTTTTGATTATTATCTTTTACTTTTTTGCTCAATACAACTCCTCTGCAATGTTAGATTTTTTAAAACGTGTATTGCAAATTTCTGCTGATGAGACGGCTATTGTCGTAAAAGAGTTGGCATCAGTTATGAGTGTTGTCTTTTACTCGATTATAGCAACTGCAATGTTTGAGGGGCTTTTATTTGGAATAGCAGTTTCATATATGGGATACAATGGAATTTTATTTGGCATAATGTATGGCTTTGCTTCGCTTATCCCTGTTATAGGCGGTGTGATTATGTGGCTCCCTTTTATGATATATGAACTCTCTATAGGTGATACATACAGTGCACTTTTTATTGCAATATACTCTATAGTTATTATCTCTATTGTAGCTGATACATTTATAAAGCCAATGATTATTGGAGCGATTAATAAGCAGATACTTGATGCAGATGCTACAAAGATGAATGAGCTTCTCATCTTCTTTGCAATTATCGCCGGATTATCAACATTTGGATTTTGGGGAATGATTTTAGGCCCTGCTATTACAGCTTTTTTCTTTACTATACTCAAACTTTTTGAAGCGAGAAGTAAAGAGGTCTTTTAATTTTTATAGATTTCAGGATGGTCGTTTTTCCATCTTCTATGGAGCCAAAACCAAAATTTTGGTTCTTGTGTTATAACAGATGTCAGCCAGTCGGCTTGGGCTTGTGTCGCTTTTTGAATATCATCTTCTATATCGTCCGTATGGGGTACTACTATCTCATCAAAGAGCATAAGTATATAGTTATCATCATCGTCTGTTCTGATAGTTACGGGAATGATAGCGGCATCGAATTTTCGTGCAAGATAGGCAGGTGTTGACGTCTGGCGTATGTTTTTTCCCATAAACGTAACCATCACACCATCTTTTTCATTGATATTTGTGTCTATTAAAAGTCCACAACCCATTCCCTGCTTAAGATGTTTTACAAGAGGACGAACAACATTTGTTTTTTCTAAGGAGATATTGCCAAATTTATCACGGGACTCTAAAAGCCAATCTTCATACACCTCATTTTTCATCTTTTTATAAACGGCAACGATAGGTTCTATAAAAGCACTAATAGCCGCTCCTCCGAGTTCCCATGAAGAGTAGTGGGTTGTGGCATAAATAACGGCTCTTCCTTGTTTATGAACTTTTTGTACAGCTTGGATATTTTCAATGGAAACTTTTTGTGCCAAATCCTCTTTAGACATATGACGGATTTCCATTACATGTAAGAAGTTAAGCAGAAGATTTATAAAGGCATATTTCGTAATCTCCTTTTTCTCCTCTTCACTGAGTCTGTTGTCAAATGCAAACTCAAGATTCTGATGGGCTATTTTTTTATAACGCGAAGAGAGATAGTAGGCTATCGTTCCCAAAAAGGTAAAAAAAGCTTTTCGCAGGTTGCTTGGGAGAAACATTAAAAATTTTTCTAAAATGATAAGAAGTTTAAAACCCATTGAGCAGTTCCTTTGCTTTTTTTAATATTGTGTCAGTTGCTATCTCTTTAATTGAGAAGTCATTTTTATCTATTTTATTTATATCTACATGTGAGGGTGATTTGATACCGATGTTTTGAGCTGTTTCATATATCATTCTTGTTGTTGTTGGACCTAAGAGTGTGATAGAAGGAATATTTTGAGCCCAGGCAAGGTGTGTCGGACCCGTATCATTACCGATAACTAAATCCATATTTGAGATAAATGAGACAAGCTCAAAAAGCTGCATTTTCGGTGTGAGCTTTGCATACTCGGAGTGTTCGCATATCCAGGCAGCATCCTCTTTCTCTTTTTCATTGCCCCAGATGATATAACAGTTTTCTTTAAGAGTATTGCATAAAGTCACAATTGATTTTTTGGGATACTTTTTTGATTCCCATGAAGCACCAATGATGAGGGCAATATTTTTTTTCTCATTTTTGAGATGTATATCATTAATCTTTGGAAAAACGGACTCTTTTGTCAAAAGCATTTCATCCGTAATTGTAAAATGCAGTGCATCACTTACAACAAAGCAGTTTCTTTTAACAACATTCTCTTTATAAGCAATATGTGAAGTACTCTTATAAAAAAAGGCTGCAAGTGACTCTCTCGTTGAATTTTTATCAAATCCATATGTATTTTTTCCTATCAAGCGTGCTACAATAGCAGACTTAATCAGCCCTTGCATATCAATGATGTAGTCATAATAACCAAGATTGTGAAGTGTAGAGAGTGTAACTGCAAAATCACTCAACGATTTTGTTTTTTTTAGGTTTTTAATATTTACTGTATAAACATTGGAAATAAGGGGATGGTGCTCTAAAAGTGGAGCAAAAACCTCTTCAGTAACCCAGTCTATAGTGGCGTTAGGATAGTTTTGTTTGATAAATTGTAAGACAACAGCAGAGTTTACGATGTCACCAAGTGCTGAGAGTCTTACAATAGCAATTCTTTTGTTATCTGTTTTCATCAACCGCATTATAACAAATTTAGCTACTTTATCGCATAATGTCGAATGGAAAATTATGAGGGACAGATATAATGGAAAATTATGATATGAAAACATTTCTTGAGGGTAGAAAAAAGGCTCAGGAATATTTTTGCAATGTATTTAGCAAAAATATGCCAAATAGATCTAAATCTGTAACAAAAGAGAAGCTTTTAAGTGCACTGTTACAAATCAAATCAAGTATCAATAATCCCTCCGGTGTCTACATTTTAGATGCAACAGGATTGCAGGTTACGCCTACTTACACGAAGCATAAGCAGATTGATGATTCTGGGAAAGATCGCAGTGAAAAAGCCTATTTTTATCGTGCTATAAGAGCAGGTAAATGTGATATTACTGATCCATATCCTTCAAGTACAGGATTGTGTGTAACTGTTTCTCAGCCGATATATGTAAATGATGAGCTTAAATATGTGGCTTGTTTGGATGTTCCTTTTGAGGAAGTATTGCGTATAGCAAAACTTAACACAATGGAGCAATTTGCGCAGTACTTTTTTAAGATTTCCTATGCACTTTTTGCTATATCCTTAATGGCAGTTGCTTTGTTGCTATTTATAAAAGGGACACAAAGTTTCTTTTTAAATGATATTACACCTCAGCATTTTGATATCAAGTATGTTTTTGAAGCAACAATTTTGATTACACTTGCCCTTGCCATATTTGACCTCTCAAAAACCTTGATAGAGGAGGAGATGTTAGGAAAAAATAGAGATAACCATATATCTGGTCCTCACAAAACAATGGTTAAATTTTTAGGTTCTATCATTATTGCCCTCTCTATAGAAGCGTTGATGCTTGTTTTTAAGTTTGCGATAACAGATCCAAATAATATAATTTATGCCATGTATATCGTTGGCGGTGTAGCGATGTTACTTGTGGGCTTAGCTATTTATATAAAATTTACAAAATTAAAGATTGATGAATGATAGGTATAGTTGATTACAATATGGGGAATTTGGCAAGTGTTAAAAATGCATTTGCTAAACTTGGTGTAGAAGCAAGGGTTGAGAGTGATCCTAAAAAGTTTCAAGAATATGATAAATTGGTCCTACCTGGTGTTGGTGCATTTGGTGATGCCATGGAGCATTTAAGAGATAGAAATATGATAGGCGCTATAAAAGAGTATGCTGCGAGTGGGAAGTATATGCTTGGTATTTGTCTTGGAATGCAGCTTTTATTTGAGAGTAGTGAAGAGTTTGGTGCGCATGCGGGACTTGGACTTATCAAAGGAAAAGTTGTGAAGTTTGATAGCACAAAATTCAGTGAACCGCTGAAAATCCCTCATATGGGGTGGAATAGAATGTTTACAAAGGAGCATCCACTTTTTAATGGACTTGATGAAGAACACTACCTCTATTTCGTACATACATTTCATGCTACATGTGATGATGAACAGGATATTATCGGTCGTACAAATTATGGCTATGAGTTTACTTCAGCAGTTGCCCATGAGAATGTGATGGGTATACAGCCACACCCAGAAAAGAGCCATGAAAATGGACTTAAAATTTTAGAAAATTTTATTAACTTATAGAAAATAAAAAAGCAACAAGTTGCGTGAGCCCACCGCTGAGGTGAACATAGCGTTAGCGTAGATGGCGGAATTAATAAAAATGAAGAGGTTCCCTTCATTTTATGAAATAAAATTAAGGATTAAATTTAATGACATTATATCCAGCAATAGATTTAAAAGATGGAAAAGCGGTACGGCTTACAAAAGGACTTATGGAGAGTGCGAAAATATATTCGGATGAGCCTTGGGAACTAGTAAAAAAGTTTGAAGAGATGGGTGCTGAGTGGGTGCATTTGGTTGACTTAAACGGAGCATTTGCAGGTGAGCCGAAAAACCTTGAACAGATAGTTAAAATTCGTCAAAACTGTAATGTAAAGTTAGAACTCGGCGGTGGTATCAGAGATGAAGCAACAATACAAAAAATGTTGGAAATTGGGATAGATAGAATTATACTCGGTTCTATTGCAGTGAAAGAGCCACAGTTTGTAAAAGATATGGCTTCAAAATATCCTATCGCTGTAGGGATTGATGCGATTGATGGCTATGTTGCTGTTGAGGGCTGGGGTGAAGTGAGTTCTATGAAAGCAACCGATCTTGCTCGTGAGTTTGCAGATGCCGGTGTTAAAGCTATTATATGTACAGATGTTGGTCGTGATGGAACACTTAGCGGCGTAAATGTTGAGTTTACACTTGATATAGCACGTGCAAGTGGTATCAGTACCATTGCTAGTGGCGGTGTGAAGGATGAAACTGATGTTATGGCTCTTATTGATACAAAAGAGGTTGATGGTGTAATTATCGGTAAAGCATATTATGAGGGTACACTTGAGTTGCCTAAACTTTTTAAACTTATTTAATTGAATTACAAACAATATTTTGATACTATATGCGAAATGTTTTAAAGAAATTTATAGAAAGGATTTCAGTTGAAATTACTTGTTGTTGATGATAGTTCTACAATGCGTCGTATTATTAAAAATACGTTAGCTCGTCTTGGATACAAGGATATACTTGAGGGGGCTGATGGTATCGAAGGTTGGAATCAGTTGAATGCAAACCCAGATGTTGAGATGCTTATAACTGACTGGAATATGCCTGAAATGAACGGTTTAGAACTTGTGCAAAAAGTCCGTGCAGATCAAAGATTTACAGATATGCCAATTATTATGGTTACAACTGAAGGTGGAAAAGCAGAGGTTATCACAGCACTGAAAGCGGGGGTAAATAACTATATAGTAAAACCATTTACTCCACAAGTTTTAAAAGAGAAACTTGGTGCCGTTATGGGTGTTTCTGAGTAATGCAGGATTACTACTTTGAATTAGTAGTTAAAGTTTCATCTCATCAAGATCTTTTTTCAAATTTTTTATCAGATACTGTTCCTGTCGGTTTTGAAGAGACTGAGGAGGGATTTATTGTTAGAAGTGAGGATAACCTTGAGACAATAGCTTGGGGGTTAGAGCAGTTTAATGAAGCATTACAAAAAGCTTTAGGTGAAAAAATTGAACTGGATTTAACGCAAACAAAACTCAAAAATAGTGACTGGGTTGAAAATTATCAACAAAGTATAGAACCCCTTGAAATTGATAAGTTTTACATTCATCCTATATGGGATAAACCAAGTGATACTCTCATAAATATCGCTATAAATCCAGCACTTGCCTTTGGAACAGGACACCACCCTACAACAGCGACTTCCCTAAAAGCAATATCTCAGTATGTTAAAAGTGGTGATACACTTTTAGATGTGGGGTGCGGAAGTGGTATATTGGGAATTGGGGCTATTAAGTTAGGCGCAGTAGTTGACGCTTGCGATACAGATCCGGTGTCTGTGGAAAATAGTCTTGAAAATGCACAAATGAACGAAGTGCAATTTCATAAAATTTGGGAGGGTTCTTCCTCTGGGGCAACATCTACTTATAATGTAGTGGTGGCAAATATCGTTGCTGATGTTTTAACATTTATAGCAAATGATTTGAAAAAGAGCTTAAAAGGTGACGGAGTCCTTATTTTGTCAGGTATCTTAGATAAATATGAGGATAAAGTTCTAAACTTTTATAAAGATTTTGAAATAGTTCAAAGAATCGCTCAAGAAGAGTGGGTTACCTTGATACTAAAAAGAGGATAAATGTCAGAAAAAAAACAAAACAACGATAATAATAACAACAACTTTTTTAACCAAAATCCATTAATAACTTTTGCTCTCTTTTCAGTTGCAGTTATTTTACTTTTTAAGATTTTGGTTGGCGATAGTCAAAATATCAATAACTCTCTTAGTGGAACGAACAGTCGTGTAAAAGAGGTGAGTTATTCTGAGATGAAATCTTTAGTCGCATCAAAAAGTGTCAAAAAAGTTGATATAGGACAAAGTTACATAAGAGCAAAATCTACAACCGGTTCTACAATATATACGACTAGAATTGTCAAAGGTGATACTAATCTGATTGATGAACTTGATAAGCAGGGAATTGAGTATGAAGGCTTTAGTGAGACTAACTGGTTTACGGAGATGTTTGGCTGGTTATTTCCATTTTTGATTATCATGGGTTTATGGATGTTCTTTGCCGGTCGTATGCAAAAAAATATGGGTGGTGGACTGCTTGGTATTGGAAACTCTAAAAAGTTGATAAACTCTGAGAGACCAAATACAAAGTTTGATGATGTTGCAGGTGTCGAAGAGGCAAAAGAAGAAGTTCAAGAAATAGTTGACTTTTTAAAATACCCGGGTAGATATGTAGAGATAGGTGCAAAAATACCAAAAGGTGTTTTACTCGTCGGAAGTCCGGGTACTGGGAAAACACTTCTTGCAAAAGCTGTTGCAGGTGAGGCTGAAGTGCCATTTTTCTCAGTGAGTGGTTCTAGCTTTATCGAGATGTTTGTAGGTGTGGGTGCAGCTCGTGTTCGTGACTTGTTTGAACAGGCAAAAAAGGATGCGCCAAGTATTATATTTATCGATGAGATTGATGCAATAGGGAAGAGTCGTGCAGCAAACGGCATGATGGGCGGAAATGATGAGAGAGAACAGACGCTCAATCAACTTTTAGCAGAGATGGACGGTTTTGGAACAGATACGCCTGTCATTATATTAGCTGCTACAAACAGACCTGAGATACTTGACCAAGCACTTTTGCGTCCTGGGAGATTTGACAGACAAGTTCTTGTTGACAAGCCCGATTTTGAGGGTCGTGTAAAAATTCTACAAGTACATGTAAAAGATGTAAAGATGGATAAAGATGTAGAACTTGAAGAGGTTGCGCGTCTAACAGCCGGTTTAGCTGGAGCTGATTTAGCAAATATTGTCAATGAAGCTGCACTTCTAGCTGGTAGAAAAAGCCAAAAAACAGTCAAGCAACAAGATTTATTTGAAGCAGTTGAGAGAGCTATTGCAGGTCTTTCTAAAAAATCACGCCGTATCAATCCAAAAGAGAAAAAAATAGTTGCATACCATGAGAGTGGGCATGCACTCTTAGCAGAGACAACCATCGGTGCGAAAAAGGTTTCTAAAGTTTCTATTGTCCCGCGTGGACTAGCTGCTCTTGGATATACCCTTAACAAACCTGAGGAAGATAGATTTATGATGCAGCGTCATGAGTTGTGGGCTGAGGTTGACGTACTGCTTGGTGGACGTGCTGCTGAAGAGGTATTTATCGGTGAGATATCGACTGGTGCATCAAATGACCTAGAGCGTGCAACCGATATTATTAAGTCTATGGTTCAGACATATGGTATGAGTGAAGTTGCAGGACTTATGGTGCTAGAGAAAAGTCGTCAATCATTCTTGGGTGGAGGACAACAAGCAAGTAGAGAATATAGTGAGAAAATGGCAGAGGATTTGGACGGCTTTGTTAAGGCTTCACTCAAAGAGAGATATGATGTTGTTTTACAAAGGCTGAATGAATATAGAGATGCTATAGAAAAAATGGTGGCACTTCTTTATGAAAAAGAGAATATCACCGGTGAAGATGTCCGAAAAATAATTGTAGAATTTGAAGAAGCAAATGGCATTGAATCAAAAGTAGCAACAGTAGCTGATGAGATTGAAGATGAGCTGAAAGTTGATGCTACTATGTCAGATAAAAATAAAAAAGAGTCTGAGTAATTGATGAAAGCAAATCTTTTGCCAATTGCTAAGTATAGTTGGAAATATATAGCTTATACACTCTTGGCATTTTTTGTATTTGAAATCCTTGACTTTGATTTACTTGAATTTTTGGCATTTTTGTTACTACTGACTTTCCTCTATAATTATAGAAATCCAGAGCGTGAAATACTCTATTTCGGAGCAAATAGCGTTCTCTCTCCTGTCGATGGAACTGTTGTATTAATAGAGAATATCGATGATGACTATTACACTTATAAAGTGGAGATAGAGAGTACTCTTTTTAGCAATGGATTTTTAAGATCACCAATGCAATCATCAGTAAATAGTATTGCAGTACACAGAGGTGCAAAACTTGCAAAAATCGCTCCCTTAGCAAACAAAATAAATGAAAATGTTGTGATTGAATTTGAAGATAAAAATGCAAATCGTTTAAAAGTTCTGCATCGTGCAAAAGAGAACTTTGATGATTTACATGTAGATATTAAAAACGGTGAATATCTGTATCAATCTAAACGCTATGGATTTATGACAAACCTCACTACAACGCTCTATCTTCCAGATAATTTCAGACTTGATATTGCAAAAAATCAAGAGCTTAAGGCCTCTGAATCTTTAGTAGGTTATTTCTCCTGATGCTGTTTTTGAAATAGTAATTTATCGGTATCTATTTCAAAAGCAAAGTATTGTGATAGAAAGCTTCCCTTCTTTATCTTTGAAAATTGAATAATAGCGGCACTATTATTTTTAAGTTCTAAATATAAAAGCCCCAAAGCAAATCGACTCTCATAAAAACTACTCTGTTTCATTTTAGCAAGTTCTAAAAGTGCAATTGCATTGGCATGATGATTTGCTGCTGTAGAAGCTACTGCACCTAAGAAGAGCGTGTGTGCATCTCTGACTTTTAAATCATCTATAAGTTGATTATAGTAGGTATATGACTCTTCATAGGCTTTATCATAGAGTGATGCTAATGCGAGTCCACTGACAATATCTTCTACATTATTTGGAGTTGTCTCTAGAACTTTTTTAAGCTGCTGTATAAGATAGTAGAGTTTTCCTGTGATGAGATTTTGTTGAATATAGAGATATCTGGATATAAAAGGACCGTAATAGAGATCTTTTAGATGGAGTTTTTGCTTCTTTAGATATGTTAAAACATTTGAGGCGTAGGTGTCTGTATCTAGTGTATTAAAATAGGCATCTATATAGAGCATGTTTGGCACGATTTCATTTGGCAGAAGGAGTTGTAACTTTTTTGCTGCTTTTTTTGCACTCTCAATTTTATTGAGCTTTAAAGAAATCATAGTTGTTAATGCCAGATAAAGAGGTTGTGGCTTATATCTGTTATCAAGCCAATCTACTGCTGAGACATAGTTGTTTTCTACCATAAAGAGAAGGGTGTCATAAAGAGTAATCTTTTCATTTTTCTCTTCATCACTTAAAGCATCTTTTAAAATAGACTTTAATTTAGAAAAATCTTTACTTATAAGTTGACTTGTCATGATGGCAAAAATACCGGATAAATAGTTTTTGGCATCTAGGTGATAAGAGCGGATAAAATGAATATAAGCATTTTGCATATCTCCCATCTGAGCATAGGTTAGACCAAGATTATATTGCAGTATTGAGTGCCTAGGTTGAATTTTGACCAATTTTTGGAGTATATGATTTGCATCTCTTAAGTTGAAATCAAGAGCATCTTTAATTGCTTCAGAGATGCCTATATTGACATTGGAGGAGGAGGTTCCTTTTGAAAGATATCCCTTTGCCGAATTTATATTTCCTACAAAAATATTAGCATTTCCTTTTCGGATATAGTCTATTGTTTGATTAGCGTTAAAGAGCTTATACGGTGCAAAATAGAAGATCTTCTGATATGTGAGTGATTTTGAATCAGCTGCGTTTTCTCTATAGAGTTTTTGTGCCTTTTTTGTGTCAAAAAGAGCGTCTCGCAGTTTCACTTTTATAGGAAATGACTTGTAAACTTCATCTGGAAACATATCTGTAACATTTTTAATGTCTTTTGCCGCTTCTTGAACTCGTCCAGATTTTAATTTCACAAGCCCCATAGCTAGCTGAGATTTTGCAGGTTCAATATTTTTTGTGATACTCTCTTCAAAATGTTTGATGGCTAAGGTGTAATCGCCAATTCTTGAATATAAAAGTGCAATACTAAAATCATCATCATAATCAAAGTTCTCTTCCATCGCTTCAATTGCATCTAAATCATTCCCAAAGAGTGCACTTATCTTTGCCATTAAATGTTTTTGTCGTTGAGGGTACTCTTGTGATGTGGCATTTTTTAAAGCACTGAGTGCTGAGAGATAGTTTTTATGATAATATTGTATCAGCGTATAGTAGTAGGAGTACAGAGGCGAATTAATCTCATAAGGCAGATAAGCATATGCTAAATCAATATAGTATTTAAAGCTCTCTTTGTCCTTTAAATGAATGGAGCAAACTGCCGCATTGAGAGCACTTACACATCTCTTCTCATCATTTTGTATTGCTTGTTGGAAAGTTTGTCTTGCAAGTTCATACTGTTTATCTTTGAGTTGCGCTACTCCTAAATTGTATCTTGAAATAGCTTCACTGTAAATTGCAATCTGTTTATATAAAAAGAGAGCTTTATCTTTAGAGCCTGTAGAGTACAAGTAATTTGCTTTTGCTATCATATTTTCTAATTTACTTGGTTCTATCGGTTTGGTTCTATTTTGATCAAGTTTTTCAGTGATAAGGTCAAGAGGTTTTGTTTTGACTTTTTGTTTTGATTTGACAAAAAGTAGAGTTGCAATGAGGATTATTAATGCAACTGAGACACCAACAGCCCCAAAAATGAGTATCTTACGTTTTTTTAACTCTTCATTTTCATTTATCTCTTCTAGCTCTTCATGCTCAAACTTGCTGGTTTCATCGTCCTCAATGATAATTATCTCTTCACTCTGATTCGCCATTCAATCTCTCTCCATTACTTAAAGAATTATAGCATAAGTTCACCGTAAAAATTTATATCCATTCTTT
>Ga0114934_10001450_pt1 | contig 15429 bp, 10 predicted proteins | sample 4SBtaG_2_FD_99695 | JGI IMG/M metagenome (GOLD analysis project Ga0114934, IMG submission 99695) | Deep subsurface microbial communities from Kolumbo volcano to uncover new lineages of life (NeLLi) - 4SBTROV10_white metaG | ecosystem: Environmental > Aquatic > Marine > Volcanic ... | reverse complement strand
TTTGAAGAAAGCCGATTTTATCTTTCAGTTCTTTCTCCCATTTCTCTAAAGCTTTTAATCCTTTTTCTGAGGTTTTGACTGATGCATCCCTTTCCTTTTCAACTTGAGCCATCTCGCTTAAAGCGCTGTCTACCTCGCTTGATGCCTTAGTCAAACGACCTGTGTGTTCGGAAAGTTTTTCCAAACATGTTTTTTCAGAAGTTTCATTTTCCAAAATTCTGTAAATAATTTTGCGGACAAGTTCGGTAGACGCCACTCCGGAGACGAACACTCAATCCATTTTGCCTTTTTCCTACCCGATTTCCGTAACAATTCCCCGATAACCGGCTTTTTCCATTGCATCGACCACCTGATCGGCATTGTCCGGGCAAAGGGCAATGATTGCACCACCACCGCCACCACCCGTTAATTTGGCACCCAAAGCACCGTTGTTTCGGGCAATTTCAACCAGCTCTTCCAGTTCCCAGGACGACACTTGCAGCGCATTCAACAGCCCCTGGTTAATGTTCATCAAATAACCAAGTTTTTCCAGATCATACTCTTGAATCGCCGCGACGGCCTGAAGGGTCAAATTGTCGATTTGTTTGAATATCTGATCGTAGAGCGGTTTGTTTTTCTCCCAAGCCTGACGTACCTGACGGACCATCTTCAGCGTTAAGCCTTCTACGCCGCTCAAACCGATCACGATGGGCAACGGCTTTGGAACCACAACCTCCTGAAACATGGGAGGCGTATCTTTTCTGTACAGAATAAATTTTCCATAAGTAGCCATGGTATTGTCAATGCCGGAAGGGGTTCCGTGCACGATTTTCTCAGATTCGTAGGCCAATTTGTTCACTTCTTCGTCGGAAAGGCCCAATTTGAAATGTTCGGAAAGCGCCCGAATAATCGCCACCGCCAGCGCGGCCGAGCCGCCCAGTCCCATCGCCCGCGGAATTTGAGGCAGTACAAAAAGACGCATATTTTGATCCAATAATTGCAGGGAATTCAGGATCATGTGAAGTGAATTGTAAATGGAATATTTGTAATTTTTGCCTCGCTGAATTTCTTCTTCAATGCCCCACTGCGGCACAATGAGGTGAATACCCTCCGGGGCATCTTCCACGCGTGCCTGAATTGCCAGCGAAATAGGAGCTGCAATAGCGTGACTTCCGTACACCACCGCGTGTTCTCCGAGAAGAATGACCTTTCCGTGTCCTGCAGGCAGAGGTTTTCCGTCCGGCCCCGTTGTTTCAAACGCTGCTTTTCCCTGAAGCATGTGCAAAATCTCCTGTGCCTTCCAGATTTTTATGATTCCTCCCTCAATCAGCCGGTCCACAACCTTGTCAAAATACTCCTCGGGAACGTGTGCAGCCTTCGCCACGCTGCGGGCGTGCAAGCTCATGTGCCCTCGCTGAATCCCTTCCGTTACAAGTGCCCGAAGCGCCGAAAAATTCTGCGCCAATCCCACAGCACCCATTACCTCCGCTAACTCCCGGGCAGATTGAATTCCCAAAATCCGATGGGCAATTTTCACGGCGGGATTCGATTGCAGCGGGCCGCCAACCGTACCCACTTTTATCGGAAGCTCGATCGTGCCTACGAGATTGCCGGCGTCGTCTTTGTACCAATTCGTCAGAGATGTGTACGATTTCCCCCGGGCGGCGTAGGAGTGAGCCCCCGCCTCAAGCGCCCTCCAATCGTTGCCGGTTGCAATGGCCACCGGATCAATCCCATTCAGGATTCCCTTATTATGCGTGGCCGCCCGGTAGGAATCCACAGACGCAAAGTGGTTTGCCAGAATAATCCCTTCGCGAATTTCCTCGCCCGAAACATCTTTTCCTTTGAGAAGTTTGGGAGGAATCACAGCCTTTGCCCGTACAAGCGATCGATCGGCGAGATTGGAAAGAATTCGCAGGAAAACTTTTCCGTGAGTGATTTTTTCGATGAGCGATGCCACACCCTCACACATGCTGTTTACGAGATTCGCTCCCATGGCATCCCGCGTATCCACAAACAGGTGAACGACCAGCATTTCCCCAAATCGGGAAGATGCCGGATGCAAAACAACTTCCAAATCGCGCGCACCCCCTCCACGTGCGACCATATGCGGATGAAGATCATTTGCAAGATTCAGGATTTCGTCCTTGCGGCGTAAAATCGCCTGCTTAGCCCGTGTGGGATGCTCCACATCGACAACCTGTATTTGGCCGATAAGAATGGGATCGGTGCTTTTACTCTCAAAACCGCCCGCCGTGCGAACCAGTTTGGCTGCCGAGCTGACCGCTGCAATAATCGAGGGCTCTTCCACAACCATCGGAACAATGTAATCTTTGTTATTAATGAGAAAATTAAGGCCGAGCCCCAGAGGAAGGCTAAAAACTCCGATCACATTTTCCACCATTTTATCGGCTTCGTCGGGGTGAAGAATGTATTTGCCATTGGTGAGTTCGCGGGTTTCTTCTTCGGTAAGAATGCCATTCTGGCGAAGAATTTTTAATCGTTCTAAAATTGAGTACTGATAAAAATTAGGAATTCGAGATGTCTTCATGTATTTTTCCCTCATCGTGCTGAATCTGAATTCCCGTCGTTCCGAAATCCAAATCCATTATCTCAAAACCGGCCCTTGCGATTTGCTCCCGCAGGCGTTTAATCGTATTCTCAGAATCGCTGAACGCAATTCCCAGGTCGCCACCGCCTGCTCCGGAAGGTTTGTACACAGCTCCCACATTGGCAGAAATGTCCGCCAACCGCTGGTGTTCCTTTGAAATGACCGGTGCTCCGATTTTTTCTCCCAATTTTTCCATGATCTGGTGATACGCCCGAACGCTCTCCAGAAATTCGGGTACGTTCTCCTGCTTAAATGCCCGGCAACCTTCGGATGACCAAAACTGCATTTCCTCCAATAGCGTTTGGTAATGTTTTCGATTCAGTTGTTTGAATTTGTAAAACTGTTTCACAAAATCGATTGTTGAAGAAGATTTGCCAACCCAGATGGGCAAATAATGCAACCCGGATGGCATTTTCAGGCGTTCGGTTTTCGCGGAAAAATTCGGCCAGGAATCCTCAATTTTGTAGCACAAGATGCCTCCGTAAACAGATGCGGCAACATCAATTCCACTGCCGATATTCCCCTGAGCCAGACGGTGGGCTTCAAGCGCTTCTCGAAACAATTTATTCGCATCCTGCGGGCGGCCGGTCACATGCTCGTACAAACTCGCGATCAGCGCAACGGTGAGGGCAGCGCTGGAACCCAATCCCAGTTTTGCCGATTGTTTCTGATAAAAAAACTCCGAGGTATCCAGCAGGATACTGGTTGAAACCAGGGATTTCCCATGTTTTTTCAGCGTGTGCAGAGCATATTCAAAGATCGAAAGAAAGAGCTGCATCTTTTGAGCGGTTTTTTTGAGAGGTCGTTTCAGGAATTGAATTTTTCCGCTGGCATCGATTAAAAACCGCATTCCGGGGATGTCGATGGCAGGCGCCCGCAAAAGAAACGTGGAATCCTCCGTGCTTTCGAGCGTGACTTGCGCAAAGCGATTTACCGTAGCCACCAGCGCCGAAGCGCCTTCTAACACGCCGTATTCTCCCAACAAAATCAGCTTTCCGGGTACTTTCGTAATAACTTTCACTGTTTTTCCTCAATTATTTGCGCGCCAGGACCCAGGCTTGTGTGAATGATACGCCGTACGTCCCTGACACTTTCCAGCACCGATTTTACCTGTTCCGAATAAATAGGTTCACAAATTGCTTTTACCTGGGGCCCGGCATCAATCGTGAAAAATACAGGAATCCCCCTTTTGCGAAGATCAAGAATAGCCTGAATAAGTTCAATGGTGGCCGCTTTCCAGTAAATTAAAGCCGGACGCGTAGACAACATGAGTCCGTGCATTTTCAGACAACTGTGTTCGGAAATCTCAGATAGCTGTTCAAAATCACGCTCGGAAATGGCTTTTCGCATGTCCGCAATGTCAGCCTGTGACGATTCGATCCAGCCAGCGTAGTAGGGAGAGGTTTTCTCCGATTGCTTCATCCCGGCTGTGGATCCGACCGCTTTTTTTTCCTCTGTTGTGATGGCAACCAGAACATCCAGCGGCCAATAATGTTCATCGGCAATTTGAACAGCAAAGCTGTCCGTACCATCTTTCTTTTTGCCTCGAGACATCTCCACAAAGCCCCCAAAAATCGACCGCGCTGCCGAGCCGGAACCCTTTCTTGCCAAAATTGAGAGTTCTTTCGGCGAGTAGTTTTGCTTCAATGCACGTGTGGCGGCCAGCGCAAGCGCAGCAAAAGCCGAAGCCGACGAAGCCAAACCAGCCCCGGTTGGAAAATTATTTTCACTTTCAACGCGGGCAAACGGCACGTCTTTTAAAGGTCGGCGGATTTCATCCAAAAAATAAGTAATTCGTTCGGTATCAGCTTTGCTTGCACGTTGACCGTTAAGAAAAAATTCATCCTCGTGCAGAGATTTATCGAATTCAACCAATGTTTGGGTGTACAAATCCCGAAGGGTAATCGAAATAGACCCGACGGCCGGAAGATTGAGCCGATCATCCCGTTTCCCCCAATATTTTACGAGAGCAATGTTTGAATGAGCAATTGCCGTAACGGTCATTTAAATATTCATTTTTAAAGGGTTCATTACCAGTACCCAAGGGGAAAGCAGATATTCTCCGGTACGACTGAAATTGATTTCCCATTTGGTTTCTTCATCCGCTGCGCTTTTCTCGGATGCCGGGAGACAAACTCTAAAAGTATTCACTTAACTTCTGAATTTACGTATAAAATATCAAGAATTCAATAGAAATTTGGCCGCACCAAAAGCCACCATAACCCGAAAACTCAAAAATCCTACGAGGCTTTTGTTCTCCGGTTTGTTTTTTTCTTTTGATCGCAAATCAGGGAGATTCCTTGGCCACTTCGCTCCTTCAGAATAAGAGAGAAAACACGTTGCCGTCGTTTTGAAGAGACCGCCGCTGGAGATTCTTCGCTACGCTCAGAATGACACCCCTCTTTATAACTTACCAAGCTACAGCAACAATTATGAGCGTTATTCTTTTGTCAAAACAACAAACGAGCGTACACCCTCTTTAATAAAGAGGCGTAAAAATTTTTCCAAACCGGTGAAATGCCCGATTCCATAAAACAGATTGGACAATTTTTCAAACACAGTCATATTCCAGGATTCAATTTTGGGATTTTTAAAAAAATGCCTGTTCAACCAGCGAACGCTCCAGAGAATCAGCACGGGAATTTTTGTTGCGTACTTGATCTCCCATTCCAGAGTTCCCTGCTGCAACACGCTCAACCCGGCTTTTCCAGCCATCGCAGCCATTTCTTCCGGGCGATAAGCGGTGTGAAAATACTCATCCCCATCAATTTGAAAATTTTTGAGTTCCCCTGTTTGAATCCATTTTGGCTTGTTTTTGCGGTAGTTTGGGGTCGTTACCAACGCACGGCCTCCCGGACGAAGCACATGTGCAATGCCGTCAAAAATCGCCTGAGGATGAAAAACGTGCTCCAGAACTTCCGAGCAAAGATAGGAATCCACGCTGTCTTTTTTCAGAAAAAAAAGATTCTCTGCACTTCCTACGACAAAGAACACCCGATTCGAACGATTCCTGTAGAGGCGCTTACGTGCTTTTAATAAGACGGAGTGTGCCAGATCCACACCAACCGCGTCGCCATTCCGGTATTCTCGCAGGTAAATTCCCGAGTTGCAACCCACATCCAGAAAACGTCCCTGAGCGTGCCGAACAAAATCAAGTACAAATTTCTTGCGGAGCTTTCCCCGCAGGGTGTGGTAAACAATTTCCTCTTCCGGATATTTCTCCCCCACTTCTTCATAAAATTTTTTTAATTGTTTTTCATCGATTCGCGTGGGCATTTTTTGTCCGTTTTAATTCGTGCTTGATCACTGATGAAAGCAAAAAATCACATCAATCCATTCTAAAAAGCCGTTCACCTCGAATTTCACAAATGGTCACGAATTGATTTGTTAAAAATTAAAACTTGTGCAATTCGCGTCATTTGCGGTTCTTCCAGTATGCCCATTCATTCTTACAATGAATTAGTCGTTTGGCAAAAATGTCATTCTGAGGCGAACAGGCAACAAGTTCAAACTGACACCCTCTTTAAAATTTGCCAAATTACAGCAATGAATTTATTTCCGCACCGCGATTTTTTTCAACGATTGCCATTCTGACGGCGTAAAGAAACCCTGAATGGCCAACAGAGCCGGAAATCCTGGCAAAAGTAAAAGCCGAAACCCCACGGGCTGAAACACTGCAAACCAACGGGGCAAGAAGAAAATCACAATTCCGGCTAATGCAATTTTTGATAGCCGCAGCCACTCGTAAGAAATAAAATAGGACCTTTGAGCAATCAGGTACAGCAGTGCTGCCATCACAAAATAGGCGCCGAACGTGGCCCAGGCCGATCCCATCATTCCGATAACGGGAATCAACAGCAAATTCAATCCGATATTAACAACGGCGCCGGAACCCGTGACAATGGGAAGGTAAGAGGTTTTCTTTTTCAGGTAAATTCCTACCAGAAAATTCACGTAAATTCCGTAGAACAGGTACGAAAGCATAATCACAGGGACAATAATCGTGCTGCCCCAATACTGTTCTCCAAAAATGGGCTTGCCCAAAATTTGAATTCGGACAATTTCGTTTATAAAAAGCGCAATCGTCAAAAATACAAAGGTTCCTCCAAGCGAAAAATAGGTCAGCACCTTTGAAAAAACAGCCCTGGCGTTTTCCTGTTTGGACGTAGAGAGGAAAAATGGATGCCAGGCAAATCGAAAGGCTGCCACAAAAAGCGCCATAACCATCCCCAATTTGTAACCGGCAGAATAAATTCCGGTGACGGCATCTCCCAGTTTTCGATCGAGGATCACGCGATCGATTAAATCCATGATAATGACGGACAGGCCTGAAGGAATGTACGGAAGTCCGAATTTCAGTAGAAGGGATTCCGTCTCCCAGAGAAAACCAAAACGGTATTTTTTCAGAATAATCGGCAAAACAAGAAGAAACGTCACGAATGAAGTAAAGACCTGCGCCTGAAAAATTCCCTCCACGCCCCTGCGTAAATAAATGATTAAATATACATTTGCCGAAAGATTAATAATAACATTAATCAGCTTCAGTCCCGTAAATTGGATGGATTTTTCCTCCGCTCGAAGCAAAATAAAGGGAATGACGGAAAGAGCATCAAAAAGGAGGATTCCGCCCGAAAGGACGATCAGTTCGGGGAAGGAACGCCCTCCGAACACAATTTTCGAAATGGCGTCCGGTGAGAGTTCAATGAGAATAGTCCAAAAAAGAGCTACCAGCGCCACTGAGGTATAAGCCACTGAAAACAGGCGCCTGCGAGCATCTTTGTCCTCCTGCAACACGTAGTAGCGTAAAAACGCCACGTCCATTCCGTAGCTGTAAAACACATTCATAACCGCCAAAAATGTAAAGACAAGGGCGGCGCGGCCGTATTCGTCCGTTGGCAGATAGTTGGTGTACAAAGGGAGCAGCAGGAATCCGATGGAACGGGTAACAATGTGTCCAATTCCGTAAATGACGGAATGTTTGGCCAAACGTTTTAGACTCCACGATAGGGATGTTTCCATTAATCTCCTTCTAACCAGCATTATTCACAGAGTTTTGCCGCCAGGACCCCAAAGCACCAAAATCATTAGAACTGACACAACTCATTCATCAAAACTCCGTTTACTTTGTGTGTTTTCCTATTTGAACACACATAAAACTCACCTCACCAGCACTCACCCTCTCTTTCAAAACAGAAGCAAATCAAGCCTTTCCGAAGGCCAGCTCTACTGCCTTAAGCGATTGCCGGAACAGAGACGGATCAAAATCGGCCTGAAGCGTTATTTTGCCAATTGCCCGCGGAAGCACAACCTCCTCGGGGAAAAAACTACCCGGGTAATTCCCGAACATTTGAAGACACGATTCTATTTCGGGAGAGATACGCACGGAAAATTTCAGAGATTTTAGGAGCGCCCGCAATCGTCTGAAATCCATGGTATCGCCTTTACCAATTTCCAAACTGTAGTGCCAACGCCAGAGAATGTCGCGCAGGAAGAGCTGATTGGGCAGAAATTCGGGACAGTGTACACGTAGAAGACCGCAGAAAGCGATGAGCGGTTCTGTAAAAAATCGTTCCAGAATCTGATGAAATTCCGTCGGGAACAGGACATTCTTTTTTATCTGGTAAATTTTGAAGAGAATTTGCAGAAGCGTGTCCGGATCTCTTGCGAGAAGCTGCGGGACTTTTTCTTCCAGAAAAACGAAAAGTTGACGGTCCAGAATGGAGGCCAATCGGATTACCGCCAAAAGCCCCGTCCGGTAGACGGCATCAGGCAAGAATTTAAGGAATTGGACATCCACCCAAACCATCTCCCGGTGCACATTCTGGGACTTAAATCGATTGGGCATGGCATCATCGAACAAAAAGGAGCGCTGCAAAAATGGAATCTCCGCCTGAACCGTTAGCGTGGTGGGCAAATGGAAAATACGCGGTTTTCTTTTTAGCAAACCAAACAAATAATCAACAGCATTAAAAAGCCGTTCTCCGCCGAACAGAACAACTGATTGATTTGGGAAATCATTTCTGAGTTCCAACTGATTCCAAAAGTTAGCTAAATCTGAAAAATTGGCCATCAATGGAACCGTGACTCGGACGCTTTTCACCTGTTTCCCTTTTTCCAGGAATGCCTCTTCGAAGGGTGTCACAATATCGTTTGGGATCGAATCAGGCGCCAGAAAAGTAACCTGTTTCGGAAATCCAAAGAGGTTGTACAATTCCACGAATTGCGAAGGATTGCCCTGGGTTAAAAATCCGGGAACCGTTTTTTCGCCAAAGGTTAAGCGAAGTTTAATCATAAAAATTTGCCTGAATGAATTTTGACATTGTGTGCAAAAAGGCAGAGCCGGCCGAAAGTAGCACGGCTAAAATGCCCTAAAGCTACAATCAGTGCCCTGCGTGGCAGCCTCCCGTTAATCGAGCTGTTTTACCATCATACTTATTTTTCAGTAGGTTGGCAAAAATGTCATTCTGGGTCCGACACACGCTTCGACAGGCTCAGCGGCCGGGCAGCGGACGAAGAATCTGTTTCCCCCCACCCGAGATTCTTCTCACCTGAGTCGGACAGGCGACAAACCCAGAATGACACCCCTCGTTAAAATTTGCCAAACTACGGTATATTTAACATTTTCTTGCGCCAAATAAATCGCTCACAGAATATTTCTGTTCAGATTGACCCATTTATTTTTCTCCACGAAAAACTCATAGATGGAATGCAGATGCAAAAGAATCAGTTTAAAGTACAAAAAATTATGGAAAGATTCAAGTGAGAAGTCAAAAGAGCACGCCTCCCCGACACCTCAGGCGTGCCGGGGATGGCGAGTTCGCTAAAACCGGATGCCCGTGCCAATCGTTACCGAAAAGCCGGAGAGATCGGTTGTAATCGGATGATTGTCAGGAGCCCGGGCAATCACATTCTCGATTTTTGCTCCGTTTTTGTAAGAATAGCCGGAAAGGTGCCCCAGATTGCGATTGTCATATCCGCCCTCGAGTGTTACGAGAAACGAACGAGTGGGAGCGTAGGATAGCCCGGTAAAGATTCCGGAACTGGTGTTCCATTCTTCAAAGTAGCTGTTTGTATACGTGCCGTTGCCGAATGCGTTCAGAAATTTAATATTGCTTTTAATGACGCCCACTTTCGCGCCTGCAAAAGCTTCCCAGCGCCGCGTTTGCCACAGGCTGTAAGTAATGCCCACGTTTGCAATCCAGGACTCCAGGACGCGCTTCAGGGCCACAGCCATCCTGTCTGAATTGAGATCATTCAGAGCAGTCGAACTGAAGAGATACTCCCCCTCGAAAACGGCACTCAATCGATACGGCAGCCTTGCTTTCAATCGGCCCCGAAAAAGATTTCCCGAATGAATTTTCTTGTTTTTCGCATTTACAAGTTTCTGCGAGGCGTAGGCGACAAAGGATCGATTAAAATCCGTAAGATAGAGTTTTGCCATGCCAGCATTAACGGACAGTTGAAGATTCCCGTTTCCAAAATAATCAGAAAAAAAAGAGGGATTGGTAAATACCGCAACGTCTCCCTTTCGAATGACAATTCCCTTCTGAACCTGTTGAATCTTCGCTACAGAAATATCCTTGTAGGTTTTAATAATTAACACACGCCCGATTTTTACCCGTTTTCGTTTTCCGTTTTTAATTTCATCTCGATAAATTGTAAATATTTGATTATTTTGAATACCGTCCTTCTGGCCCAATTTGATTACCACGCCCCTCCCCCGGCTTCCCAAAACCTCTCCCACCTTCAGTTGAGAAAACGCCTGTTTTGTTCCCAAAAAAAGCACAGCAATTGCCAGGATAAAAATAATTTTCTTCATGATTTCCTCCGTAAAATATCGAAACTATCCCCACAAAAAATTAGCCGCCAATTAATCTGAATTTTCACCCGTTAAACATCTACGGTTCTTAGTACCGAAATCGAAAGCGCTTTAAAAATCGCTTCTTGTGAACGGCCGAAGCGGTTTAGAAATACCCCGTCATCCCCAATCTAAAATTGCGAATGGGCTCCAGATATCTTTCCCGCATGGTATAATTGTAATTGAACAGATTGTTCACCTCAAACACAAATGTGAGCTTTTTCCGCGGGATGTGCTGTACCCAGCGAATATTCCAGACTTTCCGGGGAACCCGTTCATCCAGCGGGAAAACCTGCACGCGATCCACACGACTGGAATAGTCAAACTCCACTTGTACTTCACTCTTCCAAAAACGCAAGGATGGAATGACCGTAGCAATTCTTCGAGGGCGATAAAACAGACGCTTTCCCGTAACCAGGTCTTTGTGATCCATCAGCGTAAAACTGACATCCAGCCCCAGGTGGTTGTGCCACCAACGCCCTTCACTGGTAAATTCCAGGCCCCGGATGCGGGGGCGGCTGATGTTTAAAAACTGAATAGAGTTGGAGGTAATATCAATGGTCGGTTCAATCATATCCCAGAAATCGTTTTGAAAAACGGCCAGATCCGCGTACCAATTTTTTGTCAGATTCGCGCGGCCGCCGATTTCATACGACCACGAACGCTCCGATTTCAGTTGTGGGTTGGGCATGACCTCAAATCCGGCCAAACTAAGCGTTAGGAAACGCTCAATAATCGTCGGAACGCGGTAGCCTCTTCCGGCAGACGCACGAAAGGCTACATTCGCCGATGGCAGCAGATTTACTGCGAGACGCGGACTGAGCTGTACTTCCGTTTTTCGCTGATCCAGTTTGTACGAATCCAATCGCAGCCCGGATGTTAATTTTACCAGCGGCAATGGCTTCCACTGATATTGAACGTACGGGCCGATGGTGACACCTTTGTGTTCACCAATCCATTTATTTTTACCCCGATCTATTTTGTATTCCACCCCGAATAAAAAGGCGTGCTTTTCCGCAGGAATCCAATCGAAAGACATCTCCATTCCCGGGCCGACTGCGGGGAAAAATTCTCCCGGCCGGCTGTACTGATTTCCCAGCAAAATATCATTCAGTGAAATTCTGAAGCTTCCCGTGAATTTCGGGGAAAAAACGTGCCGCAGCTTGGCGTACATGCTGCCATTTTTCACGCGAATGCGATTGGTTTCCATTTCGGCATCCATCGGCAAAAAAACATGCGCCTGATCCCGCCACATGACCGGCTCACCCCGATTATCCCGCATGTAAGTGCTGAACATCGTTAAATCCGTATTCGGTGTGAAAGCAAAATGAAATTTGCCGGTGAAGGTCATTCGATGGAAAAAACCCACCATCATATAGCCGGTGGAAACGTACCGACTGGCAGAGAGACGAACACCCAGTTTCCCAAAACGTTTGCTGAAGCTTAAATCCTGTCGATTGTAATGCAGTCCGCGCTCATCGTAGTAATGGTTTCGGCTTGTCCAGTCCCACCGTTTGTAGGCAGGCCGATCGTACACCCCCCAATTCACATGGTAGGCCAACCGGGTCTTGACGGTGGCCTTTTTGGTCACGATATTAATCACCCCTCCCAGGGCATTTCCGCCGTATAAAAAGGAACCTGCTGCCTTAATTACCTCAATGTGGTCGATGTCAATTAATGGAATTAAATCCCAGTTAATTTCGCCAGAATCGCTGGCGTGCACCGGAATGCCATCGATCAGAAACATCACACGCGTTCCGGCCCCGTATGAAAACCCGGATGATCCCCGAAGGTTTACCTGATTCCCCACAAACAGCACCCCGGGAATTTCGCTTGCCGCGCCTACCACATCAACCACGCCGCGGCGCACAATTTCTTTGGATTGAATAACCGCCACGCTTACCGGCGATTTCAAAAGCTCTTGAGCCTGTTTGCTGGCAATGACAACAACCGGATCCATTTGAACCACATCTTCCCGCAAGAGAATATCCACCCGGGTTGTTTCCCCTGCAATCACCTTTGCAGACATTACCCGTTTGGTCTTGTAACCCATCATTGAAATCCGCAGCGAATAGACCCCCGCAGGAACCTTTTCGATGAGAAACGTGCCGCTTCGGGAGGCACTGGCGCCCAGAAAGGTATTTTCGATCATGACATCCGCGCCGGGCAAAGGCGTGTGGTCTTTTGCCGAACGAATCACGCCGGAAATTTTACCGGTAGTTTGGGCCTGAATGCTCGGGGAGCCTAACAGAACCAAAACCGAAACGCTGAACCAGAAAACACCTTTTGCAGAAGTTTTAATCAGATGCAGCTTCATAAGTACATTTCCTATGGTCGAAAGGTTGAAAAGTCCACGTAAATATCAACGCCGCTGCGAGTTTCCCCTTTTTGAACAGATACCTCCCCTGGCTTTGAAGTCGAATCCGGATCGGCGTAAAATCCAAGGTAGCGAATATCGGTAAACGGCGTTCCTTTTGCCTTCCAGAAAAGCCCCACATATTTGTACGTTCCTGCACTTACCGGCAAACAATAGTGGTAAGTGGAAACAAAAATGGGGATGCCAATCTTTGCCGAAGAAACATTCAGCAGGCTAAACACATTCGTGGGATCCGGCGGGATTTTGAAGGCACCGATTCCCATGATTTCCGTGTTTTTCGGCCAGGTACCGTTGTAGGTGATGGTTCCGCAAATGGTAGCCTCTCGAACCACGTACTCAAAATCGGCGTACACGTCAATGGAATCGACTTCCATTTTTTCACGCGTCACTGAAATGGGCGAGGGTAAAAAACTGTTAATGTCGTGATAGTAACCCATGACGTCCGAAAGGTTCCAGGGCTTCCCCTTTCCCTTCCAGACAACTCCGAGAATATTGTACGTGCCAAACGGAACGTAAAGCTCGTACTGAAGCGTATCGCCTGCCCACTTGTTCAGCGGCGGACTGGTGATGAGTTCCGTGAATTCGGTGGGCGGGAAAGATTTGGCCACGGCCACGCGAATTTCATCCGTTTTTTGAAGGATTTCAGACGTGCGATGACTGAAGAAAATTCTGCCTTTAATCACACCCAAATCGGGACTGAGCCCCTGATCGATTTTGCAGGATACAAAAACAGAAAAGAATAAAATCACAATGAGAACGCCGATTCTTGAATAGTTTCGCATAAGCAAATCACTCCATTTGCGTGTACCGGTAATTTATCGAACCAGAAGCAGCTTTCTTATGGCATGAAAACGGCCGGCTTGAACCCGGTAAAAATAGATGCCCGAAGGCAAAAGTGCTCCTGAGCCGTCCACGCCATTCCAGGAAATGGCGTGTGTCCCCGCTGATTGTAAAGGAATACTCATTTGGCGAACCATTCTTCCGGTAATATCAAAAACGGTGATCAAAACCGGCAGTGGCTGCGGCAATACATAGCTAAAATAAGTTTGATTGCCGGGCACGTCCGCCCGGAATGGATTTGGATACGCAGCGTTCACCCGGAAGGAAGCGGGCCCCTGTGTCTGATGGCCACTTTCCGAAACAGATACCCGCGAATTTTGAAGAGAAAGGGAAAAGGCCAATGGATTTTGAATATCGGCTAACAATTTTGCGCCTGTATCCGGAGGTTGATTTCCCGGAAGCATATAGACGGTGCTCCAAAATCTCAGAACGCCCTGAATATCGCTTCCAGCCACGCGAAAACCGGCATCTCCGTAGGAAAGGCTGTCTCCGGTGTCAAATGTACCATCGCAGGTGCTACCGGTGGTGCTTTCACAATAATAGAGTTGCTGCTGACTTCCAATGGCCGGAACCTCCAACAACGAGACCAGGGTTCCCGGATTTCCCGTCACCATTTGGTAATTCAGACCGGGTTGAATCTCGTTGTTGATTTGATCGGGCTGACCGTCAATTAAAATTCCCGAATTATTCGGATTGTAGAATTTCATTCCCGAGGCATTGGGATTTAAATCCAGCGAATACCGCGCGGACAATATTTTAATTTTGAATTGATTCGTTACACTCAGGTCAATGCTGTCAGCTTGAACGGCCATGGAATACGGGTAGAAATAAATCGGAAAATAAAATGTGTCAGGTAATGAAATTTGTCCAAGGCCTCCTGCATTCACCACAATTTTGAAAATAATACTCCGGATAATTCGCACCGGGCCTACCTTGAATTTCACCCCCTGCTTTTGAATCCCATTTTCTGAAATTTGAATTTGGGTTGGCCCACTGAATCCCGGCACCTGAGCAATAATGTGAATCTTAAGCCGATCCAGAAAATCCCGATCACTCCCGCCGGCCGAAGCTGGCACCACTATTTTATTCGGCAAGCCGTTTTGTCCGAAGCCAATTCTGTACTGGTCGGAAAAAATATCCTGTGTATGGGGATCAATTGAAACCAGGGGTTGAAAAGTCGGCGGCGCTGTGTGGTACAGGTAGGCGTACATTTTGGCGTCCGGGTCTGTCGGATCGGTTGCCACAATTTCATACCGGGGGTAATTTTGGCTTGCCGCATCCGAAATCCAATTTGTGTCAGAGGCAGCTTCTCCGAAATCCTCCGTCATAAAAACGAGCTCATCGTTCGCGTCCAGCACGGTACCATCCGCGCTGAAATAAGAGCCGGATCTACCACGCTTGTCAATTTGAAATGGAAGCGCTTTCCAGCTTCCGGTAGACGCATCAAAGGCCCAGAGGGAAATCTCGCCGACAGGCACCCCTGCAAATTCAGGGAACTGCGCGCCAGTAAGAACGACCGGCTGAATCGATTTCAGATTAGATGAAGTTTGTGCGTGCAAAGAAGCTTCGGCTACAATGAACAATCCCAAAAGAGTCAACAATCCCCTTATAGAAAATATGTTTTTCATAGAATTTTCTCCTAAAAAACCTCTACCGCATCAGCAGCATTTTTCGGATCATGTGAAACTCTCCTGCCCTCAGCTTGTAGAAATACACTCCTGAAGCGACCGGCTGCCCCATTTTATCCAGGCCATTCCACGTCAC
>Ga0114934_10001447_pt1 | contig 15435 bp, 18 predicted proteins | sample 4SBtaG_2_FD_99695 | JGI IMG/M metagenome (GOLD analysis project Ga0114934, IMG submission 99695) | Deep subsurface microbial communities from Kolumbo volcano to uncover new lineages of life (NeLLi) - 4SBTROV10_white metaG | ecosystem: Environmental > Aquatic > Marine > Volcanic ... | reverse complement strand
CTATTTAATTCCCTTTTTCCTTTAACTAAAGAGTTGGGGATTTCTGGAAAAGATTCTGAAAAGATAATTCACGATTTGTCTAGCAATTGATCACTCTATAGGATTATGATAACGCCCCGACCGAACGATAGACAAAAGTGTCCCAATTTCAATTATTTCTTGAGAATGTCTGAGTCTCAGTTCGAGACTGGCTTTTTTCTCAAACTTGTTGCTGAAGGAACAATGTTTTTCTTACTTATATAATTTTCTAACTCTGATTTAACTAAACTAAAAGAAAAATACCCTCCATTTTTTTCAAATCCACTACGGAGGATAGTTAAAAATTTTGGATACCCTTTATTAATAAGCTCTTTTTGATTTTTCTTAAAAAATTCTGCCAATTTGATTAATTCTGGTTTATCGATACATAAAAGCTTTATTTTATTTAATTCCCTATCTCTTTTAACTAACTGAGAAAATTCATCCTCAATTTGATTAAATTCTTGTTTTTTTGTATTTGAAGTTACATAAAGATAGTATTTTAGCCTTCCATTAGATTTTACTAATTCACTTTTATTAAATTTCTTCAGATAATTTAAATCTTTTTTTTCTAATTTGTTTCTCACATAGTCTAAAAGAGATGAAAGGTGATATCTTTTAGCATCCCAAATAAGATAGTCATTTTTATAGGAATTGAAAATACAAGCTCCATCCGCCACGTTTGGACCTCCCCATTTTACACATTCGGGAAACATTAAATTGAAAATTGAAAATATCATTGCTTCAAAATCATTCGGACTATACTTTGAATTAGACTTAAGTTGCTTTAATGATTCTTCAAAAGCATCTATTTTAATAGGATACAAATTCTTTGACAACTCCTTTAACGCACTTACAAATGGATTGAAGTCTTTTTTAATAATGGACATAAATAAATTTCCTGCATCTCTTGTTACGAGCTTTCCGAAATCTTGCGTTAACTCTCCTTTAAAGTTTAAAATTAAAAAAGGTAAGCCATATCTTTTGATTTGTTCTATATCTTCCTTATTTAATCCATCTTTATTAAATAAAATATACGCATAATTTCCTTTTTTATCCTCTAATCTAACAATGAATTGATCGGAAATTAATTCAAAAGCCCCTTCTTTGAGAGTCTTATATTTCTGTATAAAACCGCCCTTTTTTATCGAGTTTCCTGTTTTAGAAATAATTTTCTTATAATCTAATTCTATTTTGTTATATTTAATATATTGTTCATTTTCCTTCTTACAGTTTTCTTCTGAACAAATTCTCCCATTTGTAGGTCGATGATACATATTACATCGAGGGTTTTTACATCTATATCCAGTTACAGGTTCAGATTTTAAAAAATGGTTTAACTCCAAATTTTCCACAAGTTTCATTAGCATTTTATTATAAGATTTATTGTATAAGTCAATATATCCATTGTAAATCAAAATTCTTAACATCTTTTGATTATCTAATTTAGAATACCAGAAATTATCCTTATCTACTATATTTTGAACATATTTAGGAAGATTGTTTTTATTTTTACCATACAATGATATTTGTTTTGTATAATCCTTTTTTTTATTAAATTTTAGTTGATAATTACTGGACTCTTTATGTGTAAATGTTATTGCTTCTATATCATAAACTCCAAAATTCTCTTTTTTTAAAATTCCGGTTTCAAGAAACTTTTGATAATATTTTTTGCATTCCCCTTTTTTCGAGTGAATTATTGCTTCGTCCCCTATGCTAATTTCTGTATTTTTTAATTCTATTTTATAGATTCTTATGTTTTCATCTAAAAAAAACTTGTTAAAAAAATTGGTAGGCAATTCCTTAGGCTCAATTTTAAGTGGTTTTATGCTCTTTCTCATCAGTAAAAACTTCACTTGCCTTATTAATCCTTTTTCTCCTCCAATGAATAGAATTTCATCTCTTGCCTTATCAATAAATATAACAAATTTTCCCCTTATTATGTCATTTATTTTTTTGGAAGAATATGCCATTTCTTTTTGCTCATCTCCAAGAATAGTGATATAGAAATAATAGTTATCTTTGTTAATTTTCGTTTTCCCCGAAAGCTTTATTTTTTTATTATATCCTCTCTCTGAATAATACTCATTTTGTTGTTTAATAAATTCCTTCAAATATCTAATAAATGTGGCATATCTTACCTTAAGATTTTTTGTCTTGAACTTCTCGTTTATTTTTCCTTGATTCTTCATATTCAAGAAATAGGTTAAGAGTATTTGACTATATTTCAAATCAAGTATTTTGTTTTCTCTAAGATAACTTATTTCGTTTTTATAGAGTTCTTTGAACTCTTGCATAGTTAGAGTTAACTTTAGATTTTCTAATGCATCTTTTTGTTTATTCGTCATTTGTTTTTAAGAAGTAATCAGAGGTCTTGTTTACGGACAACTCCGATCACCACCTCATTAAATTCTAAGCATAATGAACCTTTTATATTTAACTATTACATAGTTTCTACCTAGCCCTAACCTAACTACACTCTGTATCTCACAACATCCTAACAAAACTACCTATTCGTGTCAAGATTGTTTAAAAAATGTAAAACTTTCAAGGGAAGAAGTGAAGGGAACATTCACAATGACTAAAAGAAAGTTTGAAATTCATTTCAGTCTAACGAATCGTAGTATACACCCCACACAACACACCTATACACACTCACAGCACCTCAAAATACCCACATTCGACACCACCATCCCACCAAAACCAGTAAATCCACTCTAAAACTCCTATATATATATAGGAGATACAGAGTAAAAGTGTTGATGGATGTCTCAGAAAGGTATTAAAGTAGTCTTTTCTTAAAATATCTAATGAAAAAAGAGAATTACGTATTAAAATTCTTAGACAAGAATGAAATAGAAGACATCATTGATCCTTCAGCAACTAAAGTTATTAGTTATCTTTTAAAAAAAGTTTTATTTTCCCAACCAGAATTAAGAGATGGTCAAAAACCATCCAATATCCAAATGACAAAAGAATTTTTGGAACAGTGGATTGCTCAGGCATTGGATTTGGAAGTTATTGGAGCAGGTAATTATCCTATTGATGTATATAGCAAAGAAGATAAGCTAGGTATTGATATTAAGTTCTTATCTTCGAGAGTTGATAAGGCGGGAGAGTTTGTCTCGGGATTATCAAACGAAACCTCCCTTGCACAAAACTTTAAAGAAGAAGGTAAAAACCTTGACCAACTATTTGCCAAAGAAGATTTTGAGAATATTTTAAATAAATGGCAAGGTCTTCTCGTGAGAAAATTATCTAAAGCTATACAAGAAAAATCACTAAAAAAAATATTTTATTTTATATTCATTAGAGGTGGTGACCAAATAAGTTTAGCGATTTGTGAAGTAAATCCAAAAAAACTTAAATCTCTAAAAGTCATTAGGGGGACAGATTCCTCTGTTTTTGTAAGTGGTTATTGTCCAGAAAAATATGGAGAAGTTAAAATTTATAAAAGTAAAAAAAGAATGGAATTGAGAACATTCCCAAAAAATCTTCTCGAAGATGAAAAATTGATAAGTTGGGACTTCTCTCCGATATATAAACAAAAAACGATAAACTTAAGAGAATTAATAAAAGATGAAAAAAAATTCAACGAATATGTAAAATCAAACTTTAATTCCTTGTTTTCTACAATTGGACATCACGAGGATTAGGTTTCAAGAACTTTTCTAATTTCCTTGGCTATTCTTTGTATAACTGGAACTGTCACACTATTTCCTGCCTGATGATATAATTCACTATCTGAAATTTCTTCAGGAAGCCTGAACTCGCTAGGGAACCCCTGTATCAAGAAACATTCTTTCGGCGTTAATTTTCTTATTCCTTTGTGATTTTTTATTATTGGGACATTATGCCCTCCCCTCCCCATATTTGCAGTTAGCGTTGGGACTACTCCTTTTTTATTTGCTCTAACATACTTCCTTCTCCATTGATAAACAGTTTCTTCAGAATCTATATCATCCTTAATTCTTTCATAAAGGGGCTTATCATTATAATAATATTTATCATCTACTTCATTAGAAAGTAATTTTCTGAAGGAAATCTCTAAAGGTATTTTATTTGGGAATATAAATTTTTCTGCTTTTTCTTTATCTAAAAATCCTACAATGAAAATTCTCTCCCTATTTTGAGGAACATTTCCGTGAGTCATACTATTAAGAACCTCTGCTTTAATATGATATCCAAGAGATTCAAGCGTTTCCTTAATTATCTTAAACGTCTTGCCACCATCGTGACTTTTCAAATTTTTTACATTTTCTAACATTATTGCAACAGGCTTTCTTTTTTCAATAATTTCTGCTACTCTAAAAAATAAATTTCCTCTTCCTTTTTCATCATTAAAACCCTGTCTGTATCCTGCTATTGAAAAAGCCTGACAAGGAAACCCTCCTAATAAAATATCAAATTCCGGTAATGATTCAATGTCTACATTCCAAATATCATCGACAAATAATTTTGGTTCTTTAAAGTTCAAATCATAAGTGTTTTTACACTTAGCATTAAAATCATTGGCAAAAACGGTCTTAAAGCCCTCTCTCTCAAACCCCAATCTAACTCCTCCAATTCCTGCAAATAAATCAATTGTCTTAAACTCTTTTTTATTCATATTTATTCTTAAATAACGGCATTTATATTTTTAATTATTACTTTTAGACCCCTAAACTATTTAAATCTTTCGACCCCTAAAATTTATATACTTTTTAATCTACCTTTTTGTATGAAAATATTAAAGGTGAAATCAAGGACATATAATGGCAAGGATTATTACAAGTATAGGATTAATATTCCTGAGAGAATAATCCGAGAATCAAATTTAACCGAAGAAGACGAATTAGAAATTAAGGCAAAAAATAAGAAACTAGAAATCAAAAAGAAGGATTAAATTCCCAAAAACCTAATTTTCCTTTAGCTTCAATTGGCTTAATTCTTTTCGGATTAATTAATACAAATCCATAATTTCCCCAATAGGAATTGGCAAGATGTAAGTTTTTGTCGTTGTTATGAGATTCTTCATCAGGATAGTGTTTTACTTCTAATAATTCTACTTCTCCGACAATTTTTCCATTTGGAAGATTATCAAATCCAAATCGTTTCATAGCTTCTTTATCTGGAACTTTTGAGGCGTGAACTAAAAACTTTCCTCTAAATTTAGTATTCCACTTTCTTAATTCTATTTTCTTTTTGCCCGACATAACAAGTTCTGCAAAGGGCTGTTTAAGGGACAAGGCTCTCATTCTCTACTCTCAAAGAAACTATGAACAATCCATATTACCAAAAAGGACACTAAAAGGATTGCTAGGCTTCCTTTAAAATTTATGAATATTCCTAAATACCAAGGAATTATATTTTCAAAAGTTGCTTCCGTAAATTTATTTAATACCCAATCATTTTTAATTATAACATATAAAACAGACCAAAACCCCCATTTTATCCAAGGGAAAGCCAAAAACAATATGACACTTTGATAGATTAGAGTTAGTGGTTTTTCTTTTATTGCTTTTTCAAAATCTTCATCACTAATCATTCTCCTATAACCTCATACAACTTATCAATAATCTTAACCTCTGCCAAAGTATCTAAACAACAATATTTTTCTAAAGCATCTCTAATCTTTTGTTTTTCTTCTTCAGGAACTTCATTAAAGGTAACTCTTTCCCATTGATAAGAAGCCTCATCTCCTTTCTTAACGTGTTCTAAATCTTTATAGGATAAATCAGACATTACAGGTAATACATATTTGATTGAAGCTGAACCTTTCTGTCTTGGGTCATAATAATCAAAGTTTCTAAAAACATCCCACAAATCTTTTATTCTTGGCAATATGTTTTCATCATACCATTCTCTAAACTCAGGAAAGGCGGTTGCACATTCATTCATTACACCTTTTTCAAATCCTTGATTATAAACAAGAACACTGCCTTTATCTCCTAAACTATCTTTTAATGCTTGCATAAATTTAGGTCTTGGGTCACTTGTTCCATCTGCTAAAAAAGAAATATGTTTTAACTCTCCACCTTTTTCTTCTTGGATATGTAAAGAAAACTGAAAAGGTATTCTTTGATAAGCTTTCATCCCTTCGAATTTCGGAAGTATTGGATTTATTGTTTCAAAGTCTAAATAGTATATTGGATATTGCAAATTTCTTAAGAAATTATCTATTCCCTGTTTATTGATATGGACGCCTCCATCAAAACATAATCTTTTTTGTATCGCTTGTTTATCATTTAATTTTACAGATTCAGGAACATCTTCCATAGTTCTACAACCATCCTTATACAATCCAACTGTCTTTTTCTTTAGCATTCTATAAAACTCAAAAATACTATTCTCTGGTTGAGAGTTCATAAAATCATCTAAACAAATATTGTCATATTCTGTTGTTAATACATCATCAATACAAAATTCAGGCTCTTCTCCGTCAATAACCTTAAACATTTTCTCAACATTAGATTTTATGTCTTTTGAAAACTCTTCCATCTTTTCAGTTATGTCTGTTTGAACAAACAATTCAGAAGGCTCAATCTCTCCATCTTTCACATATTCATTATTAATGTGCATTAAGAAACATTTTCTAATTTTTAGACCTGCCTTTTCATAAACATATTTTTGAAATGCAACATCGTGCAAATTAATATCCTTAACTTTTGTAGCAGACTTAACTTCAATTATATCCCATTCATCTCCTACCGGATTTAAAATATCCGCTCTTGAAAATAAATTGTCTTCTAAGAATCCTGCCTCATAAATAATCTCTTTATTTTGGATAGCTTCTTTTGTAGCATCTATGTTTTCCTTGAATCCTAGGTTTGAAAGGTCTTTCCCCTCCGGAAATACTTGTGTCGCTAATTCTCCAACTAAAGTTCCATCATCAAATTTCTTCTGCTCTATTTCTGTTGGTTTCGGGATACGATTTTTATCATTCTTCGCCACCCAAAGTAACTTAGGACATTGTAAGCCTAGTAAATAATTGGATTTTGTTAACATTACCATATTTATAATATAGATAAGGGCGTTAAAAAGTTAATCCTACTCAATTTTAAGGTTGTAAACGTATGTTTGCTGTCCGGGAACTGCTGGACCTAAAAACATCATATCCATTCCTTTCGCTTCAGTTCTCTTAAAAGTAATTTTCTCATTGTTTTGTAAACTCTTAATAACATTCCAAATCAGTAAATATACTATGTTTGGAAATCTAAAAGTTTCTCCATTAAATTCAAGTTTATTCTTATTCTTCGTATAAGTAAAATCTCTTGAGGTCATAGTTATATTTAGTTTAGGGATTTCTTTCCTGCTAAACTTTTTCCTTAATTTATGATATGCCCAAAATTCTCTTGCTTGTAAAATGTAATTATTTGCCATTTTTATATCTCTGAATAAGAAATAGAATTATTCCTAAAATACCAAATATAATTGCTCCAAACCTTAAGGTTAATGCATCCCAATTAGCCGAAGTGTCTGAACAATCCCTATCAGGATAATTTAGCTCTCCATTTTCTCCTATTGTAGGGAATAGGGTCTGTTCGCAATTCAAAGAATAATTTTTATCGCTTTGATAAGCAAAATAAGTTAATGTAACAGCCAAAATAACAAAAAACACAGAAATATTCAGTAGTTTACTTTTCTTTTGTTCTTTCATAGTAAAATATGGATTTTATTAGTTTTAAATCTGTCTATCTGTTGTCAATCCCCAATTTATATGCTCTTGTCTACCTAATGTCAATGCAAAAGGTGTCAAAAGAAGCTATTTGGATGTTGCGTGGAAACCAAAGAAAAGACGTTTTTCTTAGTTTACCAACTGAGCCATTTATGTCAAATAAGCTTCGAAAAAAGCTTGAGCACACAATTAGCCTTAGAGAAATGAGTAGACATTTAAGAGATTTTGAAGAACATAAAATGGTAATATGTCTTAACAAAGAAGACCCTTACAACAAACTCTATCAAATCACTGACAAGGGTAAAAAGCTACAGAAAGAATTAGCTAAATTAACTTCTTAAGAATATTTTGCCTTCTCTTTTTCTCTTCTTTTCCTGAAAAGATATTTTCTAAAATAAATTTAAATTCGGAATAATTATTGAATTTAGCAGGAGGGTCAATAAATAATACTAAAAGACTTTCCCCCAAGGCTTTTGATAAATTTCTATCCCCTTCAGTTATTTCCTTACAATTCATTTCGTGAACAATAGAATTTCTTTTTTTATACAAAACCCTGATTCTTTCTTTCGTATATTTTGCCCCAACTAATTTTTTTAGAAGAGTTATTATTTTCTCATCGTTAACCATCTCTCCACCTTTGAATATCTTCTCAGATAATATCCAAAATTTCAAAAAAGCCATTTCAACTTGCCCCTCAGTAATACCTTCGTAATAAATCCTAAAATAATCTTTTGATTTCTCAAGAATTTTCTTATTTTTAGCTTGACTTCTTAAGCATTTTAGAACAGACATAATCTTTTGATAATTTCCATCAAGCTTGTTATGAATAATCCATTCTGTTTTCTTAATCATAGTAATAGCCTTAGATTCGCTTATTGCTAAATCAATATTGTTTATTCCATTATTATTTAAAGGATAATTTAATTTCCCATTTTCTAAAACTAAGAAAAAACTGGGATTCTCTGTCGGTTTTTCGCTTATTGCTTTTTCAGAAAATACAGACCTCCAACTTGTGGAATTTCTTCTGTAATGATTAGCAAATGCAATTATTCCTATAAATGGGTCGACATTCTTATTTACAACTGAGTCTAAGAAAAATTGAAGATCTCGTGCTTTACCTTCAAACTCAACAATTAAATTTCTGTTATTGAATAATCCCAAAATTTGTCTTTCTTTAATTTGCTCAGATACTTTTTGAGGTAATTTTTTTATTAATTTGATGTTAAAAACATCTTTCGCATACTTCTTTAATTTTGTAAATTCGTTTTTATTTAACTTTATATCCATTCTTAGAGGAATATATGTCTTAAATTCACTTATCAGAAGCTTTTTCTTTCTTCCAATATACCAATTTATTCCCTTTACAACATTATCCATTGTGGGCTCAGAGCCATCTTTTTTTATTTTAAATAATATATAAGATAGAAATGTTCCACCAAAATCATCATATTTTGTGTAATTAACTTTTATAAAATCAAATTCTTGTTTAAGATTAGTCATCAATTCTAAATTATCTAATAGAACAAATTCTATTTCCTTTTGTTTAAAGACATTGTCTCCCTTTAACATTAAGGTGTCCCCCTCTTCAAAAAGGGAAACTGCTTCTTCTACAAACTTGTTTAAATTTTCTTTTTCTAAAGTATATTCTCTCTTAAATTGAACTGCCATAAAATAATCAATGAGAACTAACTTTTATATTTAATCCTGTTCAGAAAAACTCTTCAAATCTTCAGGAGTGAACTCTTCGAATTGTGGCGGGAACTTCATCTCTCGCTTTCGCTTCAAAGGATTAATCCTTGTATGAACATCAAAAAAAGAGCCAACTTTGTTAAAATTCCCCGTTCTAAATCCCATATTATATGTATACATTTTCTTGTTCACAATTTCCTCTTTTCCCCAAACTTGACCTTCGGATAATTCTCTATTGGTGCTTCCTGCACAAACAACTTTCAAAGTATTACCTTTCTTGTCTGTAAATCTATAATCTTTTTCTTTAATGAACTCTCCTCTTTGTTTATCGAAAACTATCTTAAATTGTCCTAGCTTTTCTCCGATTTCAAATTCATTCAGATGATCTCCAGTAAAAGCTATGGCATCAGTATCACAATAGATTAAATCTTCAAAGGGAATCTTTCTCATTTGCCAATATAAATAATCTCTTGCATAAGCATTAATCAAAATTGTAAATATTGGATGAGCATAGGGCGGAACTTTCTTTTCTCCTTCTCTTGCTAAGAAATATTCCTCTCCGAAGTCAGATTGAATTTCAAAACCGCTATTTTTATATTCTAAAACTTCTTCTCTGTGACAGGTGGCTCTTTCAGTATCTCCACGATATTGAGCAAATTTTCCAGCTAAAGAGTTCATAAGTAATTTTATCACATAACCCATTTCCTCTTGACTTCTTTGTCTCAAATCATAAAGTCCTTTCATCAGTTTAGTAAATGGATTGAATGGCATTTCTTCATAAACAACTGCGTCATATATTTCTAAAACCTCATATCCTTCTTTTATTGCATTATTAACTTCCATTGTTGTCCAATAACCCGTAACAATTTCACCATTACAAGGAAAAAATATTCCCTTTCCGGTTCTTGCATTTTTTGTGGGCAGATAGCCCATTCTTTTCTTAGGAAATTTGATTCTTGCTTTAACAACGCCAATCTTGTTTAAGATTTCTTCATCAGGAATCATTCCGTTTATATTATAATGTCTTCTTTCTTTTAGAATATCTGGAATTTTCATTATTTCTGCCATAACATAAGGGTAAAGTGAATTAATATCTACCATACTCACTTTTTTGAACTTCCCTTGTCTAAAACATTCACATCTTCCACCCCTCAAAGCTCTTCTGATAAATTTATTGTGCTTTGTTTGATGAATAGTTCCTCTCCGATAAAGATAGGCAGAATAAGGTATACCTTCAAAATCTTCTCTTTTACAATAGGTCTTAAAATAATTCATAGCAAGACTTCCGGCAGTCAACATCTTTTTAGGTCTATGAGATAATCCTTCCAAAACGTCTCTTAACATCTTAATAGATTCCATTACAATTTCAACATCTCTTAATAGATACTGCTTTAATTCTGATAAATCTTTAACTTCTTCAGGCATTTCCAATTTAGGAAGTCCAACTAATTTTCCAACTTTTTCTAAGGGGCATTTATAGAAAGATAAGGTATCAAGAAGTAATCCTGTTTCATTCAATAATGCAAATAATGGCTTTTGTTGTTTAACCTTCAATATTTCAACATCATTTATTTTATTTTTGGCATAAGCGTAAAGGTCATACGAATGATTATGGGCATAGATATAACAATTATGTCCTTCTTTTTTTCGTTTTTCAATAAAATCTAACAAAAAATTAAACATATCTTCGGGGCTTGTAAACCATAAGGGCTTCTTTTTTCTATCAATTTTAATGCAACCTAACACAAAATCACGAGCGTCCAAACTTGGTTCATAAACTTCTTTTTCTTTGTTAAACTTGTATGTTTCAGTATCTAAAGCTATTATCATTTTGTCTATCTAAAGTCTATTTAGTATATAAGTTTATCGTCGGTAAACTATATTTTTTCATAGTCTGGCACTAATTGAATTTTTAGGTATTTTGCCAAGTGTTTTACAAAAGAATTTCCAGCATTTAATTGGAATTTATGCCAATATTTATCCTCATTTTTCTTAACTTCTTCAGATTCCATAATCACAAAATCCAAACAAGAAAGTATACTGGCTTCCGCGAAAACCCTTTTTGGGCTTAGTTTAATCTGATTAGCAATTTCCCCTTTTCCATAGCCTTCTACATTACCCAGTTTATTCTCCATCAAAAATTTTAGAACTTTCATTCTTACAGGGTCAACACTTGAAAGAACCATCTTCCCAATTATTCTCATAGCTTTTTTATCAGTATAATTATCATCTAATGATTTCAATGCTCTAAAATAAGTTAAAAGTTGGTCATATACTCTTGTAGGGGCTTCCACATTTGGCTCACCTTCTAATTCTCCAGTCCTATCATCAACATTTACAGAGGCTCTTAAGTAAGTCAATAAATGTGCAAATTTCTTAATGTCTTCAGCTATTTCCTCAGGAATATGAACTGACTTAAATTCTCTTTCTTTCAAAAAGAGGTATACCAATTCTTTCAATTCTTCTCTTATTTTCTTTTTATCTTTATTCGAATTTTCTTTTATCCTCTGCATTAATTTTTCAGAATCAACTTTATTTAATCTATAAACTAATTCTCTTGAGCCCAATTCTTGCCCTAAAGAAATCATTCTATCAATTATTGGAGTAGAACAAGCCACTAAACTTACATTTAGATTAGTATATGTTTTGGCTTTTCCATAACCAGAAACTACCCCCATTTTTCCATCGTGAAGAGAACGCAGCTGTGCTAAAATTTGAGAACGATTTTCTTTTGTTTGTCCTAAGATGGAAGCCATTTCGGGAATTAACAAAATCTTATTTCTAAGTTGTTCAACAAGGTCTGTATCAAAAGTTTTAGACTTATATCCGGTTATAATCGCATTTGCAGTAATCTTATTTAGAAAATATGTTCCATTTCTATCGTCATCAAATAGATTAATTAGTTCTGACTTTCCTCCTCCACTCATACCAATAACAAATAACCATAATTTACAATTGGTTTGTCTTGAAGAGATAAAGGTAGCCAAGATTAAATCTAACAAATCAGTATCTTCCATATAAAGATAATCTCCAATTTTTTCTCTTAATTCTCCAAGATTAATGCTCTTCATTTTTGTAACCCTCCCTTAACTCTACACTGGAAATACAATTCCAAGGAACAATCCTTTCACATTTAGCAATAATATCATTTACCCAAATAGAAGTATCGTCAATCCAAGTCGAAATCCCACAAAATTTCAATCCTTCTCTTGTCCAAATAGTAATCCTCTTACCTAGTATTGCTTCATTATATCTATTTTCCATTTTAAGAAAAACTAAACCTCAATTTTACTTTGTCTATATTTGTATATCTTGAAGGAACTTTTGAGGCTCTTACTTCTCCGCCCCTTCCACTAAGATTAAGTTCCCTTTGGAAATTGTAGACTTGATTGTTTACACTTGAAGGGTCAATATTCTGCCCTGTCCAAAACTTAACTATATGATGTGCGTCTTCCACTAATATTCGGTATACCTTAAGTTCTCCAACTTCAGCACCTTTAGAAAAAAGTTTAACATCACAAGATAATCTATGTTTCAAAATTTTATCTCTATATTTTATTATATCGTCAAGAAGCTGTGGGTCTGTTACCTTGTCTTTTAATAAAGCCCCATAATCTTTTTTCATCTTACCCCAGTCAATAGAGTTCATATAGATATTAGCTTCAACATCCAAAAAGTTAGTTCCATTTCTATTAATCTTTTTTGTGTAAAAACTTACAGGCTTAGCATTCCTAACAAGTCTTAATAATTGCTCTTGTGCATTTCTTGATTGTTGTTGTTTTAATTGTTCTTTTGTTAATTTATCGCCATAAGTATCTGCGTCAGAAATTCTATGATACTCTAAACAATCGGAACAAAAAAATCTATGACCTCTATATTGTCCATTATAAGAAAGTTGCCCACATTTATTACATCTGTGTTGCTTAGTTCCCATTGTAAGAACCTCCATCAACTAACTCAGATATAACGAGCATTCGCTTAGTATCATCATCCAATAAATCCCAATTCTTAAGCAAAATCTTTTTCAATTCAGATCGCTTGAGCCTTAGGGTAATAATTTCATTTTCTTGTTTCATAGCAAAGAGTATACTTTCCCTATTAAGTCACATTCCGAACTTTTTTAGAAAAAAAGGTAGTAAATCTCAAAAGAAATCTTTAATCATATTGTCCATATGTTCTTTATCTTCCCAGTTATCATAAATCTCCTGAACCACTTCTGCTTCATCGGAGTTCTTATTTGCTACAATTAATGTCTTTGCGTGACTTTTCAAAATCTTAGTTTTTTGTTTCATATTGTCCATACTTAGCTCGAATGCGTCTTGATTTTCTTTCATATCTTCAAGAATAAATGGACATTCATATAATAACTTCAAACCTTCATTAAAGTCATAATTCATTCTCCAAAGAAATTTATTTTTTCTGTCTTTTGCTCGTTCTTTTGTTAAAACTTTTTTCTTAGCTAATTTTTCTAAATGGTCTCTTAAATGGGTTTGTGTTCTCTCAGAGTATTTAATTCCTGCAAGCATAAGTATTTCTTCAGCAGTTAATTTTTTGAAAAAGTTATTCTTCTTATTCTTCAGATAGTTGTATCTTTTAATTTGATTTTTTTGTGGAATTGTTAATTTCTTTATTCTACCTTCTCTTTTTTTCTTAACTATCTCTGGCTCTTTCAATCCTTCTCTTTTGTCAAGCATAAAAACTCTAAAAATTTCTTTCCAAAGTTTTGGCAACTTATTAACTTCCCTTTTTTTCGTTCCTTCGTTCATTATGAAAGTGATTTATGATTTCTTGGCTATTTGCTTAAGGCTTTGTTGTGCTAATTGCTCCCTTATTTCATCTAATTGTCTTTGCATTTGGTCTTTCAAAATTTTATTCTCTTGTTTCTGTTTTTCTAATTCAGATTGAACTTTGTTAATCTCAGTAGCTTTAAATTTAACATCTAATTCTTTATTCATCATTCCCGCTCTTGAAATATATGTATCAGGCATATGAGAACTAAAAGCCCAACCATAACGATAACACAATTCTTGTCTATTCATTTTATTTGCATAATAAGTCGCTGAACTATGTCTAAACAAATGAGGTGATACTGAACGATTCAAAATCTTTTTTCCTAATCTCTGTAAGAATTTTCTTGTAGGGTCATACGCTTTGGGATAAATTGGGTCATTAGACTTGATTCCTTCCGCAGTTCTCTCATTCAAAAAATCTCTAACAGCTTCTAAACTATATTTCCAATAGAGTCTTATTGTTCTTCCTTTAGTCTTAGAATATTCTTCTTTCAAAGTAAGTTTAACAAATTCTTCGCCTTCTCTTGGCAGTTCTAAGTCTTCATATCTAATATTAAGAAATTCCTCTATTCTTGCACCAGAGTCGAAGAGAATGGCAACCAAGAACCTTTCAGAAGCCGACTTACACGCTTTATACAATTTCTCAACATCAACTTCCTTAAGATAATCAGGAGTTCTCGCAACTCTTCTCGTGTCCAACCATCCAGCTAACTCTAAAGCCTTTGGCTCTCCCAATTTCCATTTAAGATAAATTCTCAATGCAAGTTTAATATCTCTCTTTGTCTCGTGAGAATAAGTTCCTTTAATCTTAGACTTAATTACATCATCAGTCAAAGCCTTCTCAAATTTCTCTACATCTTTAAGAGTTAACTTAGAAGTTGGCTTATTCCAAAACTCAAGAGGTGTTCTCAACAAATCTAAATATTTCAGCTGTCTACTTCTCGAAATCTTAAAACCCCTATTAACCTTGCCTAAACCTAAATCATTAATGAATTTTAGAAAATCTTTCTTGTCTTCTTCAGAAACATTCCAGTCCTTAGTAGCCTTAATTCTTACTTCTACATTCCTATTATGCACTTCAATCTTTTGATTTACCATACATAATTATCGAGGACGAGCTATAAAAACCTTTCTATTTTTGGGACAAAAATGTCCAACGCCCCGGCCGTGATTTGAACACGGGTTACCGCCGTACTCTGAAATTTAAGTTGCGTTGAGACGCTAGACATTCTCTTTCAACAAGTTCGTGTCACCTCTTTTTCAGATTAATTTATTTCT
>Ga0114934_10001445_pt1 | contig 15442 bp, 16 predicted proteins | sample 4SBtaG_2_FD_99695 | JGI IMG/M metagenome (GOLD analysis project Ga0114934, IMG submission 99695) | Deep subsurface microbial communities from Kolumbo volcano to uncover new lineages of life (NeLLi) - 4SBTROV10_white metaG | ecosystem: Environmental > Aquatic > Marine > Volcanic ... | reverse complement strand
CGGGTACTGCTGAGGGAACTCCCCACCTGGCTTGGGTGATTACCGCAGCGGTGGCGATTCCGCCGACAACCAACGAGGAAAGAACTCGGATTCTTCTTCGCCGCGCCCTCTGGGCCGCGGCCAAACGGGCTGCGGCCGCGACCTCGGCCGGGTGTCGCCACAACCGGTCCTCGGGTGCGAGTGGGCGCCGAAAGACAGAGTCTTGGTCGTCGGCGTCTCCGTATCCCACAGACGGACGATGGTAGTGACAAAATTGGTACCAGGGGCCGCGCCCTGCCGGTGGTCCGCACCGGTAGTCGGTTTACGCTGTGCGAGTGCTTACCGCTCCTGTCTCTGGGGATACTTGGCTGGGTCTGACCGACTCTGCGCTGCCGGTCGGCGCGGCCGCCGATTGGGTTGTTCTGCCGCGCTGCGGTGCCGTGGTGTTGTTCAGCGGCACCGCTCGCGATCACGCTTCGGGTCGTGTTGGGGTCGAGCAACTCGAGTACGAGGCCTACGAAGAACATGTTGTGCCGCGTCTGACCGAGATCGACGCCGAGATCCGACGGCGGTGGCCCGCCGTCGGGCGCGTTGTTTTGCTGCATCGGGTAGGGGTGGTACCGGTGGGCGAGTCGTCGGTTGTGGTCGTGGTTTCTTCCCCTCATCGACCCGATGCCTTTGACGCAGCTCGCTTCGGTATCGATACCCTCAAGGCTTCGGTGCCAATCTGGAAACGGGAGCGGTGGGCCGAAGGCGAAGATTGGGGACTAGAGGCCCAACATATTTCTGAGGTGACGCGTGAGTAATTCGGTGGCGTTTTTGTTGGTACCGCTGGCCGCGGCGGTTGTTGGCTCGGTGCTGCTCTGGCTCTACTCGAGGGCCCATCGTCCCGTTGAGCCAAACTTCCAAGATCGACTCAAAGCAATCGCGCCTGATGCATCGTCGCCGCCCGCCGCGCAACCGAGCGGTATCGTTCACCTCGACCCACCTACTGATCAGGAGCTCTGACTCTGGCACGAGACCTGGCGATCGATCTCGGCACCGCCAACACGTTGGTATACGCACGGGGGGAAGGCATCGTCTTGAACGAGCCGTCCGTGATCGCGCTCAACAGTCGCTCGGGCGAAGTGTTGGCTATGGGCCACGAGGCGTGGCAAATGATCGGGCGGACGCCGTCCTACATCGTTGCGGTACGACCGTTGCGCAAGGGTGCAATCACCGATTTCGACACCACTCAACGAATGATCCGCCTACTGCTTCAACGCGTCGGCGTTAGCCGGCTAAACCGGCCCAGAGTCGTAATATGTGTGCCGTCAGCTATTACCGCAGTTGAGCGACGAGCGGTGACCGAAGCAGCAAAACGGGCCGGGGCGGCCGATGCGCGGCTCATCGAGCAGCCCGTAGCTGCGGCCATTGGTGCTGATCTGCCGATCAACGAACCGATCGGCAACATGGTGATAGATATCGGTGGTGGTACGACCGAGTCGGCGCTTATCTCTCTTGGCGGCGTGGTCGCCCTCGAAGCAGTCCGGGTCGGATCCTTCGACATCGACAACGCCATCCAAGGGTATGTGCGTCGCGAATACGGCATTGCCGTAGGCGAGCGCACCGCAGAAGAAATCAAGATCGTTATCGGGTCAGCGGCGGCAACCCCCGACGAGGTCAACGCCGAAGTCCGCGGTCGCGAATTGATGAGTGGTCTTCCCAAGACGGTTGTCCTCACCCCTGCCGAAGTCCGCGCTGCTATCGATGAACCGGTGTCGGCCATGGTCGACTCGGTTCTTAGTTGCCTGGCCCAAGCCCCGCCCGAGCTTGCCCAGGATCTGATCGTGCAGGGGATCCATCTCGTTGGCGGAGGCGGAATGCTCAGAGGCATGGACGACCGACTTACCGACGAGTCCGATGTTCCTGTTCGGTTGGTCGATGCTCCGCTCGAGTCGGTTGTGCTCGGAGCCGGTCGCGTAATAGAGCACTACGAGTCGGTTCAGGCGATGTTCATGGACGGGCCGTCGGGCGGCCGGCGTTAAGCAGTAGTCGCTGGTCCGAGCAACTCGTCGACCGCGTCTCGAACTTGGCGGTCTGGATCGGTGCGGGCGCGGGCCCATGCCGCGTCAACTTCGGGCCCGCCGAACGCCGCCAGGGCAAGAATCGCTCGTCGGCGCACCGCGGGCTTGTCGCGTGTCGCGGCCAGAACCGCGGCCTGTGTTCGCTCGACGCCGAGCGCGCCAAGCGCAGCCACAGCCGACTCTCGTACCAGAGGATCGTCGTGGCCGCCACAGAGCGACACGAGTCGATCGATGACATCATCGCTGAGTTCGTTGGGGCGTTCGCCGTTGGCCCATGCGGCCTGCTCGATCACCGCTGGATCGACATCGTCGAGCATGAAACCGATCGCCGGTTGGTCGCGTGTGGCGGCTATCTCGAGGGCGGCGATCCGAACAGGTGCGGCGCTGTCGCGAAGCGCCGACAAGAGCCTGGGCTCGTCGAGCGCGCCGAGTCGGGCAAGACTGCGAAGCGCCGCTTCGCGAACAGAGGGTTCGGCATCGGCAAGTGCCGAGGTCGCCTCATCGACGTTGCCGGTGAACCCGGCTAGCGCCGCGGCTCGGCGGCGCTCAGCAGTTGGACCCATATTGCAACCCTATCTTCGTAGTTGGCGGCGACTCTGGGCCGCCGATGACACGACTCCTCAAGATCGCTGCCGTCTCGGCCGACGAGGGTAGGGACCGATCGCGTTTTGTCGGAGGAGAATTGACGTGACACATATTGTGATCCATGACGATGGCGCCGGACAGACTCAGTACTGTGAGTTTGACGACCTCGGAAACGCCGTTGCCTACCTCGAGGAGCAGCGCAACAGCGCTGGTGTTGACAACGCCAAGCTCTACGAGCTTTCTGAGGTTCGATTCGAAGTCAGGCCGTATTACCGAGTTGAGGTGGTGTCGGGACCGGCCACAACAGCAGCCGCGCCGGTGACTCCGCTCGCCGAAACGGAAGTGGATTCGCCCCCGGCGGACGTCGGAGTCGACAGTTTCGGCTTCGATAGCCCTCCTGTGGACTTCGCCCACTTCGGCGCCAGCGAGATCGGGGAGCCGGCCGAGTCAAGCGCGGTTGGCGCCGACGGACGACGGGGATTGTTCGGTCGCTGAGCAGTCGTCAGCTGATTGCTTGTTCCAGCAGAAAACCGAGACCCAAGACCGTGACTCCTACGAGTACCGCCAGCGAGACACCAATGCCAACAACGATCGCGCTCAAGACGACCAGGGCCCGCAGTCGTTCCCACCAGCGCACGTAGGCCTTGCGGCCCACTACAGGGCTATCGACCCGCCGGCGAACTATGCCGAGCACCCGCAAGGTGTCGAGCACGAACTCGTTCTCGGAGCGATCTTGGTCTTCGAGCGACGCGGCGAGAAGCATTGTTGGATGCCGTCGGGCCCTTGGGCCCACGCGCCCGTTTCGGGTGAAGACCGTGGCAGGCTGCAACGTCGAAGGCCGCGTCGCGTCCCGACCCATTACGAGCGCCATAAGGACGAGTACGAGATAAATGACTGAGGAGGACACGGCAGAACAGATGATACCGCCCCACCCGCCACCGCCGGTGTCGCCGATACCGCGACGGCGACCCAAGTGGTATGTGATGTTGATGGCCGTGGTCGGCGGTCTTTCGCTCGCGGCGCTGTTTGTTCCTGCGCAGTGGCTTGGTCGTATAACCCCGGGTCACTCACTCGTCGACGACGGTGCCGTTGCCCTAAAGCCTGGTTCGGCGCGCCCAACGGCCCCGCGTGTCACGATTACCGACATCGATTCCTTCGAGCCGGAGGGGCAGATCCTGTTCACCACCGTGGCCATCGACGATCAGGTCACAGTTCTCGAATGGATCGAGGCCGAACTCGACGACACAGTCGAGCTTCGTACCCATGAGCAAGTTTTTGGTGCTCGCACGTCCACCGAGCAACGAGAGCGAAACCTCCAGCTAATGCAGGTATCCAAGGACACGGCGGTAGTCGCCGCTCTCGAGTACTTGGGCGTAGAAGCAGTCATCGAGAGCGGGGTTGGATTTCACGATCTTGTCGAGGGCGGCCCTGTCGAAGGGTTGATCGAGGTGGGAGAGATCATCGTGGCCATCAACGACGAACCGGTCACCGGGCTCGACTCGTTACTAGATCTGCTCGCCGCAGTAGAACCTGGTGACCCCGGAGTTCTCACGCTCGAGAACAGCGATAGCGGGGCTGTTCGAACACAGGCCATGACCTTTGGTGCGCACCCAGACGACGGCCGCGAGGGTGGATTTATCGGAATTGCCGACGTGACCGTCCGAGCCGTTGACGCTCCGTTGCCGTTTGATCTTCAGATCGATTCCGGAGCTATTGGCGGTCCCTCGGCCGGCCTCGCTTTCACTCTCACCTTGATCGACTTGCTGACCGAAGGCGAACTCACCGGCGGCCACAAGGTGGCGGTGACCGGGACCATCAGCGCCGGTGGAGCGGTTGGCAACATTGGTGGCGTAGCGCAAAAGGCGGTCGGGGCCCGTAAAGCTGGCGCCGAGATCTTCATTGTCCCTGTCGACAGCGTCGAACCGGCCCAGGAAACCGCAGGCGACTTGCGCATTGTTGGGGTCTCCACGCTTCAAGAAGCACTAGACGCACTGGCCGATATCGGTGGTGACGTTGACGGATTGACGCTCGATGGTCATGCGTCCGGCGATTCGTGACGTTGGGATACCGCGCCAGCGCCGCCGCCACTCCTACGATCATGGTTCATGGTTTTCGACAGCCATAACGACCCGAGCAATTCTCAGGCCAGCGGTGTCGATCCGGCCGCCATCGAACAGGCCAACTTCGAGTTGGTCAGGCGCGGATTTGATCCTGTGGCGGTTCAGCGAGAACTGCAACGGGCCGCAAATCAGGTTCGGCGGCTGCTTTCGGAGAACGAGCAGTTGCGGAATCGTTTGGCTCAGGCCGAACAGATCGATGTCGAAAAGCTCGAACCAGGTCAGGTCGCCGAAGCGCTCGGACTCGAAGCAGCGCAGGTTCTCGAAGCGGCCCACGACGCGGCCTCCGAACGGGCCGAGCGGGCCGAGCGAGAAGCCGAGGCGGTGACGGCCGACGCCATCGCCCAACGTGAGGCGACGCTGGACGAGGCCCGGCGAGAGGCCGAGGAGATCGCCGAGGATGGCCGACTCCGGGGCCGAGATATGGTCAACGAAGCTCAAGTTGTACGAGAACGAATGCTTGGAGATCTCGCTCGCAAGCGACAAACCGGACGGGCCCAGGTCGAGCAACTTCGGGCCGGCCGTGATCGCCTACTCGAAGCTCTGTCAATAGCTCAGCAGAGTCTTGATGTTGCCATGAAGGACCTTGTCGAGTCGGTTCCCGAAGCGCGAGCCGCGGCCGAACGGGCCGGGATGCGAATCACAAACGAGGTTGCGCCTACGGTCCAACACCTCGAGGCAGAGATCGAGGCCGCACGACTCGTGGGCCATCCCCTCGTCGAGGACATAGCGGACCCTGGCAGCAGGGACGACACGTTTGTGACGGGCGAGATGAAGGCCCTTACGCATGTAGATGCTGCGCTTGAGCCTGAGCCTGAGCCTGAGCCTGAGCCGGAGCCGGAGCCGGAGCCGGAGCCTGAGCCGGAGCCGGAGCCGGAGCCGGAGCCTGAGCCTGAGCCTGAGCCGGCCCCTGACCTGGATGCCGAGGCCCGAGAGCGGGCAGTGAGCAACGCGACTCGGGCGCTCAAAAAGGTCCTGGTCGACGAACAAGGCAGCTTGCTTGACGGTTTGCGGCGTACCGGAGTTGACGCCGTGGCAGCCGTTGTCGGCGACGAAGACGATCAGGCCGGTCGGTACGAAGACGCGGTTTTGCCGGTCCTGCAAGAACTGGCGGCGTTGCATGAAGCGCCCGAGGAGTTGGCCTTCGACGCGGCTTTCACGCAGCTTCGAAGCATTTCACTGGCACCGGTTAGGGAGCGGCTGCTGGAAATGGCCGAGCAGTCAGACGATGTCGACGCGCTGGTGGACGCCGTTCGCGGCCTCTACCGAGAGTCGAGGTCAAGAAGAATTCCAGAAGCTGTCCACGCCATGGTCGTCGCAGCTGAGGGTGCGGTTGTCTTGGCGACAGTCGAAGGCGAAGTGATGTGGGCCGTCGAGTCCGACGGGCCGTGCGGGGCCGAGTGCGGCGACAACTCGCTGGCTGGGGCCATAGCCGCTGGTGACCCTTTTCCTACCGGCGACCTTTGCCCACCCGCTCACCCGGCCTGCACTTGTCGATTGGTTGCAGCCGCCGGGTAAGACACGATCGCCACACGTCGAGGGGGAAGGCTAGGGTTGCAGCCTGATGCGCCCAGTTGATGACAATCCCCGCCGCAATCGATCCCGTTTGGGTGGTCGTGGCCGAATCGTTCTCGCAATAGCCGCCGCGATCTTGATCGTGGTGGCCCTTTCCCTGAAGGGAATTGCCGGGTTCTACACCGATTACCTCTGGTTCGATGCCCTTGATCGCACCGACGTCTGGGGTCGAGTGTTGGGGGCAAAGATTGCCCTGACCCTCATTTTCACCGGCGTGTTCTTCGTTGTGTTGTGGGTGAACCTTCTGATCGCCGATCGGTCCGCTCCGGATCAACGCCTGCCCGGCCCCGAGGAGGAGATGCTGGCGCGCTACCACGATTTTGTCGACGGCCGGGCCCGGCTTGTGCGGTTCGGCGTTACTTCGCTCTTTGCCTTGATGGGCGCAGCCGGAGTCGGGTCGCACTGGGAGGACTGGCTGCTGTTTCGCAACCGGCAAGATTTCGGTGTTGTCGATCCCTTGTTCGACACCGACATCGGGTTCTATATTTTCCAACTCCCGTTCTTGAGCTTTGTTGTCGACTGGGCCTTCGCAGCCTTGGTGATCGTCTTTATCTTGTCGACGATCTCGCACTACCTCAACGGCGGCATCCGCATGGCGGTCGTTGGCAGCGAACGGGTTTCGGCCAAAGTCAAGATGCATTTGTCGGCGATTTTGGCGCTTCTGGCCTTGGTCAAGTCCGCCGACTATTGGCTGTCTCGCTACGAGCTGACGGTGTCGCATCGAGGGGTAGTCGACGGCGCTTTGTATACCGATGTCAAGGCCCAGTTGCCCGCCATCTATTTGCTGTTCGCAATCTCATTGTCGGCCGTGGTCTTGCTGGTAATCAACCTTCGCAAGCGGGGCTGGATCATGCCGATCATCGCTGTGGGGCTGTGGTCCTTCGTGGCGATCGTGATGGGAGGCATCTACCCGGCTTTCGTCCAACGGTTCCAGGTCGAACCGAACGAGACCACTAAGGAAGAGGTTTACACGCAGCGCAACATCGACGCGACGCGTACCGCATTTGGCTTGTTGCCAGGCCAGAACCTCACCGAGACAACCTTTGACTACACGGTCGACCTCACCGCCGCCGAATTGCGTGAGAACGCCGACACGATCCGCAACGTTCGAGTTCTTGATCCGGTTGTTGTTCATCCCACGTTCGAACGGTTTCAGGCCGAACGCCAGTACTACCAATTCGAGGGAGCACGGGTCGGATCCGACTTCTTGCCGTCGCTCGATGTCGATCGCTACGAAATCGACGGCCAGGTTAGTCAGGTGGTTATTGGCGCCCGCGAGTTGAAGCTGGGCGAGTTCAGTTGGGAACGCGAACACGTCCGCCTGACCCACGGCTACGGGTTGGCCGCCGCAACCGCTAACAGCACAACCGGAGAGGGCCGGCCCAACTTCATCGCCGGAGGATTGCCGGTCGACGTCGTCGACGGCTTCGACCTCGGTCTTGATCGCCCCGAGGTGTATCACGGCGAGGGTCTGGGCGGCTATGCGTTGGTCGGTGCAACGGTCGACGAGATTGACTACACCGATTCGGTGACGGGTGAGGATGTGCCGACTCGTTACGAGGGCACGAGCGGAGTTGGCATGGGGTCGCTGGTGCGACGGGCAGCATTCGCGATCCGCTTCGGTCAGATCGAGCCGCTCATTTCCGAGTTCGTCGGCGACGAGACGCGAGTCATCTATATCCGCGACGTTCACGATCGGGTCAAGGCGCTGGCTCCGTTCCTCGAGTTCGATGCCGACGCATACCCCGTGGTTGTTGACGGCCAGATTCATTTTGTGGTCGACGCCTACACCACGACCAACCGGTATCCATATGCGCAGCGGTCAGAGAACGGTCGGCTGTTTGATGGCGGACTGGCCGGTGCCTCGTTCAACTATGTGCGCAACTCGGTGAAGGCCGTGGTCGATGCCTACGACGGCGACGTCAGTTTCTACGTGATGCCGGTCGAGGATCCTATTGTCGAGGCGTGGCAACAAGCCTTCCCAGATCTGTTCTCGCCGTTTGACGAAATGCCGCTGGAGTTGCGTGACAATTTGCGTTACCCACAAGACCTGTTCCGCGTCCAGACCAATATGTGGGCGAGCTATCAGATCTCAAATCCTCAGAGCCTGGTAATCGGGACCGAGCGGTGGGCGGTTGCCCAAAACCCAGGGCGTCGGGTTATCGCCGGAACGACCAGTGAGATCGTCACCGATGCTGATACGGGGCTTGTCACCAAGAGAGAAGAACGCATCGACCCGTACTACGCGTTGATGAGGCTCCCCGGCGAGGAGGAACCGTCCTACGTAACACTGCGTAGCTTCGTGCCGTTCGACGAAAACGACGATCGTCGCGAACTCGAGGCCTTCATGGTCGGCGAAACGCGGGCGGACGGCACTTCGCGCCTGGTTACCTACGAAGTCACGTCGCCAGATGCTCCAGGGCCAGTGCTCGTTGCATCGGGCATCGCTCAAAACGAAGAGATATCGAGTCGTCTCACGCTGTTGAACGACGCGGGATCGACGGTGCAGTTCGGCGACCTGTTGATGCTGCCTATCGCTGATTCGATCCTATGGATTCGGCCGCTGTACGTGGCCGCGCAAGGCTCGTCGTCGGTGCCAACCCTCGAGGCAGTGATCGCAACAGTTGGCGAAGGCGAGCAGATAGCTATTGGTGCCAACCTCAACGAGGCGCTGGGCCGACTCTTCGGGGGCGAAGACTTCAGCGACATTTTGGCCGGTTCGTTGGCTCCGATCGACCCGGTAGAACCGACCCCAGATGAGACACCGACCGAGCCCGAGGTGGCAACCGCCGAGCAGCTCTTGGCCGAGGTTGTCGCGTTGTTCGAGGCTCGTGACGCCGCTCTTGCCCAAGATCCGCCGGATCGTGTAGCGGCTGCGGAGTTTCTTGACCGCATCGCCGAATTGCTGGCCCAGTCGGCCGCTCTCGAGGGAGTTATGCCTGAAACGGTTGATTTGGGAGAGGTCGACGCCTGAGTGTCAGATTCCTGACACAGCATGCGCAACTTTGCTGACAGACGATTTGTGTCTGGCCCGGCACACTTGTAGCAGTTCGGGCGGCGGTCCATAGCGAATCCCCCCGGTGGGGTGCAAAAACCGCACCCACCGGGGCCCTCGTGTTTGTTCGCAGTCAAACTCTCCAGTAGGCCGCGACAAAGTTGAGAAACTCCCTCGGCCGCCGCCCGTCAACCATCCCGACCGGGTTGGGGCCACCGCGGCGGCTATTGTCGCGTCACTGTCGAAGATGGAGTCTTATCGATGTCTCGTGCTGCTCAGTTTCGGGTCTTGCGGCTTCTCGCTGCGCTGTTTGCGTTTTTGATGATCGCCGCCGCTTGCGGCTCGAGTGAGAACAATGCGTCGGCGCCAGATGATCCAGGCGTAACTCCAAACGGCACCGCCGATGTTGCCGATCCGGAACCAACCGACCCTCCGACTACCCAGACCATTCCGCCCGAAGCCACTGCCGTCCCAGATCTTCAGATCAACGTGGTCGAATTCGGAGACGACGGTTATGTGCAAATCGTGAATCTGGGTGACGAAGACGTCGACGTCGCAGGGTTTCGGCTGTGTCAGTTCCCCAATTACCTCGAGTTGGCGACCGTTATCGACGGCGGCGTCATCGGGGCGGGCGAAACCGTACAGATCGCCGCTTCTCATGTCGGAGGTCTCGATCCGTCCGGGGGCGAGGCAGCGCTTTATACCCGACCCGAGTTCACCTCTAGCGATGCGATTTTCGGGTTTGTGCAATGGGGCACCGGCGGAGCTCGTAGCGAAGTAGCCGCCGAGGCAGGGATCTGGCCGTCTGGAGCGTCGGTTACTCCCGATCCTCAGTTCAACTCCATCGAGCTCTTTGGCGATCCGGCCGATCCCGAAGCTTGGAGCTAGTGCCGGTCGCGGCTAATACCAATCGGCGGCCGGTACCGACCGTCCCTGCCCGTCGCTGACCGAAATCTGGTCGATCCGGATGCGACTCGGATGTTCGTGCCCCATGGCGTGGGCAAGGGTGGCCAGGTCGTGTTGGAGAGACCGGATGTAGTTTGCGACCCGCACGGACTTATCGGTGGGGTCGAGGCCGCGTACCAAACGAGGTTTTTGAGTCGCGACCCCGGTCGGGCAGTGCCCGGTATGGCATTCCTGAGCTTGGATACAGCCGAGGGCCAGCATCGGTTCGCGAGCGACGGCGATCATGTCGGCGCCCATGGCGAGAAGAAGGGCGGCGTCGGGGGCGAACCCGAGCCGACCAGCGGCGCTGAAAGTCAGTTGCTCCTCGAGGCCGTGTTGGGCGAAGGCGCGATACGCGAGCGGGAACCCTTGGCGGATTGGCCGAGCCACGTGATCGGCGAACACCAGTGGTGCTGCGCCGGTGCCCCCTTCGGCTCCGTCAACCGCGATGTAGTCGGGCCCTCGGCCGGTACTGGCCATATGGGCGGCCAACTCGTCCCAAAATGCCCCATCGCCCACCGCCGATTTGATGCCCACCGGTAGGCCGGTGGCGGCCGAGACTCGTTCTACGAACTCAACCATCTTCGTGATGTCGGAGAACTCTCGATGTCGGGCCGGGCTGTGCACGGTGACCCCGACCGGCACGCCTCGCGCTTCGGCTATGGCGTGGGTGACTTTGGGAGCTGGTAACACGCCACCCAAACCGGGCTTGGCCCCTTGGCTGAGCTTGATCTCGATGGCGCGAACCGGGTTGTCGCCAATCGACTCGAGCATGGCATCGATCGAGAAGTTGCCCTGTTTGTCCCGGGCCCCGAAGTATCCCGTGCCGATCTGGAAAATGAGGTCGCCGCCTTGGCAATGATGAGCGCTGATCCCGCCCTCGCCAGTGTTGTGCAGAGCCCCCGCCATCGCCGCACCCTTGTTGAGCGCGGTGATCGCCGCGCTGGACAGCGCCCCGAAACTCATGGCCGAAATAGCCACTATCGAATTTGGCTGGAACGCGTGCGGGCGGTCGTGTAGTTCGCCAATGGTCTTGGCCACACCAACGGCCTTGCCCGGCTCGATCTCGAGCGGGAACGCACTTTGGTGAAAGAACGGATAGCCGGCGCGGTCGAGATCGTTATCGGTGCCAAAACCGAAATACGAGTTCTCTCCCTTGGCCGACGCGTACACCCATCGTCGTTGATCTCGAGAGAACGGGAGCTCCTCGTCGTTGTCAGTCACGATGTACTGGCGAAGTTCGGGTCCGACCGACTCGAGCCAGAACCGGAGATGACCAACGACCGGGTAGTTGCGCAGAATCGAATGACGTTTCTGCACAACGTCGTAGATCGCGACGAGCACCAACACCACAGCGACAACGAGCAGTAGCCAGATCCACCATTCCATGAGCTCTGAACCTAACGCCTCGCTCGGGTTAGTTCGTTACGCGCCGAGCTGCCCCGGTGGAGACGGGGCAGCTCGGATGGTCCGCTTCTGGGAGGTTGGGGTTTAGTCGAGTTCGCCCAAGGCTCGCCTCAGAGCCTCCACCGCTGCACGAGCATCGGCGATGCCGTCTTCGAGCTCATCGTGAGCGGTACGTAGGTGGGACCTGGCCGCGTCGAGAATCGTCTCGCCAGACCCGTCGTTGTAGGAGGCCGCAGTTACTCCGAGGGAAGTAGATGCCACAGTCGCGTTGGCGTCCCCAGATGCTTCGAGATGAGCTACCGCCGAGTCTCGAAGAGCAACAGCCTCGGTGACGTTCGCGCCGGCCGCGGCCGCTGCTTCAACTGCTTCGTCGAATCGCACGACCAGTTCATGGCCACGGTCTATGGCGACATCAATGCGGTCGGCGCCAACGGTTAGGTGCGTCTGGGGCAACACCACCAGATACACCCGAAACGACGTAGCGATCTCGGTGCACAGCTGGCGAAGCTCCTCGGCTGTGGAGGCCGCGGCGATTGCCGTTGACTGGTCGGCCAACCCTGCTTCGGTGCGGTCGATGATCGAGTTGATCGCGCCAAGGTGTTCGGCGGTGACCGCCTCGACCCCCGCAACTCGGCTCTGAGCGGCACCGAGATCGACCACGCGCCGCTCGATGGCTGCTTGACAACGAGCTCGCACGTCTTCAAGACGGTCGGTTACCCGGTCGACGGCGCCGTCGACCGCACGGTCGGTTGGCGCATCGGTGGTGGTGCCATCGACAACGGCGCGGTCACCGACGGCGTCTTGGGCCGCCAGCGCTGGGGCGGCAAGTCCGAGCATGAGGGTCGTGACTAGCGCCAAGGATGCAATTTGGGGGATTCGGATCTTCATTGGCTGTTTCCTATCTTCGTGGTTGGATCTTCTGGTTGGGGTGGGTCGCTCAGCCGGCGTTGGCTTGAGCGGATGCATCGGCGTTGAGGTCGCCGGCCGCGGCGTTGGCCGACGCCGACATCGAGTCGAGCAATGCCGTCGCGGCATCGAGAGCGGCGTTGGCTTCTGAGACGGTCGAGACCGACGCCACGGTGGTGGTCGGTGCCGCGGTCGTAGCGGTTGTCGCCGCTGCCGTCTGGGTCGACGCCGCTGAGACGACCGCGGTCGTAGTCGGGGTCGTCGCGGCCGATGCTGCTCCCGGGGTTTCCAGCAGGGCCGATCCTTCGGGCAGGGGCGGGATTTCGACCTGAGGTTGGGAGTTGGTCCCCGCGTCGGATCGGTCACCGCAACTGGTGAGCACGAAGCTGGCGACGATGACGGCGAGCAGGACGACGAAGTTCTTCATGCCAATGATGTTCGGCAATGAATGCGATCAGTCGGCCAGCGAACTATGAGCAAACTGTTAGCGGCGCGTTTGCGTCGCGGTTAGCCAAGTCGTTGGGTCTGCCACAGCTGTTGGTTGGCCCCGTGTATTAGTTGATCCGCGAGCCGTCGAAAACCAAGCTTGCGTAGCACTTCGCCGGCGGTTGGGTTTTCGGGGTGCACGATGGAGTGGACTTCTTGGCCGTCGAAACGGTCCCACAAGTCGTAGAGCAAGGCCTGCCCGGCCTCGGTTGCCATGCCGCGGCCCCAATATCGTCGGCTGATTACGCCGGTGAAGTCGACTCGGGCTCCGGGAACGTCGCTGAGTCTTTGCGGTCCGCACTCGCCGACAAAAGCACCGGTTTCGGCGTCGCGTATGGCCCACAGCCCCCAACCTTCGGACTTCCAACAGCGCTCGTTAGCGGCGAGAATGTGTGATGCCGTGGCCCGGTCGCGGGTGCCGCCATCGACGTATTCCATCACCCGCTTGTCACCGTAGAGGGCGGCGGCTTCGTCCAGGTCGGGACTCCCCAAGGGGAACAGGATCAGTCGTTTCGTGCGAAGCGGTGGTGCACTCATCTCTTGATCGTGCCACTCTTTAGCGAAGAAGGGAACGCCATGGCCATTGACGTCAAACGAATCACCGCCACGCTTGGTGCCGAGGTGTCGGGGGTCGACCTTGCCGAGGTTGATGCAGACACGTTCGAGCAGCTTCGCAAGGCTTGGCTCGACCACAAAGTTCTGGTCATCCGAGATCAGCACATCTCCACCGAACAACACATTGCGTTCGGGCGGATGTTTGGTGACCTCGAGATTCATCCGTTCGCTACGGGCCTCGAGGACTACCCCGAGATCGTGAAGATCAAGTCGACGGCCGAACACCGCTATGCCGCCAGCAATTGGCACAGCGACGTTACCTGGCGTGAAGAACCATCGATGGGTTCGATTCTTCGTGGAGTGGTCATCCCGCCGGTCGGCGGAGACACTTGTTTCGCCGATGCTGGTGCGGCTTACGATCGGCTCAAGCCCGAGTGGAAGCAGCGCATCGATCCCCTCGTCGCGGTTCACGATTTCACTCAGACTTTTGGTCGGCGACTTTCGCCTGAGGCTCGAGCCGAGAAGCAGGCCGAGTATCCGCCCGCTCGACATCCAGTGGTGCGTACCCATCCCGAAACCGGCGAACGATCGATTTACACCAACCGGGCGTTCGTGTCTGAAATCGATGGTCTGAGCCCCGCAGAGTGCGAGGAAGTGCTCGATCATCTCGAGCGCCAGATCATGAACCCGTCGGTGCAATGCCGGATTCGGTGGGCTCCGGACACGTTTGTGATGTGGGACAATCGAGCGGTTCAACACAACGCCACAAACGACTTCTTTCCAGAGACTCGCCATGTGGAGCGGGTCACCATCATCGGCGATAGGCCTTTCTAGATGAGCATCACTGTCTCCCCGTTGACCGCCTCGATCGGCGCCGAAATCAGCGGTATCGATATGGCCGACGTCGACGCTGCTTGTCGAGATGAGCTTCGCAAGATCTGGATGGATCACAAGGTGTTGGTCTTGCGCAATCAACCCATCACCACCGAACAACACATCGCGTTCGGGCGAATGTTCGGCGACCTCGAAGAGCATCCCTTTACCGAGGGCATCGAGGATCATCCCGAGATCGTCGTGCTCGAGGCTGGTGGCGATACCGGCAAGAATTTTGTGGCGGCTGGTTGGCACAGCGACGTAACTTGGCGGGCCGAGCCGTCGCTGGGTTCGATTCTGCGCGGGGTCGCGGTTCCCGAAGTGGGCGGCGATACGTGTTTCGCCAATGCGTGCGAGGCCTACAATCGGCTCTCTGACGAATGGAAAGCGCGGGTCGACGAGCTGGTAGCGGTGCACGACTACACCGCGGTGTTCGGCCGCCGGGTGCCCGACGAAGAGAAGGCGGCCACCCGCGAGAAATATCCGCCGCAGCGTCATCCGGTGGTGCGGACTCATCCCGAAACGGGGGAGAAGGCGATCTACACCAATATTGGTTTCACTACCCACATCGAGGGGGTGTCGCCCGAGGAAAGCGACACGATCCTGCGACACCTCGAACTGGCGATCAGAAATCCTTCGGTGCAGTGCCGGGTGCGTTGGCAGCCCGACACGTTTGTGATGTGGGACAACCGGTCGACGCAACACGCCGCCACCAACGACTTTTTGCCGGCGTATCGGCGAATGGAGCGGGTCACGGTGATCGGCGACCGGCCGTTCTGATGTCGGGCTTTGGCCCAGTGGTGAGCGCCGCGTGGCTCGCCGAACATCTCGACGATCCCGATCTGGTGGTGGTCGATGTGCGCTGGTATCTGGACGGTCGGTCAGGTCGCGAGGCTTACGCGAACGGCCATATCGATGGCGCGGTTTTTGCCGACCTCGACACCGACCTTTCG
>Ga0114934_10001444_pt1 | contig 15444 bp, 18 predicted proteins | sample 4SBtaG_2_FD_99695 | JGI IMG/M metagenome (GOLD analysis project Ga0114934, IMG submission 99695) | Deep subsurface microbial communities from Kolumbo volcano to uncover new lineages of life (NeLLi) - 4SBTROV10_white metaG | ecosystem: Environmental > Aquatic > Marine > Volcanic ... | reverse complement strand
GAACTCAATAGGCTTTGCGTACACGAGGATAGCGACAGCTCCAAGAATTTGTTGTCTTTCTTCGTGGGCAAAGCCTTAAGTTTAATTCCAAAACCTAAGCTAATTGTAAGTTACGCAGATACTTCTCAAGGACATACAGGATATATCTATCAAGCTACAAATTGGATTTATACTGGGTTGTCTACGAAAAACGTGGATTGGAAAGAAATTTCTACCAACAAACATTCAAGAACATTATCGGGAAGCTACACAGCTCAATACATGGCAAAGCACCCAGAGCGGTTTAAGCAAGTGCAAAGGGCTCGTAAACATCGGTACATATATTTTTGTGGTACAAAATTGCAAAAGAAAAAGATGAGAAAGTGCTTAACATACCCTATCCATGAATACCCAAAGGGTGATAATAAACGCTACGATGCAAGTTATAAGCCGTCTACGCAAGGAATTTTAGATTTTTAATATAGGAATTTATCTTCTTATCGAATCTAAATTCTAAACAATGATGGATTGATACAAACCATCAATCCAGAAGATCAGTAGAAATATCATATTTTTTAATTTTTGTCAAAGAAAAATTCAGAATTAATTCAGAATTGCTATTGATTGTATTCAGAATCCTGTGGTACTATGTATATGTAACAATAAGTAGTAATTGGTAAGAGTATCTTTTACCACACGTTCTTTAACAGCTTGGGTAGTTGACGCTACAGGAGGAGCAGATATGGGAAGAAAAAGAAAAGAAATAGATAGAGAGCAAAAAGAAACAACAGCTGAAGAATTAACACTCGAACTATTAAATGAACACCCAGATTTAAGAGATTTTCTATTGCTTGGAGTTCCTTTTCCTTCAGAATTTGATGGAAAGAAAGATGAATAATTAACTAAAAACCATAGTCAACTACCCAAGCACGAGGGGAAAAAAACTAACAAACTTGATTTTACTACCCAACTAGGAGACAAATGATGAGTAAATTATATAACGTATATTTTATTTGGAATGGAAGAAGAGATTATGAAGGCACGACAAATAGTTTTAAATTATGGCTAACAAAGCATAACGAAACTAGAGAAGAGAAAGAATTTGAAGATGATTTTGAAGTGGAAGAAGTTGAATTAGCTTTATTTGATGAAGGAGAGAAATGAAAATGGATAAAAAAAAGATTATTAAAAGACAAGAAATAAAAGTAGAGCCAATAAAGTCAGATGAGGAAATGAGGGAAAGAGTGGAAGCGTTGGAGCTGAAAAGGAAAAGAAGTTCGCAATTTTTTAGAGATATAGGAAAAGAGGTGAATATGTTGATGGCAGAAAATAAAGTAATTCGATGGTACATTGAAAATCAAAGTGGAAAGACTTTAGAAGAATTGCATGAGGAGATTGAGAGTGAACCAAGAGAAGAAGTTTGATTCTCTTTTAAGAGAAATGAAATCTTTACAAGTAAAAAAGAGAAAAGATTATGCTAACGAGGACATTTTTAGCAACTTTAAATTGTGTGAGATAGGTAATGTACCAGCTTGGAAAGGTGTGGCAATACGAATTTCCGATAAGTTTAGCCGTCTAATGCAATTTGTGCGAAAGGAAAAATTAGAGGTAAAAGACGAATCGTTGAAGGACACCTTGCTTGATATGGCTATTTATGCAATTATATGTATTATTTTATTTGACGAATCTAAAGGAGAAACAAATGTCGGAAGAAAAAACAACCAAAAAGAAAGTGGAAACATTTAGGCAAAGGTTAGCCAAAGCACAATATCAAATTAGTAAAACAGAACTAAAGAAGGAAGGACACAATCCATTTTACAATTCTACTTACTCTACCCTAGATAATTACAATAACGCTGTACAACCTGCTCTTGAGAAAAATCAAATCTATCAAACTTTTAAATTTTGTAGCATGGAAGGGGAGGGAACGATTTTAAAATTAATTGTAGCTGACGCTTTATCTGATGAAATAATGGAGTCTTGCTTGAGGTTGCCAGAGTACAAAAAGGATATTCACAGCTTTGGTAGTGAAACGACTTATTCCAAACGGTTGTTAATTTCAGCTTTTTACAATCTTTCAACTTCTGAAAATGATGATGATGGTAATTCTGCTATGACCAATTCCCCTCAAAAATCTACAAGCGTACCTTCTTCTTCAAGCAAACCTTCTCCTGTCAGGAGAGAAGGAGGTACGCAATCCTCTAATAACTTATGGTGGAAAAAACCAGAACATAACTATCTAAATACGACTATGCAAGTTCCTTGTATCGAGCATGGCATTACAGAAGATCAATTATTAAATAGACTAAAAGAAAGATATAAAACTGCGTGGGGTGATGCTATACAAGAATTGGAAGACGTTCATAAAATGAAGAAAGATGCAAAGGAGAAATTAAAAGCAGATATTCAAGCAAAGTTTATGGATATTAAAAAAGCAGACATAAGCCCTACAATTACAGATCAAGAAACGGAGATAATTGAAGATGACGATATCCTCTTTTAATAATTTAGTAGAAAAAATCCAAAATCAAAGTTGTAAGATAGTGGTAATAGGTGCAGGGTACGTTGGGTGTGAGTTGGCTGCAGGGTTTTCTTCTATAGGATTTAAAAACGTATCAGCCTTAGAGACATCTTCTAAAAGAATTGGACAATTAAGAGAAAAGTTTGATAAAGAAGAATACGCCCTCGTTAAATTTTATGTATCTTCTGATCCAACAATGATTAAGTTTGCAGATATCGTTATTATTTGTGTGCCTACCCCATTATCAAAAAGTAGGTTAAAACCAGATATGTCTTTTATAGACAAAGCTATTAAGGATATAAAAAATTACGAAATTAAAAATAAACTAATTGTTTTAGAGAGCACCACCTATCCTTTCACCACCCTAGATCGTATTCTGCCTAAACTAAAGAGGGGGTCTAACATGAAGATAGGAGAGAACTTCTGGTTGGGGTTCTCTCCTGAGAGGATTGATCCAGCCAATACAGAATACAACATGACCAACACGACCAAGATTATATCTGGCGTAACAGAACAATGCGAAGCATTGATGTCTTTCTTGTATTCTAAACTAACTAAAGTACATAGAGTAAAGAATACACAAACTGCTGAAATGGTAAAGTTATATGAGAATACTTTTCGCAACGTCAATATCGCTTTAGTTTGTGAACTTGCACAATATTGTAGAGTGCATGGGATAGATGTTTTTGAGGTAATAGAAGCTGCGGATACGAAAGAATTTGGATTTATGAAATTCTATCCAAGTCTTATAGGTGGACACTGTTTGCCTATTGATCCCCATTATCTAACGTACCATGCCAATCAAAGCAACCATAAGCTACATTTAACAGAGATTGCTCTTGCAATCCATGATTCTATGCCTAAACACGTTATGGCTATTATTAAAGAAGCAACAAAAGGAAATGTAAAAGGGAAACATATACTTTTAATTGGTGCGTCTTACAAGCCAAACGTATCAGATTATAGGGAGTCAGGTTTTATAGATATCTACAAGTTATTACATAAAGCGTCAGCTACAATAGAGTATCACGATAGCCATGTACCTAAAGTGGTGATGCAAGATAAGATAATACGTTCTATCCCATTAACAAAAGAGAATATTGAAAAAGCTGATTGTATTGTTATTTTACAGAAGCACCAAGATTTTGATTGCTTAGAAGAACTTTTTATAGATGGAAAAGCAATAGTAGATTTAGTAAATGCTTACCCAAAAACACATTTTTATTATCCAGAAAGTAATGGAAAGGTATATTCTTTATAATGAATAGTGATGATTTTGCTAGTTACATTAAAAAAGCAAGAAAACATAACAATTATTACTCTGGTTGTTGTCCAAGTCATAACGATAAACGCCCATCACTCATATGGTTCGACTCTCCAAAGGGAGACTATATCGCTTTAAAGTGTCAAAGCAACAAAGGTTGCGACACGAAAACCATACTTTCGTCATTAGGATTAAAAAATGCTGACTTACAATTACACCAATCAGTACGGAGAGATAATAGGGGTCAAAGTAAGAAAGGATTTTACAGACAAACCCAAAGAGATTTATTGGACAAAATCGTTGACAAAGGCAGTTCCATATAGGCTATACGATTTAGTAAAATCAAAGAAAGATTATTGCTTCCTCCTAGAAGGTGAACAATGTGTAGACAAATTTATAACCTTTACGAATGGCAAATATCCAACCACCTCTATGCCAAATGGGGCAAATGTAGATCACACAGCGTTACGTTGGTTTGTGCAATTAAAAATTAAAAAAGTAATTATTATTCCTGATAACGATGTGAGTGGTGAAAATTTTGCAAAGGAGTTAAGTATCGAACTCTTAAAGATGGACATACAAAGCAAAATAGTAAAGCTAAAGGGTCTTTTCCCTGGCGAGGATTTTGTAGAGTGGGTAGATGTGCATAGGCAAACACTACCATTACTTTTAGGACAGGTTAAAAATGCTCCTATTATACAAATGCCAAGCCAAAAGTTGATGAAAATGAGTGAGGTAGAATCAGAAGAAGTAGGTTGGATATGGAAGAATAGGATACCTAAAGGGTTTTTAAGTGTGATATTTGGTATGCCTGGTACTATGAAATCGTATCTAACAATATCCTTAGCTGTAGCAGGTTCTATGGGAAAAGGATTGCCATTACAAGAAGAATTTGAACCATTTAATTCCTTGTTTCTATTAGGAGAAGATTCAGCAAGGGGGGTTTTATTAGATAGGTTAAACAAATTTCCTGAAAAAAACTTAAATCGTATCTTTGCCTATGATGATGGCATTAGTTTTGACCCAAATGGATTGCAAGAGATAAGCAAAATGATAAGAGAGAACAATATAAAGATGTGCGTGGTCGATCCACTTAATGCTTTTTTCCCTGCATACGCCAACACATCAAGTGATAACGAAATAAGGGAAATATTATCCGAACTTATATTAACTTGTAGGGAGAGAGATTGTGCTTTGGTTGCAATTTCTCACATGAACAAAGGGCAAATGTCAGAAACAATTTATCGCCTTTCTGGTTCAAGTGGTATTCCTGCCTTATGTCGATCTATTTATCTAGTAGGGAAAGTCAAAGAGGAACTATCAGGAAAGGGGGTTTATGATAGATCGTTTCTCGTGCACGTTAAAAGTAATTTGTCTATGTTAACACCCACTATTGAATTTAAAGTAAGACAAGATGGAAGTTTTGAATGGTTAGAACAATCAAGTTATGACGAATCAGACATTATAAAGGGAATGGAAAAATGAACGAATTGCAAAATGTAGAAGAAATAGAAAGAATGTTGTCAATCTCAGATATTGCTAGAATTATGAACTATAGTACTAATACAGTTCGAGAGTTAGTAAAATCTAACGCTTTCACAAGAGTTCATAGACCTGAACTAGGAAATGGAAAAAAGGGTCATATACGCATCTATGAGTCTGATTTTGAACGGTGGAGAGAGAGTTGTACTCAAGAAGAATACAATGAAGAAGGCTAGATCAAGACGCACAATAGGGAGAGCAAACAAGAGAAGGGGGCAACAAGGAAACAAATGGTTTAAGGATTTTTTGGCAGCTCTATATAAGGATCACCGAGTCTTTAACGTGCACTCCGCTGCAGGTGATCCTTATAAAGCCGATTTAATGTTGGCAAAACAAGCATTGGGATTTCAAGTAAAGAGAATGAAAGAGTTCCCAGCTTCTATTAAAAATGGGTTAAGTGATGATGGTCTAGGTTTGTTTGTAGAAGATTCAGGTGAAGCTATCGCTTTAATACGAATCAATATAAAGGAAACATAATGTCTACTGAGTCCATAGTTGTAAAAATAGAGAATATAGGGTATTATTTATCTCAAGGTTATCATGTAAAAGAGAAATTAAAAGATAATGAGTTTTTAGTTGAAAGAGTAGCTTATTGTTGTGAAGGGGAAGATTGTAGTACATCATCAGGAAGTTTTTTGACTCCTCCTTTCTCTTGATGATGTGAGTTGGGGCACACCTTTTTTATGGTTTGAGGTGTGCCCTTTTTATTTAGAAAGTCAAATTGATTTGCGTTAGGTTTATTATCTAGAAGTTCAAGAATACTCTTTGCCACCATAGAACAGCAAACTCCTGTTTAAAATATCTATCTGTTGAACATTGAACATTCCCTTATCTCCTACATGAACGATTGCAAAGGCGTGTTGCCAGTCAGGTACACCTTGCAAGTATTCAGGAATTAGCGAACAGAGACAACCGTTTTCCCACGAAGCATAGCTACCTCCTCTATTGGTATGGGAATATCTTCCTACTCTATGGCTATGTCCTGAGATAGTTGACACGCCTTGTTTTTCGAACATTCCACGTGCTCCATACCCCGCATGTTTGCGAATTACATCGCCGTGGGTACACCATAGCTTACCAAGCCATACTCCATCTCCATAATCTAAATACTTTACGCCTAACTTATCTAGCCCGTATAAAGTATCAAAAGAGAGTTTGCTTACTTGAATACCTCTATCTTGTCCTAATTTATGGATAGCTTCATTTTTCCAGATATACCTGCGAACCCGATCCTCATGGTTGCCAGCGATATAGGTAATCTTGGGTGTTATCTTTTGTAGTTCTTTAATAAACTTTTCCAATTCCTCTATTTCTAAATCGATAGAAGAAGGGCTATATGGAGAACGATCAAATACAGATAGGATATTACAATCAACAATATCCCCATTCAATATTATCTCATCTATCTTAATTTCCTTTCGCTTTAGAAATGACAGGCAAAGTTTCAAAACCTTAGAGTCTGCGTTGGGAATATGAATGTCGTTCAAAATTGCGTAGGTTACTGGCATATAGCATCCCAAGCCTTGTTATGTATAAATATTTCTTTAAGAGTGGATTTAGAGTCCTTGTCCGACCATGTGATCGGTTTAAACACTTCGCAACTCACATCAGTCCTTGCGTTTATACTTCGCAGACTTGAGCAGCTTGTCCCTCCAACGCAAACGATTAAGAGCATCACGGGCACGAAGACCCTTCGACACCTTCTCCAAGTTTTCGATCTCAATCTCTGCATGAACTGAGTCAGCAATCCTATCATTTTCCTTTTTCCTCCAATACCATTGTAAAAACGTAGAGCCAACGCTTTTGAGGAGAGTGGATATAATCGACCACATTTATTATATATCGTCAGCATTCTTGGCTTTATTCACATTCAGGCCAAGTACGTTTATGATGCTTGATATCATGTTCAGAAAATCGTTATCAGACTTACTGGGAGTCAAAGACGCTATTACACTTGCCCCGCTGATCAAGAGAGTGATTGCGTGTACGATTTCGGGTAGTTTTGAAATCCATTCCATAATTACCATTGTGTTACTCCTTATGAATAGGCTCTTTCGAGCAAATCATCTAGTTGTTTTTTAATATTACTATCTTTTTCTGCTAAAGTACGAAAGTAACCAGCAGCCTCAGATCGAAGGGGGTAAATCAATTTCCACCCATGTGATAAGAGGAGTGCCTTCGTGTTCGGGCCTATCTCGCCATCGTCTAAAAGAGTTTCCCCACAACTCATTAAACTACGTTGCAATACTCGATTTGATTCTTTTACTCCTATAAATGAAGAAAGTATAAATAGCCTGTACGCTATTTCACTATAATTTCCATCGACCATATCGGCCATAGAGGCGTATTTGCTTTTATCCCATAGTTCCCTATATTTGTTTTTAGTAGGTTCATCACTTTTAATGGAAGGGTCTGATATCTGCAATCTTTGAAAAGCTGAGAGAAATCTGTCTTTCATTTTTTTCCTTATGTTTTCTCAAAAGCGGGTTAATTTTTTGTTTTACACAATTTTTATCTACCATAATTTCTATGGTATCGCTAAAAGGAAATCCACTTCCAGTAGTGTTGTACCCAATGGCGTAAGCAGGGCATGGGAGTGGCATAAAACAATTAGCTTTATTCGATGGCATAATAAAACGAATTACTTCTTGTTTCTCTTGGGTCGGAGTAGTAGCACCAAGTACAAAAAACATACTTAATGCGATAAGTATTGCAGTCTTGTATATCATAAAACCCTCTCTATAGGGTTGTCAATGTTTTATTTTCGCTTCTTAAGTTCCCTTATTGCTTGTATCCTTTGCATTTCTTCTTTTGATTGCCCTTGCCTTAACCTACCTTTTATTTTTTGCAATCTAGTTCTATACTTTCGATCCATTTGCTTTCTAGGATATTCTTTTATTTTTCTTGATTCCTCTTTGGTCATTTTCCTGAACCCTTTAGGAATAAAAAATTCTTCACGTTCTTCTTCTTGATATGCGTAACGCTCTCTTTCTTTCGCTGCTTTTTTATCTCTTAAAAAAGAATCTACATTAGACATATACTCCTTCCTAAATTTTTTCATTCTTTGTGATTCAACGTAAGATAATATTTCTTTAGGGGGTGCTTTTCCTTCTTTACCTAATAATCTACCTTTCATTTGTTGTAATTTTCTTGCATATGCTCCAGAAGTTTGTGTACTAGGAGATGGTTCATCTAAAGGTCTTGCTTCAGCCTCACTAGGAGATATAGCGTTATAGAGAAACTTAGCTACTCCAGGTCCATACTTCGCATATCTTTGTATGTTCACTGGTCTTGGGTGTAGGAAAGTTAAAAGAATTGCCCTTCCTGCTTTACTAGACATCATATCAGCAAGTTTCTCTGGTACTTGTGCACCAAATATTGCTCCTGCTCCTCCTGCTAATCCACCCATTGTTCCACCAAACATAGCACCAACTATACCACCAAAAACTTTCTCAAAAGCCTTCGCTGATTTACCACGAATAACAAGACCACCTGGCCCAAATGTTTTCACTTGATACTCTACAGCTTCATCTAAAAATTTAGCAAAATCGTCTGCTAAATCTTTACCAAGACCTTCTCTAAAATTCCTTCCCATGCTTCCTGTATCTCTATAAAGGTTGAGGAACTTATCTTTTAATCTATTAAGATTAACTTCGCTAACTTGAGTCATCGCCCCTATTGTCCCTTTGAGATTTTGCATAACCCCACTAGAAGAAACAAAATCAGACGATTCGTCAAAGACATCTAAAAGTTGAGTCCTTGCAAAATTTGTTTTCGCAGTTAGCTTTGCTTTTTTCCAAAATAAAATTGCCATATTTGATTTCATTTTATCATCAACATTAGCGAAATTTTTAGGAAATTTACCTAAATTGTCCAAATCGTCTAAGAAAGTAGAATACCAATATTTCATTAAACCATAGGCTTCCCCTCCCCCTCCACCTTTTTTGAAATTTTGTATAGCCTCTCCCATAAATTTAGCTTCACGAATCAAGGTTTCTAAGTCAATGGCACTATCAGATACTAACAATTTTCTTAATTGTGACGCTTGGTTACGAATGTCTACATAGTGTTGAGCACCAAATGCAGTTGGTACTATTTTTATAAATTCATCTAGTTGGTTGACTGTGTTAGAAAAGGGGAGAGCACCTTTTTTTATTCCCTCTTTTGCAGTTGCTTTTACACTAGCGTCCCAAGATTTTTTAACTGATTTAGAAATATCAGCAGGAATGGGAAATTGTTTGCCTTTAATTTTAGGGATGTAATTGGTAGGGTAGATTTCAACCCCATGTAGTTGTTTTGTTTTGTCATAAAAAGTTTTTGCGTCAAGTTGGTCTAGTTCTTTTGCGTAACTTTTTATGCTTGCTGCTACAGTTTCAGAGTTAAAGGCTCTTTTGGTTGGCGAAAATAAAGGAGTTTTTCCCGAAAGTTTTCGTACCATCCTACCTAACCAAGGTATAGTAGCACCAATCGTTGTTCCACCTACACCCAATAAAATAGCGACTCCATCTCTTTGATTGATACCAAAATCTTGGAGAGCTTTTTCGTACACTGCTGAAATACCACTCGCTATAGCTGTTGCAAGGGCTAATCTCATCACCCCTCTACCACCTCTAGGCCTTCCTGCAAGATATTTTTTTTCTTGTTCTATAGTCATATCTTGAGGAAAAGGGGCTGAGTCATATTTTCCCAAAACAGCTTTAGCCCCTCCAGATGCAAGTAAACCTTCAAGAGTACCTAAAACAAGTGGTTTTCCGATTGTACCAATAATAAATGGATATTCTTTTTCATAGGGTTCTAATAACCCTCGTATATATTTTCGAGTTTCTTTAGATGCAATCAAGGGATCAGGCCCAAAAACTTTTTCAAGTAATTTAACAGATTTATTCTGTTCTCTAAGAGCCTCCTTTCCTACAACATTAACTTTGCCACCAACGACATCTACTTTATCCGTAAACTCATAAATATCAGTTCCTTCTATTTTACGAAAATTTCCTTTTTCCCAATGTTTTTGTAAAGTTTTTTGTATTTCTTCTTGTGCCTTTAAATATGCTTTGGATTTTTCAGGATTTGCTAAATCTTGAGGATTACTCAATATATCATATGTTTTTTGGTCAGTTTGAACTTGAAACTTCATTTTTCCACCAGGAACATCAGGGTTTTCTACATTTAAGATGAGACTATTTTTAGCTGCAGTAATGGGAGGAGTGGCTATAGCCTCCATTTCTGCTATTTCATCTGCAGCAGTTTCAGTTTCCCCATAATAACCTTTTGGTCTTTCTTGGAAATCATCTTCATCGTATATGGCCTCACTCTCTAAACTATAGTCAGGTGCTTGTCCTATTTTAGAGATACCCTTCTTTAATCTTTCTCTAGGATCAAGGGCAATTATATCCTCTTTTAATTGTGTTTGAGGACTTTTAATGACATCAATGTCAGCGTCTGTAGGAACTCTATCCACCATTTTGATTTCCTCTTTTTCTTTCTTTTTCTGCTTTAATTCTTCTCTCTTTTTGAACTTGTCTATAAGTTTTATTTGGCACACCTTTGCCTTTGACAGTCTCTACACTTGTAATTATCAAAGTAGGTTTAAATTCATGCTCAAGAGGCATCATAGCAGCTCTCATCATAGCTTGAGGAGTTGATATAGGCTTACCCTCAGCGTCTGTAGGAACATTAAGATAAGGCTTACCAGAAAACGCTTCTTGTTTAAATTTTTTATATTGTTTGCTATAATTGCCTAATATTTTATCATTTATCTGGTTAGGGTTTCCAACTCTCCCTAAAATAGCTTGATAAGCTGTTATTTTCTCTTTAGCCTTATCTCTTGATTTTTTAGTAGGCCCTTCTATAGCTATTTTAGTTTCAAATCGAATCTTACTTTTAACATAATTTGACATAACTTCTAATTTGGCCTTTGCCTCTATTGGCGAGGATACCCAAAGCCCAGAAGATGGCAACGCATCCATTAATCTTTTTTCTTCTGCTGCCCCAAATTTTCCTACTTTTAAAAACTTTTGTATAATTTCTTTGTTGTTGTATGTAATCAACGCCTGTGCTTTAATGGCTTGTTCACTAAACTTTCTAGGAACCAAAAATGATAAACCACCACCCATAAACCTTCTAAGCCAAGCCATAGGGCCTCTAGTTTGCCAATTTATAATGGAACTAATATCTTGAGAAGTTTGATCTCCCTCTTTTCTTGGAGGTTTAAATAAAGTGTAGGAATCCTTAATAAATTCTTCTGCTGTAAGTTGTGTTCTTCTTTTTTGATTTTTTGCCGTAGTATAAGGAAATTTACTATTGATTACATTATTTATATAAGCAAATTCATTTTTATTCTGTTTTGCTTGAGGTTGCGTAATGTCTTTTACTCGCCATATTTGCTTATCTTTATCCCAATCATGCTTTATAAGTTTACTTGCAATCTTTACGGCTTGTGTATATGATATCCTTTTATCTACAGACATGATTTCACTAACTTTTTCTGCCATTAATCCTCTACGAGTGGCCATAGACTTGTTATAAGAATCTGTTACTTTATCTGATCGAGAGGTAGCAATAGCATTTTGTGTATCCTTTGGCTCAGGTGGGTTTTTAGGGCCAAAACCCTGCCCCAACAAAATTTGAGAAACAGGTACACTCAAACCCTTATTCCAATTTTTATTTCCTTCTAGTTCTTGCTTTAACTTCATCTCAAAATATTTATCAGGGTCTTGAAGTGCATAGGTTTTTTCTAAGTTTAACCTTGCTCTTTTCCTTTGTATATTAGATATATCAGAAGCGTACCTTGCGTCTGGCCCAGTAGGATATTCGGTTTCTAACTCTCCATACTTGCCAACATCTCTATTTCTTAATAGATTGCCTACATAAGCACTTCTTTTATCATCTACTAAACTTTTTTCTTGCCCTGCAAAATATGCGTTTATTTTCTTTGTTTTCTTAGCTGCTAGTGCCAACTTATCTTTTTTTTCTTTAATTTTTTGCCCAGTTAATTCGTTCAACAACTTATTTCGTGCAGCAGTTTGTTGTATTGTTTTTAAAGAAATTAAGTTTTTAACGTCTTTTTGCTTTTGCAATTCTCTTTGTGCAAACCCTTTTTCAAGACCTTTCAATGCACCTGCTAAAAATGGTGATACCATTATTCTTGTACCTCCTCATCTGCTATTCTTTCTCTTTCCTCATCACTTAACCTTCCTGAATCTATAGGTCTATATCCCACAACCTCTGCCCATCCACTTGGGACAGATGATTTTAATGTTTCTCTCACACCTTCAAGTTCATATATGGTATCCCACACATCTTCATCACCCTCTGATTTGTTCGCTTCTGTTAATTGCTCTATTTGATCGTTAACACTAATTAATTGACGAACTTGAGGATTTTCTCTAAAAAATCTGTTGGAAACTTTTGCAATAGAGTCTTCAACTTTTTCTCTTGGCATTTGTCCCTTTAGTCCAGCCATAAATACAGGTTTCAATTCTGGAATAAGTTCACTATACACTTGTTGTTTTCCTAACCATTTCTGACTTGTGTTCTGAATGTCAGGGTCAGGGTTTGTGTAAGTAATTTCTGCTTCTTTAGCAAAGTCTTGTCCTCGTTCTGATAATGACTTATTGCTAGTAGATGTAACAACAGACCTTCTAGGGTCTTGTTCGTATATTTCATCCATGTTTGTAAGTTCGTCTATATATCTAAAGTTAGTGTTAGCTTCATCAAGAACAGGGGAAGTTCTTTTATTTCCAGCCATCCACAACTCACCAGGAACAAAATTATATCGAGCACTGCCTGATCTATTCCTAATTTCTTCTGCCTCATCTCTAGCTCTATCTTTTTTCGCTTTAGCCATACCAGCACCTGCTAATGCTATAGGAAGTCCTATAACGGAAGCTGCCAAAGGAGACATCGCTCCACCTGCAAAGCTAGGCATTTGTCCTTTCAATAAACTACTTGCTATATTTCCTATTCCAACCTTACCAGCACCCATAATTTGAGGGCCAATGAAAGATAATGGATTAGAAGCTATACCCTTAATTCCTTCAGGGTTTAATGCAGATGCTATTGCTAACGAACCTAACGTAGATGGAATTTTACCTACAAGTTCTCCTGCTGCTTTTCCTGCATCACTGAATATACTAGTTCCTTCTCCAACATTATCTATAAAATCCCAACCTTCTGTTCCTAAATCAACTTCCTCACCAAACCCACCATAGGTAGGTAAATCCAAATCACCATACATAGAGCCACCTTCTCCAGCTAACATCTCTGCTTCGCTAGGTAAAAACTTTGTGTCAGGAGAATAATCCAAAGAAGTATCAGTTACGTTCATAGCTGTTAAGTTTGGATCGTCTAATGGATTTGGAAATGTTCTTCCTTCTGCTGCTTTAAATCCTCGGTTCATCGCTTCTTGCTTCCCCCCTAGCTCATCTGTACGAGGAGGACTAGGGGTACCGCCAAAATCAAATTCATCATCAAAAACATCAAGAGGATTTCGTATCTTTAATTCAGGTATAAATTCACCACTTTTTGTAAATAAGTCAGCAAATTGATCGGTAGTTTCTTCATATCCTTCCACAGGCATAGTGTAATCAGGTGAGAGTGTGTCTATTAAATTATACGCATCCATTTGTTTTTGAACTGCTGCATCACTCATAGATGGAGTATATTGTTGCATGGTTGTGCCACCAAGTTCTTCTATATCAGAAAGAAGGGGGTCAACGCCACCAGAGGTTAATGTGTCTCCACCTAACCCAAGCAATTTATCCAATCCTGTTTTAGCTCCAATAGAAGCTATTAGTTTTGAAAGTCCACTTTGTTGGGAAGTTCCAGCAGTTCCAAGTCCTTTTCCACCAGTTGCCGAAGCAAGAAGTGCTTTTTCTAATACACTAGTCTGTGGCCCAAATATAAAATCAGAAATAGGATTTCTACCTGTCAATGTACTTAATATTCCTGAACCAGCAGCTTGTGCTAATAAATCATCTCTTGCTTTTTGTTGTTGAGAGTATGCTTCCTCTTTCTCATACCTTCTTCGAGACTCTTGTGCTCTTTGTGTGCCACGTTGCTGTGCTAAGTCTCCCATCGCTATTTGTGCTTTCAATGGGTCTATCTCGGCAAGAGTTTTTGCTTTATCTATAGCAATCTGTCTTTGCAAAGCTGCTTGTCCAATATCTTCTAGTTGTAACCCTGATCCATAAAGACCACGCCTAGCCATTGGTTGTGCTGCTTGTCTTATAGCTTCTGGAATACCTGATTCCAACTCACTTACTTCTCTTTGTCTTTGCCTTCTAATAGCATCTGGTAATTCTCCATACGCTTCTGGAACATAAGACATCCATTCATCACCAGGTCTATCTTCGTACTGAGGTACTCTAGTAGGAGTTACCCCTGTAGAAGCAGCAGTCATCGCTGCCTGTTCTAAATTGTTTATAGCCATTATTTTCCCCTATGCAACTAAATTGTATCTCGGAAGTTCATTCTTCCATACGCCACTCATGGTAGCGTTCATCACTTCAATTCCTTTAGTTTCCTCTAGTAGAACACCTTCTACCTTATAAAAATTCTTATCGCCTTTATTATGACAACGAACAACCGACAATCCCTTGTCCCTTAACTCATCTGCTATCCCTACAATCGCTGTTCGGTACATCATTCCTGTGATATACCATAGCTGTTTCCCATTGTGATAACTGATAGGTTGCTTGTTAATCGCTTCTTCGTGATCAAAATCTTTTAGTACATATTTATTATCAATGTAGTCATATTGATCTACTCGATACTTACCACCAGTAAAAGTTTGGTCTAACCCTGTTAAGATAATGGGATTGCAACCCATATAGGCTGCTAACCGAATAGCGTTAGGGCCTACCGAACCACTCGTGGGAATACCTACATAGTCTCGGTACATATACCACATATACTTTTTAAACCATGCTTCCTCTGGATCGAAAGCACTGAACCCATATACCTTCCCTTTCGTTTTCCAGAACTCTACCATCTCTGGCAAAACAAAGGTTGCACATATCAATGTAACGTCGTCTATGGGAAGGTTCCCTATTCTCTCTGGTTTATATTGACCATCGAAAATATGTACATAGTCTGGTTTAATACCATTCTTCATCAATAGACTCATAGAACTATTGGT
>Ga0114934_10001443_pt1 | contig 15446 bp, 5 predicted proteins | sample 4SBtaG_2_FD_99695 | JGI IMG/M metagenome (GOLD analysis project Ga0114934, IMG submission 99695) | Deep subsurface microbial communities from Kolumbo volcano to uncover new lineages of life (NeLLi) - 4SBTROV10_white metaG | ecosystem: Environmental > Aquatic > Marine > Volcanic ... | reverse complement strand
TTCTCTAGTAGTTGGTTTATCTACTGAATTATCTGCTTATACAGTTGTTAATGATTTGCAATCATCTATAAACATGAACACTGTCTTTGATTTTGATTTAGCATCAGAAAACAATTTATCTATTGGTGCTGATACAGTTTCTAATGAAATAACTTTCTCAAGTAGAATTTTACAGGATTTCCAAGAATCTATTGGTAATAGGGCAGTTTCAATTGATGACTTCAGTGGAACATTTAATAGTAATCCAAGATCTACTAGATTTACTACAGTTGCTAATTGGACACTAGCAGAAAGAAGAGCTTTAAAGTATTTCCTTTATGTAAGAGATAAGAGATTTACTGCTCAAAGACAATTAACTATTGTTGATATCCTTCATGATAATAATTTAGGATATCTCAATCAATATGGAAAAATAGATACGGTTTATAATCAAGGTGATTTTGACTTTGCAATTTCTGGTAGTTTAGGTGAATTAAGATGGTATCCTGTAAAATATTCTGTTAATGATTATTTTATTGCTAGTCTTTCCTTTAATTTGGATGATAATACACTAGGCACTGCTAGTACAGTTATTGGACCATCTATTGTTGATACAGAAAGTGCAACAATTGGTGTTGGAATTGGAACTACTACAATTGTAGGTATTGCAAGCACTTACAGATCTGCTCATGTAATAGTATCGATTAATCCTGATATTAATTATGAAGAATTTGAATATAATCAATTTAATATTATTCATGATGGAACAACTGTAGATGTAATGGAATATGGAAGATTAAGCACTAATATAACAGAGGGATATGCTGCTCGAACTGGTATGGGAACATATCATGGATATATTGATGGTGATTTATTAAAACTAGATTTCTATCCAAACTCAGGTGTTGGTATTGGAACTACTGGTGCTATTAACACTATGTTGGTTGGAATGGCATCTTCAGAATATAGTGGAATATCTACAGTAGAATTAAAACATGCTATTCTTGAATCTAGATGTACTGGTATTGGTTCTACAACTTCTCCAATTGAAAATATCATAGCAGAATATCCTACTGATTATCAGGCTGCATATTGCTTTGTTCAGATCACTGATTGCACTAATAAGGCATATCAGATGTCTGAATTCCTTTGTGTTAATGATTTTGTTACGGATGAAACTCAAGAGAGTTATGATGTTGAGTTTGGTAATGTTTATTCTGGGAATGCTGGATTAGGAACGATAGGAAGTAGAGTTTCCGCTGGTGGAACGATGTCTATCGTCTTTACACCAAATGCAGGTATTGATGTTCAAACAAATGTGTTTAGTAATGTATTAAGAATTACTGATGACACTAAAGATACAATTGATTTTGATAATGGTGCAATAGAATCTGGATTTGGTGATTACGAAGGAACAGACCGTGCTGTTAAGAGGGAATTTGAATTAAAGCATAGAACAGATACAATATTTGAAAAATCATTTGTTGGTGAAGATAGTTCTATTGTAGATGCAACTAATAATGTTATTATTCTACCCAACCACTTCTTTGTTACAGGAGAAAAACTTCTATACAATCATGCTGGTGCTGGTAAAACAATGGCAGTTGGTATTGCTACTACTAATGGATTTGTAGGAGTTGGAACCACTAATAAACTTCCTGGTACGTTCTTTGCAGTTAAGATTGACGATGACTCAATTAAGGTCGCAGAGACTGCTGAGAAGGCACTCAAGACCGTTCCAGAGGTCGTAGAGATCACTAGTGTTGGTATAGGAACCTCGCATAGATTTAATTCTGTTAATCAGAATTCTAAGTTATTGGTATCTATTGATAATGTTATCCAATCTCCAATAGTTTCAACAGCAGTTACATCTCATTTAACTGGACAAATTTTCACTACTGATGAGTTTATTAACCTTGCTGGTATCACTTCAATCTTTGGTGGTGATTTAATTAAGATTGGTGATGAGATAATGCGAGTTGATGGTGTTGGTATAGGTGTTACTAATAGGATACAAGTTAGAAGACCTTGGATGGGTACAGCACTTGCTGGATATAGCACTGCTACTGTAGTCACAAAAGTTGTTGGTAATTATAACGTTGTTGATAATGCTATTAACTTTGTTGCTGCTCCAAGTGGTAATGTTCCTCTAAGCACAAGCACAAATAGACCAGATGAGAGAGATTGGACTGGTATATCAACTGGATCTAGTTTTGATGGAAGAATGTTTATGAGATCAGGTGTTCCCGATACTCCTTATGAAACATATTATAGAAACTATGTGTTTGATAGTCTTTCTGATCAGTTTACTGGACAAAAAGCAAACTTCACTCTCAAATCTGATTCTGCAAATGTTTCTGGATTAACTACTGATAATGCAATTATTCTTGTTAATGATGTATTCCAAACTCCAGGACCATTAAACAATTATACTTTAGCTCAAACAACAACTGGTATTACTACCATAACCTTTACTGGTACAGGTAGTTCTGTATCTGCAGATCCTAATGTAGGAACTCTTCCTTTAGGTGGTGCTATTGTTTCAGTTGCTTCTACTGAAGGATTTGGTTATCAACCACTAGTAGCAGCAGGTGGTACTGCAGTTGTTTCTACAGCAGGTACTATAGAGTCTGTAAGTATTGCAAATACAGGTTCTGGTTATAGGATTGGTGTTCAATCTCTATGCAATGTTGCTATTCAAACTTCAACATTACCAGGAACTAGTATAATTGGAATTGGTACTGCTATTATTGCAGAACGTGGATTTATTACTGGTATTGCTATTACCAATCCATACGTTTTCAATATACCCTTATTTGTATCAAATGTGGGATACGATACTGCGACTGGATTAACAACTGTTACTACATCTAGTGCTCATGGGTTCTCCGTAGGTGAAGATGCAGATATAACTGGTATTGCATTTACATGTCTATCAGTTGGTCCAAAGACTGTAAGTAATTTTGTTTATACTAAAGCAACTGGTATTGCAACAGTTACTACATCTGGTGCTCATGGTTTTGTTGCTAATGATGATATTATTTTGACAGGATTAGCTGTTACTGAAGGTAGTAGCAATATTACATACCCAAGAACATCTGATCCATATTATACAGGTTCTAGAATTAGTTCTGTGCCAAACACAACTAGTTTTGTTGTTCAAGTAGGCACAAGTAGTACTGCACTTCAGTATACTTCTGGTGGTACTGCTCAGTTAATCAAATTACCTACTAATTTCCCTGTTGATAGCACACCAGTTACTCGTGTCATAGATACAACCACTTTTGCTTTTGATGCTGGTATATCTACACAAACCAATCTCTATAATAGAGGTGGTGTTGTTAGAAGACCTCTTAAAGTTATTATTGATGATCCATTACCATATGCAGGTATTGCTTTAACTTATTCTGATTCTAGTCCTGCTGGAGTTGGAACAGGTGGTATAGTTGATGTTGTAGTTGGTCAAGGATCAAGTATAATTAGCTTTAGAATTACTAATACAGGAAGTGGTTATGGTAATGATGAAATATTAACTCTTCCTATTGGAGGTCCTACTGGCATTCCTACCGATCCATCTAAGACATATAAAGAATTCCAACTTACTCTTGATCCATGTTTCTATGATGAATTTACTGGTTGGTCTATCGGTGAGTTACAGTCATTGGATAATATTGAAAAACTTATTACTGGATCTAGAAAAGATTTCCCATTAGAACTTAATGGTGAAACAATAACTATCAGAGGTAAGGAAGGATCTAAGATTGTTGAAGAAGATCTTCTATTAGTATTTGTAAATGATGTTCCAAAGTACCTGGTGGTGGTTATACCTTCCCAGGTGGTAGTAATATTACATTTACTGAAGCACCTAAAGAAGGTGATAGTATACAAATCCTCTTCTACAAAGGAACTGGTTCTCAAGATGTTGTTGAAAGACGAGTTTTAGAAACTGTTAAACCTGGAGATGAATTAGAAATAGGTCATTTAGAATCTCAAGATTTCTGGTTGACTGAATCTGTTAGAGTTCCTCTCAGTGTAGATTCTACTGATCGTGTTTCTACCCCACCATATTATGGACCAGGAAATACTGCAGATCCTAATTTAGAAAGACCTATTCAATGGACTAGACAGACTGAAGATAAAATTATTAACCAAATAGGTGTAGGAAAGGATAGGGAAATTTATGAACCTGTAATTAATCCTTATTCCCCAATTATTAAATCTGTTGGTATAGGATCAACAGTCATTTATGTTGAAAATGTAAGACCTTACTTTGACCCCTACAATGAAGTTGATGATGTATCTCCTATAGCAAATGACTTCCTTTTCCAAAAGAAAGTTAAGTTTATTTCACAAGAAGTAAGATCTGGTGCTGCAGGAACTGCTATTGTTTCTGGTTTAGGAACTATTAGTTCTGTTGCTATCTCTACTGGTGGTATTGGATATAGCACTGCGATAGTAAGTTTTGCATCTACTTCTATTGGTGGTGTTGAAGTGGGTGTTGTTACAACATCAACTAGAGCATTTGGAACTCCTGTAATTAGTGCTGCAGGAACTATCACTGGTATTGCAATTACTTCTGTTGGTTCTGGATATACTTCATCCAACCCACCATCTGTCCTTATCAGTCCTCCCACATGGTATGAAGAAGAAAACACTGCAACCAGTTATGGTGGAGATTCTGGAATAATTGTTGGATTTGGTACTACAACTGTAGGGGTTGCAACTGGATATCAATTAGTATTTGATTTACATATTCCCGATTCTTCTGATTTGAGAAAATCTAATATTACAGGAACAGCAGTTACAATTTCTGGAATTAGCACTGGTGATTACTTTGTTGTGAATGATTCCAATGTTGGTGCTTCCAGTACATCCATAGGATCTTTGGCTGCTGATGGTGCTGTTATTGGAATTGGAACACAGTTTGTAAATAATGTATATGAGGTTAATACCTTTGAGATAGTTCAATCTCCTACTGGTGTTGCTTCTGATGGAGTGGGAATTGGAACAACTCATATGAATAGAGTGTTTGTTAAGATTGCTGAACATCTCGATTGGGATGGTCAGTGGCCTAGCTTTAGTGGAGTTGGCATTCAAACTGGAAACTACTTTGGATCCTATAGTTGGGGTAAGATCCTTCTTCCTTCAAGATCTGAGGAAAATGCATTTACTGCATATACATTAGGTGGAACGGGTGGTATTTCTACTTCCCCAGTGGTAAGGAGATCTAGATCTCTCAAATCCAAGCAATATTATACACCCCCAAGTTAATCCTTAATAAATAAAGAAAAAATCTCTGTCCAATGGCTGCAATTATAACTGATCAGATTAGATTGTTGAATGCAAAGAATTTTGTCGCGGGAGTAACATCGACTACTAACGCCTATTATTCTTTTATTGGATTACCAAATCCAACTGATATTAAAACTGATTGGAACACCGATCCCCCTTCACCTAAAGATAATTTTAGTGAAGAGAATGATTATTGGGATAATATGGTAGCCCTGAAGAAAATTACTGCAGGTGATTGTAGACAGGTTGTTACGAAGAGAGCATGGTCATCTGGTACAACTTATGACATGTATAGAGGAGATTATAGTAGATCAAATACTGCTCCTGTTTCTGGTGCTACAAATTTATATAATGCTACTTATTATGTTATAAACACTGATTATAGGGTTTATATTTGCTTACAAAATGGTACTGATCCAGATAACCCTACTGGAAGACCTTCATTGGATGAACCAACTTTTACTGATTTAGAACCAAGATCTGCTGGAAGTAGTGGTGACAATTACATTTGGAAGTATCTTTTTACTATTAAACCTGCTGATATTATTAAATTTGATTCTACTGATTTTATGCCAGTTCCTTTAAATTGGGAAACTAATGTGGATGATGCAGCAGTTAGAGATAATTCAGTAGATGGTGCAATTAAAATTATTACTATTACTAATAGGGGTGAAACTATTGGTCCTTCTGGTGGTACAGAATATACAAAAGTACCTATTAAAGGAGATGGATCAGGAGCAGAGTGTACAATTACTACAACTAACGACCAACAGGTTGATACTATAGTTATTTCTAAACAAGGATCTGGATATACCTATGGTAGTGTGGATTTGGATGGGGGTGGAGTTCCTACTGGAACTACTATACCTACTTTTGATGTCATTATTCCACCTCAAGGTGGTCATGGTTCTGATATCTATAGAGAATTGGGAGCAATGAATGTTCTTATATACTCTCGCATTGAAAATGATAATGAAAACCCTGACTTTATTACAGGTAATCAAATTTCACGAGTTGGATTAGTAGAAAATCCTCAACAATTTGATTCTACTGCACTTTTAGCATCGGATAAAGCTAGTGCTGTTAACGCTTTGCGATTAGCAGGATCTGGTTATAGTTCAGCTACATTTGCTGCAGATAGTTATTTTAAACAAACAATTGCTGCAGGGTCTACTGCTCAAGGAAGAGTGATAAATTATGATGAAGTAACTGGTGTCTTGAAGTTTTGGCAAGACAGAACTCTTGCTGGATTTAATACCGTAGGAACTGCACAAACTGCTCCTACATATGGGTATAATTTAAATAAGTTCACTGGATCTCCAGGAACTGGTGGAAACTTGGAAATTGTTCCTACTACTGGATCTACTTTACAAATTGATGATGGGTTTACGGGTATATCTACCGTAATAAATAATATAACATATTATCTTGGTCAAACATTCACTGATGGAATTTCCAATCCAGAAGTTAAGAGACATAGTGGTAACATTGTTTTTGTTGATAATAGACCAGCTATAACTAGGTCTGTTAACCAAAAAGAAGATATTAAAATAGTATTGCAATTCTAGGAAATCATGCCACAACAGACAAATTTAAATGTAGCCCCATATTTTGATGATTATGATGCATCTGATGATTTTTATCGGGTCTTATTTAAACCAGGATATCCTGTTCAAGCGAGAGAATTAACAACTCTTCAATCTATATTACAAAATCAGATTGAAAAATTTGGGCAACATTTTTTCAAAGAAGGTGCTAAGGTAATTCCTGGTAATACTGGTTATAATAGACTTTATTATGGTGTTCAAATACAAAATAATTTCCAAGGGGTTCCTGTATCTGCTTATGCTGATCAATTAATTGGTACTAAGATTACTGGTCAAAGATCTGGTGTAAGTGCTGTTGTAGACACTATTTTAATGCCTGAACAGTCAGATCGTGGACAACTTACTCTTTATGTTAATTATTTAAATTCAAGCACGACAAATAACTCTACTCAATCTTTTTTTGATGGTGAAGAATTAAAATGCAATACAATCATTTCTTCTGGGTTATTGGGTAATGCTTCTATTTCTGCTGGAGCACCATTTGCTATTACTACAAATGATGGTGCATCAATAACAGGATCATCTTTTCAAATACAGGAGGGTGTATATTTTGTTCATGGTCAATTTGTAGGAGTTGCACAAGAAACACTTATTTTAGATCAATATGCAACAGAACCTAACTATAGGATTGGTTTATTTGTAGATGAACAAATAATTAATGCTGATATTGATGAATCTTTAAATGATAATTCACAGGGATATAATAACTATGCTGCACCAGGTGCAGATAGGTTAAAAATTACTTTAAGTTTATTTAAAAAAGATTTAGATGATTTTGATGATACAAGTTTTGTAGAACTAGGAACTATAAGTGATGGTGTATTAAGAGCTGCTAATAGTGGTAGGAGTGGTAAAGGAAGTAGTGGTGGATTAATAATTGCAGGTGGTGGTGGATCAGGATCATTGGATCTAACCGATACTCTAGCAAGAAGAACTTTTGATGAAAGTGGTAATTATGATATAAAACCATTCAATATTACTTTGATGAATTCCTTGAATGATAATATAGGAAATAGGGGAGTTTTTCAAGCAGGTCAATTTACACCTGGTGGTGGAACACCATCCGATGATTTAGCTTTATATAAAGTTTCTCCAGGAAAAGCATATGTAAAGGGATATGAAATTGAAACATTAGATCCTACATTTATAGACTGTCCCAAACCAAGAGATACAAAACTTCAAGAAAATCAAGCAATAATTTACAATACTGGATCAACATTTAAATTAAATAGTGTTTATAGAACTCCCACAGTAGGAATTGGTAGTACATATATACTAAGTTTAAGAGATGAAAGACAAGGATCTAATCAAGAAAATGCTGCTGGTGGTGAAATAGGGTATGCTAGGGTTTATGATTTTAGATTAGAATCTCAAAATTATAGTTCAACTAATTCAAATTTAGATGAATGGGAGCTCGCTTTATATGATGTACAGACATTTACTGAGATACAATTAAATAATCCTCTTACTGTATCAGTCCCTGCTATTATTGAAGGAAAAAGAAGTGGTGCAAAGGCATTTTTACAAGGGTCTGTTACTGCTGGAATGGGACTAACTGTATATGAAACAAGTGGACAATTTATTAAGAATGAGCAACTTATAATTAATGGAATTAATAATGGAAGAGTTGCTTTAGGTATTACAGTACATTCTATATCCGATGTAAAATCTATTTACGGAACTGATGATAATTTAGTTGGTATTAATACTTTTAACGCTAATGTGGTTCCATCAGTTCAACAATTTGTTGGAATAGCAACAGTTGGTGTGGTTACTTTTGCAAATAATCAATCAGTTGTTAAAAGTGCTAATCCTAATTTTCCAGGTATTACTACTGTTGGTAATTTAATTCAATATACTGATCTTAATGTTTCTGAAGATCCTGTAACAGCTAGAGTAGTTAGTGTTGGATCATCTCATCTTAATGTTACTGGAGTTACAACAGTATCTGGAATAGTTGATGGTACACTTCCAAAAACATCTGTTAAAAGTGTAAGTGACTTAAGAGTAATGACAAGTTTATTAGATCCTTCATCTGATAATACTTTATACACACCACTTCCAAAGTCAAACATTTCTAATGTTGATTTAACTTCTGCATCTATTGTTATAAGAAAAACTTTTGATGTTAGTATTAGTAATGGTCAATTAAATACTCCTCTACCTTCTGCAGGTTCTAATGAGTCTTTTCAACCATTCCAACCAAAGAGATATTCATTAATTGGAGCAGATGGAACAACTTATGATTTAACATCTGATCAATTTGATTTTGGAACAGGAAATAGTTGCCAAATTCGTGGATTAAACACTCCATCACAATCAAACAATGGTGCTACACTTGTTGCTACGATTAAAAAATCAAAACCACAAGCAAAAACAAAAATAAACAATAAAATTAAATCCGTTGTTATCAATTACTCAAAGATTTCAGGATCTGGAATTGGAGCAACAACTTTAAATGATGGATTAACATATGGAAATTATCCATATGGAACGAGAGTACAGGATGATGAAATATCATTAAATGTTCCCGACGTGATTTGGGTTTATGGTATTTTTGAATCTGCTGATACAAGTGACCCATCTGCTCCAAAGGTAAATCTTTCTTCTATTGTTACTCAATCAACCACCACTAATGAATTAATACTTGGAGAGCATATGGTAGGTGAAGAAAGTGATGCTGTTGCTGCTGTTGCAGAAAAATTAAGTGATTCTCAAATTAGTTTTGTTTATGATAATCAAATTGTTTTTAGAGAAGGTGAAACTGTAACATTTAAAGAATCAGGAGCTTCTGCCGTCGTTTCTTCTCTTAATGAACCTAGTTTTGATATATCACCAAATTATACATTTGCTGATGGTGGTACGGTTACTTTCTTTAACTATGGAACTATTAAATTAAAACCAGATAATGATGTACCAGAAAGAAAAATAAAAGTTTATTATCAGAGTGGATCTTATGCTGATAATGATACTGGAGATATTACAACAGTTAATTCATATGATCAATTCAAGTATGGATATGATATTCCAAGAATTAATTCTTACAGTTGTAGTGATATTATTGATATTAGACCAAGAGTTGTTCAAATTACATCAGTGGCAGAGGGAGATAGATCTCCTTTAGAATTCCTTGGAAGAACATTCACTGGATCTGGAGATTCTGCACCTAATATTTTAGCATCTGATGAAACTATTTTAGTAGATTTTTCATTCTATCTTCCAAGAATTGATAGAATATTTTTAACTAAAGGTGGAAAATTACAAGTAAAATTTGGATCTCCTTCTGAAAATCCTAAAAAACCAGTTCCTGTTGATGATGCATTAGAAATAGCAACAGTAGGTCTACCAGCATTTCTTTATGCACCAAAAGATGCTGCATTACAATTCTTAAATCATCGTCGATATACGATGGGTGATATTAAGAAACTTGATAGTAGAATTAAAAATCTTGAATATTATACTAGTCTTTCTTTACTTGAAACAAACACTGCAAACTTCTTTGTTCCTGATCAAGATGGTTTGAATAGATTTAAATCTGGATTTTTTGTTGATAATTTTACTGGTTTTGAAACTCAAGAATCTGCTCTTAAAATCAATAATAGTATAGACAGAAAAAGGAAAGAATTGCGTCCTAGACATTATACAAACTCAGTTGATTGTATAACTGGTCCTGTTGTTGGATTTGATGTTGATGACGACCAACAATTTGCCACCATTGAAGGTGTTAATGTAAGAAAAAATGCAGACGCAATAACATTAGATTATTCTGAAGTTGAGTGGTTAAAACAAAATTTTGCCACAAGATCAGAAAGTGTTACTCCTTTCTTAATTAGTTTCTGGCAAGGAACTATGGAGTTAACTCCTGCATCTGATACTTGGGTGGATACTGCAAGATTGCAAGCTAAAATTATTCAAACAGAAGGTAATTATGCTGCGACTTTGGATAATATGGTTAGAAATGATGGTGTCGATCCACAAACTGGTATGGGACCAATAATGTGGAATTCTTGGGAAACAACTTGGACAGGAACTACAACCAATGATTTTGAAGGAGAATCAACTCAGACAGTAAATGATACAGTAACATGGTCAGAAGGTGGTTGGGTTAATCAGGAACCAAGCACTAACCCTGCTCGATGGGTTACTGCTACTGTAAACACTACAACTAGAAACTGGTTTAGAGAAACTATTCAAACTGGTACAGAAAGTAGAACAGGTCTCAGAAATATTGTAACTGAAACCTTTGATGAACAATCCGTAGGTGATAGAGTTGTTAGTAGAGAAGTTGTTCCATTTATGAGATCTAGAAATATTGAATTTGTAGCTAAAAAAGTTAAACCTTTAACACAATTATATGGTTTCTTTGATGGTGAAGATGTAACTAAGTATTGTGTTCCTAAGTTAATTGAAATATCAATGACTTCTGGAACATTCCAAGTGGGTGAACAAATTCATGCACATAGAGCAACTTCAACATTTGAGCATTCATTCAATTGTAGAGTTGCTCAATCAAATCATAAAGAAGGTCCATATAATGTTCCTACAAAAACTTTCCGTGATAATCCATATACAAATCAACCATTATCCTCTAATTATTCATCAACTTCTGATATATTGAATGTGGATACATATTCTTTATCCAACCAACCACAAGGACAATATTATGGAAGAATTGAAACTGGTATGGTTTTTAAAGGTTTGAGTAGTGGAGCACGAGCAACTGTTACTAATGTAAGATTAATTTCCGATGTTTCTGCTTTCTGTGCTGGATCATTTTATATTCCTGATCCAAATAGCATCAATCATCCTAGATTTGAAACAGGAACCAAAGTTTTCACTTTGACTAGTGAACCTGATAATGATGCAAATAAAGCGACTACTCTTACTGACGAAACCTTTACTGCTGCTGGAACATTAGAAACTGTTCAAGAAAACATTCTTTCTATTAGAAATGCTAGAGTTGAACAAAGACAAGAGTTTCAGGAGAGAAACGTTGAAGAAAGTCTTGGAACAACACTTGTTGGACAAGACACTACTACAACTCAGGATAATAGAAGAATTAATTCATGGTATGACCCTCTAGCTCAATCATTCTTGGTTGAAGATGATAATGGTATATTCATAACAAAATGTGATGTGTTCTTCAGAACTAAAGATGATATGGATGTTCCTTGTGTCTTCCAGCTAAGATCTATGTTAAATGGATTCCCGACACAACATATTCTTCCATTCTCAGAAATTGTATTAGCACCTGATGATGTTATAACTTCTGCTGATGGTTCAGTAGCAACCACTGTTAATTTTAGAGCTCCAGTATACCTAGAAGGTGGAAATACTGAATATGCTATTTGTTTGGCATCTAACTCAACAAAATATAGTGTTTATATTTCAAGAATTGGTGAAACTGATCTTTTAACTGATACATTTATTTCCAACCAACCTTATTTGGGATCTCTATTTAAGTCGCAAAATGCTTCTACATGGGAACCTAGTCAATGGGAAGATCTTAAATTTACTTTGTATAGGGCAGAGTTTGAAACTGCTGGAAGTGTTGATTTCTACAACCCAGAATTAACTGAGGGGAATGGTCAAATCCCAACACTTATGCCAAATTCTATTTCATTAAGTTCTAGAAAGGTTAGGGTTGGTTTAGCAACAACAGTCGCTGATTCTTATGCAGATGGTAATACTTTCTCACAGGATGGAACAAATGCTACAGGTAATCTTGTAGGTGCTGGTGGATCAGCCACAGGAACATTGAGCATAAGTAATGTTGGTATTGGTTACACTCCATTAGATGGAAATAAATCATTTAGTAGCGTAAATTTAGTTACTGTTACTGGACATGGAAGAGGAGCAGTCGCTAATGTTTATATTGAAAATGGAGTTGCAGCTGCTGCTACTATTACTTCTGGTGGATCTGGTTATCAAGTAGGTGATGTTATAGGAATTACTACTATTGGTTTGTCTACTGGTGGTAGTGGAACTGTTGGTAGAGATGCTAGATTTACTGTTGCTGGTATTGGAATGACAAATGAAATTATTTTGGATAATGTTCAAGGTAATTTTGCTACTGGTGTTGGTAAGACGATGAGGTATACCAATAGTGCTGGTGTAACTACAGAATTAAACTTTAGTCATGGTGGTAATGTTACCATAAATGCAATTGATGTTGAACAGGATGGTTTGCATATTAAGGTAAATCATAAGAATCATGGAATGTATTCTACTGATAATATAGTTAAAATTTCAGATGTTGCATCTGATATTAAACCTACTAAATTAAGTATTGCATTAAATGTTGGTAATGAAAATACATTTAGTGTTGATGATGCAAGTGCCTTTACCAATTTTGAAAATGTTGGAGTTGGGACAACTAATAAAGGATTAGTTAAAATTGAGGATGAGGTTATTAGATATACTGCTGTTACTGGTAATGTTCTTACAATAGATTCTAGAGGACTTGATCAGATTGATTATCCTGCTGGAACACCTGTTCATAAATATGAACTTGGTGGGGTTTCTTTGGTAAGAATAAATCGAACACATGGTTTATCTACTTCAACTTCTACAGAAACTTCTGGATCAATTAGATTTGATTCTTATAATATTAAAATTGATACTTCAGGTGAAAATAATATAGATGGTATTTCATCTAATGATACTACTGATAGAAGCACTGATGTTGGATTCCCTAAATTATATGCTAACAAAAGTAAATCTGCAGGTGGATATAATATAAAGGCAACTCAAAATATGCCTTTTGAAGCTATTGTTCCAGTTGCACATAATACAACAGTTACAGGAACTACAATTGGTGCTGAAATAAGAACTACTTCTGCATCAGGAATTGGAGATCAGGATATCCCATATATTGATAAGGGATTTGAATCTGTTACTGTTGGTGAAACTAATTACCTCAGTAGTCCTAGAGCAATTTATTCTAAACTAAATGAAGATGAAAAATTAGATAATATTGTAGGAAATAAATCTTTCCAAATGAGATTAAGTCTTGGTACAGTTGATACTAGGTTAAGTCCTGTAATAGATACTCAAAGAGTTAGTGTTATTACTACTTCAAATAGAGTTGACAATATAATTACCAATTATGCTACAGATGATAGAGTGAAGAGTGTTTTTGATGATCCTACTGCATGTCAGTATATCAGTAAAGAAATAAGATTGGAAAATCCTGCTACTTCTATAAAAGTATTGTTGGCAGGACATATTCATGTTGATGCTAATGTGAGAGCATTCTATGCAATTAGTGATAAGGAAGCATTTGAACCAATCTTTACACCTTTCCCTGGATTTAATAATTTAAATAGTAGAGGGCAAGTTGTTAATCCTCAAGATAGTGATGGACAATCTGATAAGTTTGTTCCAAAAGTTAACGACTATCAATATTTGGGTAGTGCAATATTTAATGAATATTCATTTACTGCTGATACTTTACCTGCTTTTAGATATTATAGGGTTAAATTATTATTGACAAGTAATGATCAAGTGTTTGTTCCTAGAATCAAAGATTTGAGAGTTATGGCACTAGCTTAATATGGAAAAATTTAACATAGAAGGACATGTCGATCTTGCAAGAGATCGTAAAACAAGTGCCATAGTGAATGTGAATTCTATAGATTATCAACATTATGTTGCATCAAGAAATGCAAAAAAATCAAAAAATGAAAGGGTTGACACTATGGAAGAAGATCTTGCTGATTTAAAAGGTGAACTTGGTGAAATTAAATCTCTACTTAAGGAATTAGTCAATGGCAAGTAAAAATCTGACATTTGATCCAAATGCAGGAGTTCCCTATGCTGCTAATTTAGCACTTTATACGGGAGCAGATTTTAAAACTACATTTAATGTGGTTGATACTTCTGACGTTGCTTATGATTTTCAAGGATTAACTACTACTTCAGTTTGGAGTGGATCATCCCAGATGCAAAAAAGTGCAGGTGTTGGTGCAACCACTACACCTACAGCAACCTTTACAGTTGGGTTTAGTAGTGCTGGTGGTGGAATATTTGATATATCAATGGGATCCACTGCTACAAGAAGTCTATCTGAGGGTAGATATGAATATAATGTTCTAGTGAGTTCAGGAGCAACAATTTATAATATAGTAAATGGAAATATTTTAGTATATACTGGAATTGCTTCCGCACCCTAAATATTATAGAGGTAGAGTATAAATGGCACAACCAGGAAGTAGATCTGAATTTAAAGAGTATTGTTTAAGGCAATTGGGAGCTCCCGTGCTGGAGATTAACGTTGCTGATGAACAGTGCGAAGATAGGATTGATGATGCTATTCAGTATTTTCATGAAAGGCATTTTGATGGTGTAGTTAGAACCTATTTAAAATATCAAATAACACAAGCTGATATTGATAGGGGAAGAGCATCTGTATTAACAGGAAAAGATAAAACAGGTATAACAACCGAGACTGCAACGGCAAATATTGCAGGAACAGATCAAGAGTTTCCTTGGTATGAAAATAGTAATTATATACAAGTTCCACCATCAGTAATAGGAGTAGAAAAAATATTCCGTTTTGGTGGAAGT
>Ga0114934_10001440_pt1 | contig 15458 bp, 18 predicted proteins | sample 4SBtaG_2_FD_99695 | JGI IMG/M metagenome (GOLD analysis project Ga0114934, IMG submission 99695) | Deep subsurface microbial communities from Kolumbo volcano to uncover new lineages of life (NeLLi) - 4SBTROV10_white metaG | ecosystem: Environmental > Aquatic > Marine > Volcanic ... | reverse complement strand
TATTACACAGATATTATTCAAAACAAGATATAGCACCAGATAAAGAATATTCTGATGATATAATGAAAATAGCACAGAAATTAGTAAAAGAATATATTAATAAATACCGGCTTTTAGACGATTTTAAAGTTATTGCTACAGAAAAACCTTTTATTTTTAAAAGAAAAGGTGTTGAATGGACTGGAATTATAGATATGATAATTGAAAAAAATGGGAAAAGATTTGTTGTTGATCATAAATATACTTCAAGAAGATTTAAAGAAAGTTTTATTGCTTTGAATTTTCAAGGTGCTTTATATTATTATTATTTGAGTTATATAAAAGGATTGAAAATTGATGGCATAATTTGGAATACTCTTTATTCTCCATCAAAATTATTAAAAAACGGAGAACCTTCTTCAACAATAAATTTTATTAGGTATCAAACAAATAGAAGCGAAACAGAGATTCAAAATATGTGGGAAGTAATTGATGGGGCTATAGAAGAAATTAAAAAGCAAAACTTTTTGCCTCATATTAGTAGGACAACTTGTGAATATTGTCCGTATATAGAGCAATGCATTGCACTTCAAAAGGGGTTTGATTTTGATAAATAAAAAAATGTTACGTTACTGCGTTGATTATAAATTTGAATTTAAAGAAATAGTTACTTTAGTTCTTATTTTTAAAACTAAATTAACTAAAAGGCAATATTATACAAGAGAATTTATTACTTTTTTAATTTCAAAAGCAGAAAAAATTGAATTAAAAGGAGAATATAATTATGAAGATCTTATTTTTATTAAATCTTTTAATAAGCTGGTGAAATATAAATGACTTTTGGTATCCAATTAATTAAAGATATATATTTTGACGAATTAAATACTTCTTTAATAGAATTTAAGAAATTTTTAGAGAATTCTGAAGAATATACAATTAAAAGCAATTTAGATTTTCTTAATGAACCAGATTTTATATATTCTACTGAAAAAATAATTTTATATAAATATTTTTCTAAATATAATAGAAAGGGGGCTTTTAAATTATGTCCTGATAATATGTTTTTATTTAATTTGCTGAATGTACAACATTCTGATATAAATTATATTTATCCTTTGTGCTATTGACAAGAATTAAAAAAGTGCTATAATATAATTATAATAAATAAAACGATAGGAGGTGTTACATGTTTAAGATTAAAAAATTTGATCCTGTAGAATTACCTACAAAAATAAAGCTATTAATATATGGCTCTCCTGGAGTGGGTAAAACTGTATTTTGTTCTCAATTTCCAAGTCCTTTATTTATAGATTCAGAAAAAGGTATGGCAGCAATTGAGAAACAAATTGATTATGTTTCTATTACTAATTTTGAGGAATTTCAAGAATTACTTAAAGATATAATAGAAAATGTTGAGGAATATAAAAAGAAATATAAAACAATAGTTGTAGACTCAGTAACTGAACTTCAGAAAAGGTCTTTAGATTATATATTGAAAAAAGCAGTACAAAATAATATAAGTAGAGATCCTAATTTGATAACTCAGCAAGATTGGGGGAAAAATACAGAAAGTATGAGAAAAGCACTAAGATCTTTAAGAGATTTAAGTGAACATTTTAATATTGTTTTAACAGCTCTTTCAAGGGAAGTAAGCTCAGAAGGGAATTTAATTAAAAGACCTGATTTAACTCCCTCATTATTTAGCAGTCTAAATTCTTATTTAGATATAATGGGTTATATGATGACAAAAACAGAAGAGAATGAAGATAAAAAAATGGAAGTTACTAGATATTTAATTTTTGCTAATACTAATAAGTTCATTGCTAAATCAAGAATAAGAAATTTAAGCAATGTTATTAAAAATCCTACTTGGGAAAAGTTTAATAAATCATTGAAAGGAGGTAAATAAATGAAATTTAAAGTAAATTTTAGTGAATCTTCATCGGATTTACTACCTGAAGGTTCCTACCTTGTATCTATTTTTGATGTTACTGAAGGGACTTCAATGTCGGGTAATAAGAAACTAACACTTAAATTTGAAATTCAAGAAGGTAAGTATGTTGGGAAATTTATTTGGGATTATATATCTTTATCTAGAAATGCAGTGTGGAGACTTCAAAAGTTTGTCCATGCTTTAGGACTTCCAAGTACTAATGAGCAGGAAATTGATACTGATGAATGGATTGGTAAAAAATTAATTGTTCTTGTAAGAAGAAATACTTATCAAGGTAGAGAAAATCTTAAAGTTACAGATTTTAAAGCTTATGAAAAAGATATAAAAGTAGAAGGGAAAGGAAACGATGAAAATACTAAAGAAGAAATCAAAGACGAAATTGACGAAATCCTTAACTAAAAAGAAATTAAGTAGAAAATTTATTTTTGTTTTTGAAGGATTAGATGGTTCTGGTAAAAAGAATCTTATTAATAAAGTTTTTGAAAATTTAAAAGATAAATATCAAGTTGAAGTATCTTCAGAACCTTTAGATAAATCAATTATAACTGATAAAGTGAATAATTCTCTTAAAATAGCTTTATATGTTGCTGATAGATATAATCATATTAAAAAGATTATGAAAAGCTCTAAGGATATATTTTTAATGAATAGATACCTTTATTCTACTTTAATATATCAAGGTCTTAACGCTAATTCTTTTGAATTGAAATTTATTAGGAAATCTCAAATTGGTTTTTATAGACCAGATTTAATTTTCTATATTAGAACTCCTTTTGATAAATGTTTTAAAAATCAAAATAGATTTTCTATGGAAGAATTTAAAAAAATATATAAAGCATATGAAACTATTTTCTCAGGGGTTACTAGGGTAATAAGAATAGATGGAGGATTACCTATTCAAATTCAAGTAAATCAAATTGTCCATAAAATTATCAATACTATAAAATAAAAAAAATGGATTATAGTTCAGTAATAGAGGAAATTCTTCACCAAAAAATAAGACCAAACGAAAAGGGTGAGGCAAGAGTGTCTTGCCCTTTTCATGAAGATGTAGTTCCCTCTGCAAGTATTAATGTTTATACAGGATTGTTTCATTGCTTTTCTTGTGGAGCGAGTTATAATCTTCCTCAATTATTAAATGTTTTAAATAAGAAAAAATTTCCAACTATTAAGGATGCAAAAATATTTCTTATTAATAATTATTCCAGTAAACGACTTTTAGAATTAGTTAATAGAGCAGAGGAATATCACCATTATTTATTAGAGCATCCTGAATTATTAAATAATTTTAGTAAAAAAAGAATGCTTTCTGTTGATATTATTAAAAAGAAAGGAATTGGATATAATCCAAAAAATAAATATTATTCAATTCCTATTTTTGATGATATTGGAAATCTTCATGGGATTAAATATTATAGTTTTAATAAAAAACCAAAAATGTTTTGGGAGAAAGATGATGCTTTGGTTAATACAAATTATCTTTATCCAATTGAATCTGTATTAAATGAACTAAGTCAAGTCATCTTAGTAGAAGGTGAGCTTGATGCTCTTACTTTAATTGATAGAGGTTTTAATGCAGTTAGCTTTACTTCTGGTTCAAGCTCTTTTAATGATAATCTTAAAAATTATTTTAGAAAAAAGAATATTATTATTTTTTATGATAATGATAAACCAGGGGAAAAAGGAAGTTTGATGGTAGCTAAAAAATTAAAAAATATTGCAAGCTCTATCAAAATTTTTGATTGGTCTATTATTGAAGCTGAGGAATCAATGGATATAACTGACTTATTTCGTAATAAAATAATTAATGAAGAAAGTTTAATAAGATCCTTTGCTAATTTAAAATATTTTGTTTCAAATTTAGAAAAAATTGATTTTGATTCTGTATTCAATATTAATAATATAAATAAAGATTTTTCTTTAGAAACCTTTGTAATTGGCAAAGAAATGACTCCCTTTGAATTTCCTATGAAAATTTTTATTCGCTGTAATAAAACAATAAAAAATTTAAAAAGATGTAAAGAATGCTCTTTGAAAGATAAGGGAATTTTAATAAATATAAACAGAGAAAAAATATTTGATTTTATTCAAGTTGATTCCAAAATTATTAAAAATAGAATTTTAAATTTAAGAGGTATAAAAAATTGTCCCTTTGCAATTCTTGAAAAAAGAGAAAAATCTTTTATTACTCATATGTGGGGAATAGCACCACCTAATTTTAAAGAAGGTAAAACGGCTAACACTGAAAAAGAATTTTATTATATTGGGAAACAAGAACTTCCAATTAATACTCAATTTATTTTTAAAACTAAAATAGTAACAAATGATAGGAATCAGAGAAATAAATTAATAGTATGGGATGAAACTGAAAGTTCACCTGATTTTTTAAATTATAATTTTGATAAAAATTCTATTAATAGACTTAAACAATTTCAAGCTGAAGATAATAAAGATAAAATAATTAAAAAACTTTTAGAAATTGCAGATTTATTATCCAATGTAACTCATATTTATGGTCGACCATACTTACATTTATTTTATTATTTAATTTGGCATTCAGCTTTATCTTTTAAAGCCTTCAATGAAGATATAAATAGAGGATGGTTACAAGGATTATTAATCGGGGATCAAAGAACTGGTAAAACAAGAGCTGCTAAAAAATTAATTAATTTTTTTGGATTAGGAGATTTTGTATCTTCAGAAGGAGCTTCTATTGTAGGTTTAATAGGAGGCTTAGATAAAATGCCTGGAGAAGGTAGTTTTATTCTAAAATGGGGGAAAATTCCTCAAAATGATAAAAGATTATTAGTTTTAGATGAAGTAGGGGAACTTCGCCCTGATATGATTGGGAAACTTTCTCAAATCCGATCAGAAGGAATAGCACAAATTACTAAAATTGAAGGCCAATCTACTCCTGCAAGAACAAGATTAATTATGATTACTAATCCAAAAGCAGGGAGACCGCTAAATTCATATTTATATCCAATTGAAGTTATAAAAGAAGTAATTTCTAAACCTGAAGATATAGCTAGATTTGATTTAGCTTATGCTGTAGAAATAGAAGATGTAAGTCCAGAATTAATTAATTCTATAAGAAAATCATATAAAGTAAGTAAAGAAGTTAAACAAGCTTATAGAGAAAGTGTAATATGGGCTTGGTCAAGGCATAAAAATCAAATTATAATTACAGATGAAGCTCAGGAAGCTATTTTAAAAGAAGCTCTTAAATTAGGAAGTTTTTATGATTCAAATTTTGTTCCACTAATACAGAGTTCTAATATAAGAATCAAGTTAGCAAGGATATCTGTTGCAGTAGCAAGTTCAATAATGAGTACTAATGATTTTAATCAATTAATTGTTACAAGAAGTCATGTAGAAGCTGCTTCTTATCTTATTGAAAAATTTAATAAAAAATTAGGATATTATCAATTTTCTCTTGATAGAAAAAAGAAATTGGAAGAAATAAAAAAGAATAAAGAAAATATTTTAGAAGTCCTTAGACAATTTGAACACGCTTCTGAATATATTTATGATACCCCTGAATTCTTTTTTAAAGAATTATCTACAAATTTAGGTTTTTTTGATGTGGAAACTGCTCAATTAAAAATAATACTTGCTAAATATCATTTAGTAACAAGGAATAGTAATGGAAGTTATTCAAAAACTAATATTTTAACTTCTTTAATTAAAGAGGCGATAGGTTAAAATGAAAATAGTATTAATAGGAACTCCTGGTATTTTAACTCTTTTAAATAATTTTAAGGAACCAAATGTAGATTTTTTTATGCCGAATAATATATATAGCTCTAATTTATTAGTAGGTTCTAATTTAATTTTAAATAATTCTTTTATTCAATCAAGAATATTAGGAGAAAATAAGGAAATTCTAAGTTATAAAACACAGGAATTATTCCCTATTTATTTATATTATTATAAAGTACAATCTAATTTTAAAAGAATTGATTTAGTTAAAAGAAATTTTAATTTTCTATTGCAAAATTATGATAAAATTTTATTATCTATTCCTAATAATTTTATATTTAGAACTAAAATTTCAGGAGTTTATTTTTATAATACTCTTAAGCAAGATAAAAAAAGAAAACCTCAAGCAACTTTTTATTCTTCTTTTACTAATAAAATTGCAAGTTTTTCTAATGGAGAATTAGTGTCTAGTTATTATTTAGAGCCAATTAAAGATTCGATAAAAATTCTTTTTATAAAGGAGGCTAAAATAAAGGAAAAAATACCAGATAAAATAATTATTTTGAATTTAATAAACAATAATGACAAAATAATAAAAAATTATAAAGAGGTAATTTATGGTTAATCTTCATCAACATAGTAATTTTTCAGATGGCTATGGCTTCCCTGAGCAAATAGCTGAATATTCTAAAGAATTAGGTTATAGTGAAATTGCCTTAACAGATCATGCAACAGTGGCAGGATTTTATTATTTGCAAGAGGCTGCTATAAAATTTAATTTAAAACCTATTTATGGAGTAGAAGTATATTTAACAGCACTTCCAGGAATTAATAAATCAAAGCATAATAGCTTTCATACTGTTTTACTTGCTAAAAATTTAGAAGGTTTAAATGAGCTATATAAAATTATTTCTATTAGCAATGATAAGGATCATTTTTATAAAAAACCTAGAATAGACTTAAAATCTGTTTATAATAATTCAGCTAATTTAATATTATTATCTGGTTGTGTAAAGAATCCAGTAGCACAAGCATATTTAAATGGCTATCCTGATAAAGCAGAAGAAATGCTTTCTTTTTTTAATAAATACTTTGATTATTATTATGAAATTCAACCATATAATAAAAAAGAAATAATGGAATCAACTAATTTTGTTCTTAAACATAAAAATATAAGAACAGTAGCTACTTTAGATGCACATTATATAAGACCTGAAGATAAAAGAATTGAAAAATTTAATATGGCAGTAAAAATTAATAAAACTTGGAATTCCTTAAATGATTTATTACCTCTTTACTTAAGATCAGAAAGTGACTTATATAATGAAATTAAAAATTTATATGATAAAGAAACTGCAAAAAACTCTATCCAAAAAATTGATGAAATTGATAATAAAATTTCTAATTTTAAATTACCTTCAAAACAGGAAGAGGTTACTACTCCAGATGATCTTGAAAAATTTAAAAATTTAATTAAGCAAAATATTTATAAAATTCCTTTAACCTCTAAATATAAAGAAAGATTACGTAAAGAACTTAATTTAATTAAACGAAAAAATTATATTCCATATTTTTTAAAAGTTAATGACTTAATTAATAAAGCTAATCAAGTGAATGCAATTCTTGATTATGGCAGAGGATCTGCAGTTAGTTCCTTAGTTTGCTATTTATTAGGAATTACTAAAGTAGATCCTGTTAAAAATGGATTAATTTTTGAACGATTTTTATCAGAAACAAGGAAAGATCCTCCTGATATAGATATAGATTTTGATTCAGAAGGAAAAGATAGACTCTTAAAGGAAATTTCTAAAGATAAAGAAATTCTTCAAATGTCTACTTTGAATTTATATAAAATGGGAAATTTAATGGATGATATAAGAAGAGTATTTGAATTAGAGCCTTCTTTTGTTGATAAAATTAAATCTATTGAAGCAGATTCTTTTGATCAAATAGATAATAAATTATTAAAAAATATTCCTTATATTAAAGATATTAAAAATCTTTTGGGGCAAATAAGATATTTAGGAAGACATGCTTCGGGATATTTAATAGAAAAAAATCTAAGTTTATATACTCCAACGATTTTTGGGAATGCATCAAGTTTTGATTATTTTTCTGTTAAAAAAATGAATTTATTGAAATTTGATTTACTTGGATTAAAAACTCTTTCTGTTATAAAATACTTTAATAATATTAATATTAATATAGAATATAATGATAAAAAAGTTTTAGATAATTTTGCTAATAAAACTTTAGGTATATTTCAATTTGAAGGAGCTATAACCCATTATGTTGTAGAAAGATTAAAGCCTAAAGATATTAAAGATATAAGCCTTGCTAATGCCTTAGCAAGACCTGGACCAGTTAGATCGGGATTAACTTTAAAAGTTCTTAGAGGGGTTAAAGATAATAGATTACTTAAAATTAAAAATTATAAAGAAATTACTAAAGATACAAAATTTGCTTTAGTTTATCAAGAGCAAATAATGCAAATTTGTAGAGCAGCAGGATTAAGTTGGAAAGATACAGAAAAAATTAGGAAATTGATTTCTAAATCAAAATTTAATGAATTACAAGAATATAGAAGTAAATTTGATGATCAATATCTATGGGAAAATATAATACAGTTTGGAAAGTATGCTTTTAATAAAAGTCATTCCTTAGCATATAGTTATTTAAGTTATCTTACTTCTTATCTAAAAACTTATTATCCATTAGAATTTTATACAAATAATCTTAAAGTTATGCCTAGAGATATAAGATTTGTTGCAGAAGCATTACATAGCGGAATTCCTTTTGGTTCTATTACAGAGAATAGAACTGCTAATTGGAGAATTGTAAATAATAAAATTTGTCCTGGATTTAATTTTATACAAGGAATAAGAGATAAAACTGCTATTAAATTAGAAAAAGATTTAAAAATGCAAGCTAAAAAATTGAAAGATTTTTCAGATAAATTTATAATAGAGGAATACTGTAAATCAGAGGAGAAGGATGTTTTCCTTAAAATTTCAGATAGGCAATTATATGATATAATATATTTACCTAATCCTAAAGTTGAAACAATTCCTGTTTTTCTTAAGAAAAAATATTTAAACAAAGATAAAGGAGAAGTTATAGTAGAAGATTATACTAAAGCAGAAGCTCAATTAAAAATAAGAAAGGAATCATATAAAATGTATTTTAATGAAATTAATAATGCTAAAAGAAAAGATATTATGGCTATTCAAGTGTTAATGAAACCTTGGAGTAATTATGGTGAACTTTTAAAAGTGTATAATTTAAGTCAAAGAGATGGCTATAAAGTCGGAGAAGGTTGAGTTGGATAAAATTAATAATATAGATAAATTGTTATTAAGCATTCATTCAAAAAAAGATGCTATTGAAGTAGCTAAAAAAATAAGTAAAATTACTGGGAAAACAGTTAAATGGAGTACAGTTTATCATAGAAGAAGAAAAATTTTAGATAGAATATCTGGTTCAATTGATTCAATGCATGAAGAAATAGCCCCAAAATTTTTAGATTATTTAAAATTAACTGGGGATGCTATAATTTCTTCTGATTGGCATATTCCTTTTTATTCAAAAATATGGGCAGAAAAGATTATTCAATATGCTAAAAAATATGAAATAAGAACGCATATTATAGCAGGAGATTATTTTGATCAATATATGTATTCTGTATTTGATAAAAAGCATCCTTTTAATAATGAAAAAGAACTTGAACTTGCTGAAAAAATTTGTGATAAAAATGAAACAGTATTTGATAAAATTTATTTAGTTACAGGGAATCATGAAGAAAGATTTTTTAAATCAAATAAATATCAAATAAATCAGAATAGATTTTTAAGAATGATGGGAAGAGATTTAAATAAGTATGTTTATTCCCCATATCATTATCTTATTTTAGATAACTGGAGAATAACTCATCCTGGTGCTTATCGACAGACTAAATTATCCATTGCTAGTTCTTTAGCTGATAAATTTAGAATGAATGTCTTACAAGCTCATGCGCACTTTGGCAGTATAGGTTATAGTAAATCTGGATATTTGATTGGTGATTTAGGTGGAATTTTTGATAAAGAAAGGATGGAATATATAATGGAAAAAGATAGCACTAATCCTGTTTGGAATAATGGATTTTTTATATATTATAAAAAACATATGATTCCTATTCTTGAAGGATGGGAAATTGAAGAGGAGATTTAATTTGAAATCAAATATAAAACATTATAGTGCAGAACAAATAAATAGAAAATTATTATTAATTCAAGTATTTTGTGAAGAAGAGCAGAGAGGTGAAATTATTTCAGGAAAATTAGATGAAGATTTTGAGTTTGAAGGAACTTTAAGAAATTTTAGAAAAGAACTTAAGAAACATATCAAAGGAGGCGATATATAAAGTGGAAAAATTTTTAATTAGAATTGCAATTGGTATTTTAAGTAGATATTTTGATTTAATATTTATTGGCAAAGATCCAGAAAATAGAGGTATGGTAGCTTCAATATACTTTGCTGATTCAAAATATAAAGATCAATTAATTGAAGATATGAGACAAGGTAGAATATTACATGAGCTTAAAAAAATAAGAAATAATTCTTAACTTGATTTTTTAAAATTTAGTATTATAATATAAAAAAATATTAATAATTTAAGAAAAGAGATGAAAAAAATAAATAATGATTAAGAAATATCGTAAGAAACCTATTGTAATAAGTGCAATTAAATTCACTGGTAATAATTGTAAAGCAATACTTGATTGGTTAGGAGAGAAAGCAGTATGTGGTGCATATTTAGTTCTTATTTATACATTAGAGGGGGTAATGAGAGCAAAGCCTGGAGATTATATCATTAAAGGTATCAATGGAGAATTTTATCCCTGTAAACCAGATATTTTTGAGAAGACCTATGAAGAGATAAGATGAGAATAAGTTTTGGTTTTGTTTTGCTTGTAATTCTCTCTGTTATAGGGTTAGGCGCTATATTCTTTTTTTTAATATTATTATTAGATTTTTTAAGAACTACATTGGCTGTATTATGTGAAAAGATTAGATTAAAGATGGCAGAAAAGATAATCTATAGAGAGATTATGAAAGATAAAGATGTTCGTAATTCGTATGTGATAACTATAGAAGAAATGTTAGAATGTAAGAATAGACAGAAGGTAGCAAAAGATATTGTAGATAAAATTTTTAATATATGGAATGAGAAGATATAGTTTAACGGTAGAATACTGGTCTCTAAAGCCATTAATAGGAATTCAAATCTTCTTACTTTTACCAATTAAGGAGGTGAAAGACAAATGGGAACAAACTATTATGCACATATAAAAGTAATTGATGAGGATATAAAGAAGTTAAAAAAGGATGGATTTAGAATGGATTTTTGTTGTTTTAATAAATACCCTATTCATTTAGGTAAATCAAGCATAGGTTGGAAATTTTACCTTGCATATAATAAAGGGTTGTACTATAAAAATTGGAATCAAATGAAAAATTGGTTAAAAGGTAAAATTATTAAAGATGAATATGGTCGGATTCTTTCCTTAAAAGAATTTATTGATTTGGTAGAAGTTAAGCAAAAAGAAGAAAAGCCAACATTTCTAGAAGACTTCCGAGCTAGAGAAGATTATAGAAAAGAATTTACTATTAATGGATATATATTCTGTGATTATGAATTTTCATAAAGGAGGTAATAAAAATGAAATTAAATGAAAAAAGAGCAATTTTTGTTTATGAAGGAGCGAGACTTCATGCTATTTGTTTAGGATGCCCTGTTATCCCAAAACCTTGGAATAAACGAAGTCCAGAGTTTAGAGATCAATTTATAAATCTTATTTCAGATTTATGTTCAGGGAAAAGAAGTTTTGACAATTTTGAAGAGGCACATAATTCTTGGATGAAAAAATATCTTGAAATGGGTTGGAGATATGGATATAAATATGATCCAGAGAAAAAAACTCATCCTGATTTAGTTCCTTATAATGAATTAGATCCAAAAGAAAAAATAAAAGATACTGTATTTTTAGTATTAATAGATATTGCCAAAAATTATATATGGTAAGGGGTTATAAAATGGGTAATACAAATAAAAAAATTATAAAAGAACTTGAAAAAATTGTTCCGGGACCTTGGGTTGCAAAGGTCTCTCAAAGAAAAAAAATAAGACCTTGGATTGTAAAAGTATCTCAAATAGAAGAAGCAAGAAGAGAGATGAGACATGACCTTGATAAGATTATAAAAAGTGAAAAAATAAAAAGAGTAATTATTAAATATGAGAAAATTGATAAAAGAATTAGAATTTTGGATTGGAAAAATATAAAAACTCTTGAGGAATTACCTAAAGAATATTTGATTTTAACAAAACTTCCTTATTTTTATCAAGATTCCTCAGGTGAATTTTTTAATGTTGTTTTCAAGTATGGATGCAAATATTGTTTTTTTGATATACATAGAGGGGATATATTACAAAAGGAAGCATTTCAACATATGATTTCTGCAATGAAAGAAGCAGGGGAACGATTGCATAATATTTTGAAAACGAAAAGATGGAGTGACGAGGGAGAAATAGTAATATGATAAAACCTTATTATCAAGAAGATAGAATTACTATTTATAATGGTGATTCTATTGACATAATGAAGCAAATGCCAGATGAGAGTGTGAATACAATTATTACTTCCCCACCGTATTGGAGTCTGCGTGATTATGGAGTAGAAAGTCAGATAGGATTAGAAGGAACTCTTGATAAATATTTAGAAAAGATGTTAGCAGTTACAATAGAGGTGAAAAGAGTTTTGCGAAAAGATGGTGTGTTTTTCTTAAATTGGGGCGATTGCTATGATAGCAAATGTATGGTACTTCAAAACTTTCGTGGAGTAATTAGAATGGTAGATGAGCAAGGATGGATATTAAGGAATGTAATTATTTGGTATAAGCCAAATCATATGCCATCAAGTGTAAAAGATAGATTTACTAATGCTTATGAACCTGTATTTTTGCTTGTAAAAAATAAGAACTACTGGTTTGATTTGGATGCAGTGAGAGCCCCATATAAACCTTCTACAATGGAAAGAGCTAAATATCCAGTTATAAAGTTTGGCAGGAATACTGATAATCCTTTAGGAAAATTTGGGAAAGGAATTAAGAAAGGGAATGAAGGGAAAATTGTAGAGCCAAATCCTCTTGGCAAAAATCCTGGTGATGTGTGGGCAATATCAACTCATCCATTTCCAGATGCTCATTTTGCAACATTCCCCCTAGAGCTTGTAGAGCCTATGATAAAAGCAGGATGTCCTCAATGGGTATGTAAAGAAGGAGGAAAGCCAAGAGAGAGAATAGTAAAAAAGAATTATGTACCTACAAGGCCAGGGAATAATACTGGTAATGGCAAAAGCGGAACAGATTTAGACCCAAATAAGTCTTTGCATCAAAGAGATATTTCAAAGTATAGGATGAGAATAGAATATTATACTGTTGGCTGGACAGATTGTGGATGCAACGCAGGATGGGAAAGTGGAATAGTGTTAGACCCTTTTATGGGAAGTGGAACTACTTTGGTAGCAGCTAAAAGATTAAAAAGAAAAGCAATAGGAATAGAGATAAATAAAAAATATTGTGATATAGCAATTAAAAGATTAAAAGAAGAGAGAAGTTTATTTTGAAAAAGAAAATGGGATATAAAATTAATGATATTAACAATACTATTCTTCAAGGTGATGCTTTGGAAGAACTTAAAAAGATTCCTGATAATGTTATTGATTTAATTATAACTTCACCTCCTTATAATGTTGGTATGCCTTATGGAAGCAATGATAGAAAAAATTATCACATATATTTAGATTTTGCTAAAAATGTTTTAAAGGAATGCTATAGAGTTTTAAAAGTAGGCGGAAGAATGGCAATTAACTTACCCAGTTCAATTATGCAGAGTAGTCATTCTAGAATGGCTTATTTATCTTTAGATTATGTTTTGATGATGAGAAAAATAGGTTTCTTAGACAGAGAATGGATTACTTGGATCAAAATGCCAAGAGGAGAAATTCCCGGTCATTCTACTGCTTGGGGAAGTTGGAAAAGTCCTAGCTGTCCCTACTTGAGAGATGCAAGTGAATTTATAATTATAATGAATAAAGGTCAAATTAAAAGAACTGATAGGAAAGGGCATAATGATATAACAACTGAGGAATTTCTTAAATTTACCTCAAATTGTTGGTATTTCTCACCAGAACATAATAGAAAGCATCCTGCACCTTTTCCAGAAGAACTACCTTATAGGCTGATGAAACTCTATACCTGGCAAGGAGATTTAGTTTTAGATCCTTTTATAGGAAGTGGAACTACTGCTGTAGTTGCTAAAAAATTAGGAAGAAATTTTATTGGGATTGAGCTTAATCCTGATTATATAAAAATGTCAAAAGAAAGAATAAATGCAATGCTAGAGAAATTATTTTAAGAGGAGAAAATAGAATGCAAAAAGTAATTAAAAGAAATAAAGATATTGTCAATTTTGATAAAAATAAAATTTTTAATGCTATTTTAAAAGCTGGTAAATCTTCAGAAGAGTTTAAGGAAGATACTGCGAAATATCTTTCAAAAATTGTTATAACAGAGTTAAATCAAGAATATAATAATGCCCCAATCTTTATTGAGGTAATACAGAACAAAATAGAAACGGTGCTGATGCAGAAAGGATTTTACAGCACTGCAAAAGCTTTTATCCTTTATAGAGAGCATAGAAGAGAATTGAGAGAGTTAAAGAATCATATTTCTCCAGCTCTTATTGAACAATATCTGAACCAAGAAACATGGGAAGTACATGAAAATGCAAATACAAATTATTCAATTCAAGGGCTAAATGCATATATATCTGGAAAAGCGGAATCAAACTTTTGGCTTGAGAAAATATATCCGAGGAAAATTGCAGATATGCACAAAGAGGGCTGGGTACATATACACGATTTATCTATGCTCTCTGCATACTGTACAGGCTGGGATCTTGAAGGTTTAGTTAGAAGAGGTTTTGGTGGAGTATCGGGGAAGATTTATTCAAGACCTGCAAAACATTTCTCATCAATCTTGGGGCAGATGATGAATTTTTTGTTTACGGTTCAAAATGAAATAGCAGGAGCAGCAGCTTTCAGCTCGTTTGATACGTATCTTGCACCGTTTGTCTATTTCGATAAGCTTCCATACAAAGAAGTAAAACAGCAAATACAAGAGTTTATTTACAATATGAATCAAACAATGCGTACAGGTGGTCAGAGCCCGTTCTCTAATATTACATTAGACATACATCCAAGCACTCTTTTGAGAGATAGACCTGTAATTGTAGGTGGCAAAGAACATCCAGATGTTTTTTACAGAGATATGCAAAAAGAAATGAATATGATTAATCGTGCATTTTGGGAAACAATGATTGAGGGGGATGGAAACGGAAGACCTTTTACATTTCCGATCCCTACAATTAACATAGATAAAGACTTTGACTGGGATAATCCAGAGCTTGAGCCGATGTGGGACGCCACGAGAAAGTATGGCACTCCCTACTTTGCGAATTTTATTCGCTCGGACTTAAACCCTACGGATGCAAGGTCCATGTGTTGCCACCTTCGTTTGAACTTAAAAGAATTGAAGAAAAAAGGTGGAGGATTGTTTGGAGCAGACCCTCTAACTGGAAGCATTGGTGTGATTACAATAGATATGCCACGTATTGGATATCTCTCAAAAACAAAGGAAGAATTCTTTAACAAGGTCTCTGAAATTATGGATGCAGCAAGAGATGGATTGGAAGTAAAGAGAAAAACAATAGAGAAGTTTACAG
>Ga0114934_10001439_pt1 | contig 15464 bp, 13 predicted proteins | sample 4SBtaG_2_FD_99695 | JGI IMG/M metagenome (GOLD analysis project Ga0114934, IMG submission 99695) | Deep subsurface microbial communities from Kolumbo volcano to uncover new lineages of life (NeLLi) - 4SBTROV10_white metaG | ecosystem: Environmental > Aquatic > Marine > Volcanic ... | reverse complement strand
GCGTAAATTCGCTATCCTTCTCTCTTTCCGCCACAACAGGGGCAGTTTGGATCGCGCGGAACCGGAACTTTTCTTCCGCTGAGAGTGGCTAGGTCGAGTGTGAACATTCCTCCCGGGCAAAGATCGGCTCTGCCGGCCAGAAGCTTCAGGGCAAGTGATGACTGGACGGAAGCTATGGCGGTCACCGCGGGACCGGATACCCCCTCACTCACGCAGGCGGGTAGGGTTCCGGCAGGTGGGGGGGTGGGGAAGACGCACGTCAGGCAGGGAGTTTCTCCAGGTCTCACCGCCATTACGCTTCCGTAGTCCGCGACAACTCCCGCGTAGATCCAGGGAACGCCGGCCTTCACGCAGGCTTCGTTGATGATGTAGCGCGTCTCGAAGTTGTCGGTTCCGTCAAGGATGAGATCGCACCACTCGGCCAGTGCCGCAGCTCTTTCCGGCCCCAGGTCTTCAACAAGGCCTTCGACTTTCAAGTCCGACCTTGCCTCCCGTAGTCTCTTCGCGGCTGCGATGGCCTTCATCGAACCGGGGCCGCAATCCGATTCCACATAGAGAATCTGGCCGTGTAGGTTGTTTTCTTCGACGAGATCCCTGTCGACGAGTACCATCTCTCCGACGCCGGCTCTTGCGAGAAGCGACGCGGACATCGAACCGAGGCCGCCTACCCCGATCACGGCCACTTTGGCCTTGCCTATCCTCTCCTGCCCTTCGCGCCCGATCCACGAAAGCCTTTCCTGTCTTACGTACCGTCCCTTCACTCTACAAATCTCCTAGCGTAGACGTTACCCACAAGACCCGTAAGAAAACTCATCGAAAGCAGGAAAGATCCGCCGTAGGAGATGAAGGGAAGGGGAATTCCCGTTGTAGGCAGTAGTCCGAGAACCATCCCGACGTTTATCAACAAGTGACAGAGGATAAGGCTCAGAGCCGCGACGGCAATAAAGCGACCCTCCGCATCCCTGGAGAGCCTGGCGGCATTCAGAAATCTTGAAAGCAGTAGCAGAAAGATGGTCAGGAGCGAAAGGCTCCCGACGAAACCGGTCTCTTCAGCTATTACGCTAAAGATGAAATCTGTGTGCGCGGCAGGAAGGAAACTCAGGCGGTTCTGCGTTCCTGAGTAAAGTCCCTTGCCGGTGATTTCGCCGGAACCGACCGCGATGGTGGACTGTTGCAACTGGTAGCCCGCGCCCCTCGGATCGAAGGATGGATTCATGAAGGTCAAGATACGGTCCTTCTGGTATGGTTTAAAAAAGCTGAACCAGCCTATCGCAAACATCACCAGAAGAAGACACAGTCCCGCGAAGGCCCACTTGAGCAGAGTCGAGAGTTTTGCTTTGCTCAGGTAAAAGGGAACCAGCAGTATCGGCAGAAAAGTGGCGGTCGTTCCTAAGTCGGGCTGGAGAAAGGTCAGGGCGGCAGGCACGCAGACCATCAGGGCCATGATGAAGGCCTCTCTGAGACCGGCCCTCCTTCCAGAAACGCTTTTAAGATAGGCGGCGCAGGCCATTATAGCGGCGACCTTGGCGAACTCCGAAGGCTGGAATCCCACTGGCCCCAGGGTAATCCAGGAGCGTGCGCCGGCTACCCTGTGGCCAATAAGCAGAACGAAAACGAGGCTGACCACGGAGGCTCCGTAGATAAGGTACGCGTATTCCAGCCAGGTCTCGTAGGGGATAATCAAGGCCAGAAGATAAATTCCCGTACTCAGAACGGCCCAAAGTGCCTGCTTACCGGCCATTGGACTGAAACGGGTTCCCAGCGTGGCGGAACGTATCATAAGGAGGCCCCATCCCACGAGAATGAGGAAGAGGAATGACATGGAGTGATCGCCATTGGTCCACAGGCTCTGCAGTTGCCTTTTCATGGTTTGCGTCCGCCTGAATCGGCCTTCGGGTCCATGTTCACCGGTTTGGTCCCGGATTCGACGGCCGCCGTCGCCTTCGGTTCATTCTTCTTTTTTGGAACTGGTTTCTGGACGGAAAACAGGTATTCGAGACCGGCACGAGCGATCCTCGCCGCAATCCCTCCACCGTGGCCGCCGTGTTCAACCATGACCACAAAGGCCACCTTTGGATCGTCTCGCGGCGCGAAACCAGCGAACCAGGCGTGATCCCTTACCTTTTTAGCGAGAGACATCGTATTTTTTCCTGCGCTGGCTCGGATAACCTGGGCCGTTCCAGTTTTAGCGCAGACGTTCAACCCCGGAATGGCGCAAGCGCCTCCGGTCCCACCGGCGTTCACGACCCGCCAGAGTCCTTCCGTAACAACGGAGAGGTTTTCGGGAGACACATCGATTCTGCTAAGCAGTTCGGGAGGACCCTGGAGCAGGTGGGGTTTGTAACGCAGTCCGCCGGAGGCCAGCGTGGAGTAAAAGGAGAGCAGTTGTAGCGGTGTAACCGTCAGGTATCCCTGCCCTATTCCGATCGGAAGGGTATCTCCAGGAACCCACGGGCCGAGTTTTTGCTTCCTCTTCCAAGCGGGATCCGGCATGACGCCGCTGCGTTCACCGGGCAGGTCGACGCCGGTTGGTGCGCCGAACCCAACGACTTTTCCCAACCGGGATAGTTCGTTGATACCGATCTTGTCGGCCGCATGGTAAAAGTAAACGTTGCAGGAGTTCTGGATGGCGCTCTCCAGGTTCACGGCGCCGTGAACTCTCCAGCAGTGAAAGACCCTCTTACCGAAACGCCAGAAACCGGGGCATGAGAAGACGGTGTTCTTTGTCAGCTTTCCGTCGTGGAGGCCGACGAGAGCCACGAAAGGCTTGAAGGTTGAGCCAGGAGGATAGGCTCCCTGGATCGGGCGGTTGAGCAAGGGATGGCGCGGGTCGCGGCTAATTTCTACCCACGATTTTCTATCAATCCCCCTGGAGAAGAGGTTCGGGTCGAGATTCGGAAGACTTACCCACGCGAGAATGCCGCCGGTCTTAGGATTCATAAAAACCGCCGAGCCGGTTTCCCCACCGAATGCCTTTTCGAGAATTGACTGGAGCTTCATGTCAATAGTCAGTGTTACGGACCTGCCCCGTACCGGTTCTTTCTTTTGACCAAGATAGGGTATCCTCAGAGAAGGATCCGTCACCTCTCTGCCGTGACTGTCCACCTGGACGGACCGGAATCCGTTAATCCCCGTCAGGACTTTGTTTGCCGTTTTCTCGATGCCCGATTTCCCTTCCAGCTTGAAGGGGTCCCATAGTTCGGCCGCAGAATCCCTGCTCTTCTTCGTCGAAACAAAACCTACGTAGCCTATTGCATGGCTTGCTGTCTTGCCGAACGGATATTCACGCAGGAGTTCCATCTCCACGTGCAAAGGTTCCAGAAGGCGCCGGTTCGCTTCAACCCTTTCCACTACCGTTATTGGGACATTCCTCGCTACAATGGCGAGACCCGGTCCCGTGATTCCTCCGCTCCCGGTTTTGGCGCCATTCCTTTTCAGATCCATACCGAGAAGCGCTCTGGCCTCTGAGAAAGCGGCGCTTTGATTCCGGGCGTGGGTGTCAAGCACAACCATAAAAGAGGGTTTGTTTCGAGCGATAACGACGCCGTGGCAGTCCTTAATAATCCCTCTGGGGCTTCTCAGGATAACTTTCCTTGAGTAGTTGTTCTCACTCATGATTTTGTAGTAGGCACCGTGAATCACCTGGAGGTAAAACAGGCGAGCCACCAGTACGAGAAAGACAAGCCAAATCAGGAAGGAAAGAAAACGGAATTTGGTTTCGAATCGTGGGTGCTGCTGCAGGTTCACCTCTTTCCTCCCCGGTCTATCCTGTCGAAAAGGAAACCCGTTCCAACGGCCATGGCCCCGGTGACAACGGCCCCTACAACAACCGGCAGGGCAAGAGGCGATGGCATGGTCGTTTCGAACAGCAGGAAGAGGCAGGCTACGATCAGCCAGTCCAGGAAGTACGCCGCGAGCGTGAAAAGAAAGAGGGGTATATATCCCCGCAGAAGAAAGCGCGTCCCCACCCAACCCAGGAAATAACCGGAGACCATGAAGGCCACCCCGTGAAACCCGACCTGGGGCATGGTCAGCGCATCGAAGCTCACTCCCAGGATAAACCCCCAAACTATCCCGGAGGTTTTCCCCTGCTTGAGAGCAAGGACTACAAGTAGCGCGAGAAAAGGGTTTGCTACAGTGAGATCGCCGGGCAGAACAAGCAAAAGGGCCTGAATGAGGAAAATCGCAAAAATCATCGAGGAGAAAACCAGATACCTTTTAACCATTCTTCTCCTCTACCAGGAGAACCCAGTCCAGCTTGTCCAGTTCAGCGACGGGCGCGGCTTCTATCTTCAGGGTGTAGTTCTTTTTTGTATCGACCGAAGTAACCGTGCAGACCGGGAAACCCGCCGGAAAAACACCGTCCTGTCCTGAAGTCTCAAAAATGTCCCGGGCTTTCACGTCGGCTTCGGCGGAAACCCACTTGACTCTCATGAGGGCACCGTCGCCTTCCGCCACGCCGTTTACTCCAGTGCGGCGCGAAGAAACGCCGACCGCGCTGGCTGGATCGGTAATGAGGAGGACTTTATAGAGACTTCCCGTACGCACTGTGACCCTCCCGATGACTCCCTTCGGGCCGATTACCGGGGTGTCCTCCGGAACCGGATGCGTGTCCTTTACTGAGATGAGCAGATAACTCTTGAAGGGAGCCCCAAATTGAGTAAAGGCTTGGGCGGCTACGAACCTATGTTCGGGAGAGGGAGGCACCTTCAGCAGGGCGCGAAGTCTCCGGTTCTCCGCGACGCCTTTCTCCATTTCTTTAATCCTGGCCAGAAGGTCGATCCGTTCCAGCTTGAGGCGATCCGCTTCCAATGCCGCGTCCCTCTGCCACAAGTAGGCGTTCACCCCACGCTGCGTCAGATTGAAAGCCCCCTGCACGGAGGAAAGCAGGGGGCTCATCACGGTAAGCGTAAGGCTGCCGAGAAGTGTTCTCTGTCCGCGTTTGACCTGTATGCTGAGAGCAATCAGAGTAAAAAATACAAGGATAAGAAGAAGTATGCCTGGTCGTCGGGTCAGTGACTTGGAAGCCATCACTCCACGGCTACTCTCTTCAACAGTTCAAAGTCGTCGAGCATTTTGCCGGCTCCAAGGACGACAGATGATAAAGGATCGTCGGCTATCAGAACGGGAAGCCCTGTTTCCTCCCGGAGTCTCTTATCCAGGCTTCTCAGCAACGCCCCACCGCCCGTGAGCACGATGCCGCGGTCAACGATGTCCGCCGCCAGTTCGGGAGGGGTTTTTTCCAGCGCCTGCTTGACGGACTCAATGACTATCGATACGGTTTCCGAAAGCGCCTCCCTTATCTCCCCTGAAGTAATGGAAATAGTCTTGGGAATTCCATCCACCAAATCCCTGCCTTTGATTTCCATGGACTCCTCGTCGTCGATGGGATATGCGGAACCGAGGCGGATTTTTATCTCCTCTGCCGTACGTTCTCCGATGAGCAGGCTGTATTTTTTCTTCACGAACTGGATTATCGCTTCGTCCATCTCATTTCCGGCGACGCGAACCGTTCTTGAGTAGACGATTCCGGCCATGGAAATTACCGCGATATCCGTGGTGCCGCCCCCAATGTCAACGATAATGTTACCAGTGGGCTCGGTAATCGGCATTCCGGCACCGATAGCCGCGGCCATCGGTTCCTCTATCATGGCCACATAGGAAGCTTTGGCCCTGTACGCGGAGTCGCGGACGGCCCTCTTCTCGACCTGCGTTATCTGGCTTGGAATACATATAACAATTCTAGGTCTGACTACGAGTTTCCTGTTGTGCGCCTTCTTGATAAAGTAGTCGAGCATTCTTTCAGTGTGTTCGAAATCAGCTATAACCCCATCCTTCATCGGGCGTATCGCCACAATGTTTCCAGGAGTTCGGCCAAGCATGTTTTTGGCGTCCTTCCCCACCGCTTCTATAGCGCCCGTCTTAAGGTTCATCGCAACGATAGAAGGTTCTCTGACCACAATTCCGCGGCCCTTTACGTACACGAGCGTGTAGGCCGTTCCCAAGTCTATTGCGAGGTCATTGGAGAGAAAGGAAAAGGGTGAGCGGAAACTGAACGCCATTTAGAGCTCCTAAGAGAAAATCTGACAGTCGTTTTTGGTGGATTCCTTGACCCGGTACATGGCCTGGTCGGCTTTTTGAATAAGTTCGTCGGGGCTGTCCCCGTGGTCCGGAAAACAGGAGATGCCAAAGCTGGCGGAAAGTCCGAAGTCATAGCCGGGGGTGCTCTTGTAGTCGTGGGTCACTATTGCTTTCAGGAGCCGCTTCGAGACAAGCAGGGCGCCTTCGGCGTCCGTGTTAGGCAATATTATCGTGAATTCATCTCCGCCGTAGCGTGAGACGACGTCAACCTGGCGTACGCCGCCACGCAGAAGGTCTCCCACAACCTTCAGGGTTGAACTGCCGACGAGGTGACCATAACGGTCGTTTACCCGTTTGAAACCGTCCAGATCCATAAAGATGACCGATACCGGGTAGATGTATCTCCTGGCCCTGGCTATTTCAACCTTTAGATTCTGGCGCAGGTACCTCGAATTGTAGAGTTTTGTCAAGTCGTCCACCATGGAGAGATGCTTGACCCTCTGAAAAAGGTAGGCGTTCTCAAGCGACACCGCCACCTGTTCCGCAAAGAGCAGCGTTGTTTCGAGATTCTCCTCGGTGAAAGTCTTGTCTTCAGACTGGTTGATGAGTTCGAGCACTCCAAGGTTCTTGCCCCTGCTTCGGAGGGGAACGCACAGAATGGAACGGCTGGAGAAACCGGTTATACGGTCGAGTTCCGGCTTGAAGTATTTGCTTTTCTTCGCGTCGTTCACGATCATCGGTTGGCCGGTTTCCGCTACGTGTCCGGCGATTCCTTCACCAAGCTTCAATTTTACGTCGCTCAGGCCCTCTGCGTTGCTTCCCAGAGCCTTCTTGAAGGTGAGCTCACTGCCGCTTTCGTCCAGCAGGAGGAGGCTCCACGCTTCGGGTTTTACAAGAATCTGTATTCTGTCCATGATGTACTGGATAAGGGCGTCTGGCTCCAGCATGGAATTGGCGGTTCTCACTACCTCCGACAGCAGCCTTAGCAACTCTGATTTCCGTCTGAACTCACGGATTTGTTCTTCGTATTTTTTTTTGTAGGAGGGTTTTTCAGCCATGGCGTCCTTTAGTACGAGACGGACTGAAATTTGCGCTTCCACGTGGTTTCGTTGCCTTCGTTATCGAAGGCCCTGACGATAACGACCTGTGTTCCTACATCAGTGAAGAGGTATATCTTGCTGAAAGAACCGTCGGTGTTAACCGGAATTTCTATATCGTTTACTGAAACCGAAATGCCCGGGTCCGTTTTCCCCTGGAGAATAACCCCGTCGCCCAACGGCGTAGCTTCCACTTTCAGGCTAAGCTTCCTCTTGACTGGTAGGCGTTCATATACCTGGATGAGGCGGAAACGATAAATAGGCGACCAGTAGGCATTAGGATCGTCCGCGGAGGCCTTCAGTCGCCAGTAGTAGGTTCCGGCGGGAAGCCCGTCGAATGAGACCGTCGTCCCCTTGATTTTCATGGCAGGCGCGATCAGCTTTGAGAATAGCGGCCTCGCCGAAATTTCGAAGAGAACTTCGCTCTTCGAGGGACTGTTCCATTTGAAGTTCATTACGTATTGAACCGGTTTCTTTGCCCTTATGATCTGCTGGTCGGACGGGGAGACCGGCACCGGGGGGGGAGTCATGGGTTCAGGGGAGGAAATTCCCTGCTCGGTGGAAATGACCGACACACCCGAAGATCCGGCCTCGACTTTCTTTTTCGTTCCTCCGGCCTCTATCTCCGAGGTGCCCTTCATTACGGCCGTCATGACCTTTCCGCTGTCTTCGAGAGCCACGCCTACCCTGGAATTTGGCCCGGGGCGTACCGTGGTGGACTTCGTCCTGATAATGCTCTCGTCCCTGTCACTCATTGTTTTCGGGGTCTGCGTCTCCATGTGGCCTTTCTGGACGAACTGCTCTATCTTGTTGCCGCCGGATTCAGTCAATGTCATGGCCTGGATGACGACCAGGGAATCCGGCGTTACGATTGAAACCTGTCCGGTGTGATACTTGATCTTGGCGTAGCTGTTTTTAGCGGTGCGCACTATGTCCCCGTCCTCGAGGACCATCTGGTCCTTGGCGCCTGTGAAGACGTGCTGATGCGTTCGTTTTACGTCAACTGTTCCATCTATGTCCACGAGCACCGCGTACTTCTGCGGTTGGCCGGTATCCAGTTCCTCGAGGGTGGAAATAGCGTCGCCGGCTATGCTCAGGGCCTTCTTGTACTTGCCGTTCCGGTATTCAGCACGGCCCTGTGTAATCATGTTTTTCGCCTGATTCAGTGTGGATTTCTGTTTCTCCTGAACAGTTGAGCTTACCGTGTCATACAGGTGCTGGGCGTGGCTCAGCGCCCGTTCTGCTTTTACTTGCGGGTTGCGGTTCCATCTCCAGAAAAAGAAGCCCCCCCCGCCCACAACAAGAAGGATGACGACTATGGAGACTATCGTCACTATGTCTTTATACCTGATTGTAACCCAGTCCAAGTCGATCGCCTTTTTTTTCGCCATGGTCAGAGCCCTCGCCTTCAGTGTTAAGAATACTCTATTTAAGTTGGTTGCTCAAGAGGCCAAGGTTGAAAATGGGAGCCCGGCGTCAGTGTGGTCTGAGGGGAGGGCAATGTCCACTATTTGCCTGGAGTGGCTACAACCCTCATAATGGACGTTGGAGGTTTTCTCCGCGGAGGCGGACACCCGGAAAGGAGGGAAGATGGCGAACGGCGGTGCGGACAGCGCAAAAAAAGAAGGTGCAATGTGGCCCTTCTGGGCGATAGTGGGTTTTGCGGCTTTACTTCTTGTTGTGTACCTGGCGTCGGGAGGCGGGTTCAGCCCGGGCAGGGCGATAGGCCGTGGAAGCAAAAGGTTTATTCCGGCCGATCAGCGCAAGGTGTTGCCGAAGGCACGCCTCAGGACCGTTTCGCATGGCAATGAGAAAATGGACCTCGCTTCGCTGGATGGAAAAGTGATCATAATCCACTTTTGGGCGACCTGGTGTGGTCCCTGCAAGAAGGAATACCCCGAGTTCGCCAATTTTGTTAATAATAACGGCAATGAAGACATCGTCGTTGTCCCGGTTTCTCTCGACAGCAGTGACGCAGCAGTCACTTCCTACATGAACAGGATACACGCGAAGTTTCCCGTCTATATCGGCGCCATGGACTTTGCCACCGAGGTTGGAATCCGTGCGATTCCAACTACCGTGTTGATAGACAAGCAAGGCAGGGTGGCTTGGAAGCAGGTTGGTGCTGTGGACTGGTCGGAAAAGGGGGTCCCGGCTATGGCACGGGAACTTTTAGATTCTGATGACTGACCCGGTGCACCCGCCCAACAAGAGATTTTTGTCGGGCAGGGTTCTTATCAACGGCAGGTGGTACGAGAAAGACGCCGCTTTCGATAGTTTCAATCCGGCTACCGGTGCGTCAATAGGCAGTGTTCCCCTCTGCGGGGAAAATGACGTGGCGATGGCCGTCAAGGCCGCGCGGGAAGCAGGACCCGGGTGGGCTTCGCTCTCACTTCGAAGACGCTCCGAGTATCTGGAAAGGCTCGCCAACCTGATAAGGGAGGAGGGCGACAAGCTTGCGGCGCTCATTACGCGCGAGAACGGAAAGCCTCTCGTTGAGGCTCACTTTATCGATGTGCTTGGGACGCTGGATTTTCTGGCGGGATTGCTGAAAAAAGGCCCTTCTCTCCTCGTGGAAAGAAGGGCGCGCGTCAATAATCCCCTCCTCCTGAAAAAGAAACATCGCATCCGTCGCCTTCCCATCGGAGTTGTGGGCGTAATATCTCCCTGGAACCTTCCTCTTGCCATACCGATGGGACAGATTCTGCCCGCACTGCTGGCCGGAAACACCGTGGTCTTCAAGCCCTCCGAGCTGACGCCCTTCGTAGGGCTCGAAATCGCCGGTCTTGTTCAGCGCGCCGGGTTCCCTCCCGGAGTCTTCAACTGCCTCACCGGAAAGGGGGAAACCGGCAAAGCCCTGGTTGGCGCTGACATCGACGCTATTCTCTTCACAGGATCGGTCGCCACAGGTCGGGCCATCCGCGAAGCGACCGCCTCGCGCCCGCTTCGCCTCCAGATGGAACTGGGAGGAAAGGACGCCTTCATCGTCATTGAGGACGCCAACCTGGACAGGTGCGTGAACGGGGCGTTGTGGGCGGCCTGTTTCGGCAGCGGGCAGGCCTGCTCCTCCGCCGAGCGCTTCTACGTCCAATCGGCCGTTGTCGAGGAGTTCGCGCGCAGGGCGGTGAGGGGTGCGAAGGCTATCCGGGTTGGAAACGGAATGGAAGAGGGAGTCGACCTGGGACCGATGGTCTCCGAGGAGCAGCTTTTAAGGGTCGATTCCCAGGTAAAAGAGGCCGTGGCCGGCGGCGCGAAACTGCTCACCGGCGGAGAACCCGTGAAGGGTTCCGGATGGTTCTACCCCCCAACGGTTATAACAGAGGCGCCTCCGGCCTGTTCGCTGATGCGGGAGGAGACCTTCGGCCCGGTTATTTCCATCGCTGCATACGACGACCTGGAGGATGCGATAAAAGTGACAGAATCGACCGGCTTCGGACTCTCCGCCTCCATCTGGACGTCGGACCTTGAAAAGGGGCGCGCCGTTGCTGAGCGGTTGAACGTCGGAAGCGTATGGATTAACGACGCCTCCTATACCCACGGCCAGCCCTACCTTCCGTGGGGCGGTCAGAGGGAGTCGGGAATGGGAAGAACCCACTGGGTAGGCGTGCTCCACGAGATGACCACACCTCAAGTCGTCGGCATTGATTCCGGCCGGTGCCGCCGTGAACCGTGGTGGTTTCCCTACGACCGGAACGGCCTCGACCTCGCTCGTTACTACCGCATCTTCGGAGAAGAGGGTATCCTGAAGAAGTTGATGGTTTCGCTTCCTTTGGTCAGGGCGCTTTTCAAGGTCAGAGGCAGGGAGTAGCAATGTTGAGGGTTGGAATCACGGCCGACTGGCAGTACCTGGACGGAAACCTGAAGATGGTGCTCGACCGCGCCTATCACGAGTGGCTCCGCGGAGTGGGCCTGGTTCCTATCGCTCTCCCGGCGTTGCCCCGCACCGAGGCCGACGCCGTCAGGGGTCTGCACGGGATTGTTCTCTCCGGGGGAAGGGACATCCATCCCTGTCTCTACGGCGGCGACCCCGAACCCCGTTTTGAGGAAACCTATTCGCACCAGGATCGTTCAGCCTTTGAGTTCGCGCTCGTCTGGAGATCAACGAAGTTGAACATCCCCCTCTTGGGAATCTGCCTGGGATGCCAAACCATCAATGTCGCCCTCGGGGGAGACCTGGTAAGACACATGGTCGATCCGAAGCACCGTCACAGGAGGAAGCGTGATGGTGCATCCGATCCGAGGCACCGGCTCAGAGTCGAACCGGGTAGCATCATCGGCGGGCTTTACGACAGCAGGGACATACGCGTTCACTCCTCGCACCACCAGTCGGTTGGTCTCCTGGCGCGGGGTTTAAAAGCGACCGCATGGGGACCGGACGGCGTCGTGGAAGCTATTGAGAATCCTGAACGTCCCCGCCTCCTCGGTATCCAGTGGCACCCGGAGGTGGCCCCGCGTTCCAGGTTCTCCCGCGCCATAGCTTTGTGGTTAAAGGCGAAGGCGGAAGAACACAGGGCGGAATCGGTTTGATGATTCATCAGCACCAGGAAGAAGTGGATTTCAAGCGCCTTCTGGGACCTGAAGGACCGCTGGCGCGTGAGTCTTTTTACGAATTCCGCTCCGGTCAGGTCGAAATGGCGGAGGCGGTCTGGAAGACGCTGACGGAGGGCGGAAAGCTCTTCGTGGAGGCCGGGACCGGCACCGGCAAGAGTCTGGCTTACCTTCTGCCGAGCTTCTTCCTCAACCAGCGCGTCGTCGTCTCCACCCGCACCAAGACCCTTCAGGATCAGCTCGCCCGAAAGGACATTCCCCTCTGCTCGAAATTGCTCGGCAGGGAACCGCGGACGACACTCGTCAAGGGAAGGGCCAATTACCTATGCCGGTACTACTGGGAACGCTTTCTCAAGGAACCGCTTTTGACGAGCAGGGGCGACGCGAAATATCTCTCGCCCCTTAAGAAGTGGGCTGAACACACGAAGACAGGCGACAGGGACGAATGGTCCGGCATACCGGAGAATCTGGGTTTCTGGAGGGAAATCAATGCGCGCGCAGACCGCTGTCTGGGCTCTGCGTGCCCCCTCTACCAGGACTGCTACACCGTTAAAGTCAGGAGGGAAGCCGAAGCGGCCGAACTCATAGTAACCAACCATCATCTCCTCTTTGCCGACCTCGCCGTAAAGGCCCGCTGGGATTCGGCGGTTCTTCCCGAGTATACCAGGCTGATAATGGACGAAGCTCACGAAGCCGAAGACGCAGCGACCTCCTTCTTCGGTTCGAGGGCAAGCAGGAGGATGTTCGAAGAATGGCTGCGCGACACGGCAGCCCTTTTTCGGAGCGGGGAGACGAATCGTATCCTCGAGTCCCTCCAGCAGGCCAACCGGCTTTCGGCCTATTTCTTCGGAATGCTCAAAACGCGTAGCGGCTTTGACGGCGTAAAGGAGCGGCTTCCCATCGCCTCCGTCGAACTTGAAGACGATTTTGAAGAGTTGAAGCGGCGTTTCTGGACCGCGCTCGACACAGCGGCCCTCGTAATGGATGCGCTGGAGGAAAAGCCTGAGGAACTGTCGGGCCTGCTTGAACGTCTTGACAACTGGCGGGAGGCGGTGGACTTCGTCCTCAACAAAGAAGAGGACGGCTTCGTGAGGTGGATAGAGGTCGGGGAGAGAAACGTTACCCTCGGCGCCAGCCCCATCGAGGTCGGTTCAATCCTGGAAGAGCACCTCTATTCACGCCTCACTTCCGCCGTTTTTACCTCCGCGACCCTCACCGTCGCCGATTCCTTCAAGTATCTTGAACAGCGCCTAGGCGTCTCTGAAGAGGCCGCAGAACTCGTAATAAACAGCCCCTTCGATTTCGAAAGCCAGGGGATGCTCTACGTCCCGGGGTCCATTCCCGTTCCCTCTGACCCGCGCTTCGGGGAAGCGCTCGTCGACACCGCGAGACGCCTTATCGCGGCTTCCCGTGGAAGGGCGTTCGTCCTCTGCACGTCCTTCAGGAACATGAACCTCGTAGCGGAGGGGCTGAAGCAACTGGAATATCCACTGCTCGTACAGGGCAGAGAATCGAAGGGAAGGCTTATCGAGCGTTTCAAGGAGGCGGGTAATGCGGTCCTGGTAGCTACTTCCTCTTTCTGGCAGGGGGTGGACGTGCAGGGTGCGGCGCTTTCCCTCGTAGTGATAGACAAGATACCTTTTGCCGTTCCCTCCGAACCCGTTGTAGAAGCCCGAATAAACAAGCTAAGAAAAAGCGGAATCAACCCTTTTTCCACCTACCAGGTTCCCTCGGCAGCGATCGTACTTAAACAGGGCGTGGGAAGACTGATACGCTCGAAGAGCGACAGGGGGGCGGTGGCCTGCCTCGACGCTAGGCTCCGCAACAGCCGTTACGGCAACATCATCCTGCGCTCTCTGCCCCCCTTCAAGCGCACCGACCGCCTCGAAGACGTCGATGCCTTCTTCCGCGAGGGGAAGACTTAAGGCGTGAGAAGTGGAAAGTGATGCCAACCATCAAGGCGACGTAGGGGAGGGCGCCCCTTCCCTCCCGGCGCCGTGCCTGCGAAACTAACCGTTCCCCAACGCTCGGAGCAGCGCCCCCTGAGACCCATAGCTCTTTTTCATTTCCCTTTCTTCAGAGCATCTCTTTTGAAGCTTCTTCGTTTCAAGAGATATCTTTATAAGCTACCCTTGTCAAGAGAATAAGTTAATTTATGCTGATGATTTCATAAGAAGCCCGGCCCTTCGAACTCCCCCAATCTCCCAATCACCTAATCGCGCCAAAAAAACTTTCCCTTATCTCACAATTTCAATCGCCACCTTGAAAGCTTCCCTTACAGCACCGCACTTCGCGTAGGTCTGGAAGGAATGTTCGGAAAGAACTTCCTTCAACTCCGCGCGGCCACCCCGATTGTTAATGAAATCGGTGAACTCCCCTGATTTGGTCGAAAGTTTATCTCTTGTGCCCGCTATAGCCAGGAATCGCTTGCTTTTCAACGCGGCCTCCGGGCTTTGAACGACCGCTTCCGCCATTCCGACACCGCCGAAGACCGCCGCGCCTCTTACAGCCGGCATATCCATTGCCAATCCCACCGCCAGATATGCGCCCGCCGAGAATCCAACGAAAGTCATTCGAGAAGGCGGGGGTAGACTTCCCTCCTCCATCACCTCCTTCATCAGATGATGCTTGAAGCGCTTCCGCAAAAGGCTCTGCCAAGAACCCTCAGATAGAAGAGGGATTCCATCAGGGCCCACGGATGGTTCGATTCCGTCGCCTTCAGGCGTCCTTGACGGAGGGGGAAAGGGACAGACCAGCAGTTCAACCGCAGATGAATCGCCAAGCGCTGCAAAGAATTCCTTTGCAACCGCGTCAGGCTCCGTATCCCTTCGAGCCTCGTACTTTTCTTCCCTTATGGAGCCGCCTATATAGACAACCAGTGGCAGATTCAGCCCCGGCCCACACCTCGCCACGCGGTAAGAATCCGCGTAAGCGCCCTCGCCCATCACTGACGATGAGAGAACTATCTTCCTATGTACAAAATCGCTTCTGACCATAGCGAAAGATTATAGCAGAAAAGGTACCAATTAGGGTGAGCCAGCCCTGAGCCTGCCCTGCCTGTCCGCCGAAGTCTTGACGAAGGCGGAAGTGGGTCGAAGGGGCGAAGGAGGCTTCCCGCCTTCGCCCCGAGCAACGTCGAATGGTCTACGGCGGACGCGTCGGCGGGACAGGCAGGGCTGGAGGAAGCAAGAGGAGCCGCTACGGCAGGAAACCCATTCGGCCTTTGTTCCTTCGACACGCCCTTCGATGGACTCAGGGCATGCTCAGGACTGACGCAAGCACCCGCCGTCGTTGGAACTATGGCGCGGTTGCCAAGGCCGCTACATTTCTCAGTGAAGGACGCGCGCGCGTGAAACGCGTTGCCCCGTGAAACATGGGTTTGGGTTGTCGATGGCCGTCCGATTCTCGACCCTTTCGACTACGCTTCCGCCTTCGCCCTGAGCAACGTCGAATGGGCTTCGGCGGGACAGGCAAGATCTTTGACAAGCGAGAATGACGGCGAAATTGGAAAGAGTACATCAATTCATCATTCATTATTCGCCTTTTCGCTCCGGCGGGATCTGCTTCCCGTAGGGCATAGCCCGGATGAAGCGGAAGGTCCCTGCCGCGAGCAGGCTACTGAAGGACTCCCCATAGGTCGCGTTGCCAGCGCCACGGCTCCGGATGCAAGGCGTCGCGACGACGTCGATGCGGTGCCATCGTCTAGGAGCGAGAACACAGCAGGCGGGGTCGTGCCGC